>PVBE012887145.1_pt1 | contig 13518 bp, 11 predicted proteins | sample 1631181 | NCBI WGS metagenome assembly PVBE01 (sample SAMN08397723, study PRJNA350692) | Marine metagenome, whole genome shotgun sequencing project. | isolation source: water | place: Pacific Ocean | collected 2012-04 | reverse complement strand
CCCAAGAAGCCGCCGCCGAAGCGAATCGGTTTTCTGGACCAGATCGGCAACTGGGCAGTCCTCGCCCTGGAAGAGGCACAGGACGCACTGTCCTTCCTCGGCCAGACCCTGGTCGCGATACGTCAGTCCATTCGTACTCCGGCCAGCGTCAACTGGGGTGCTATCCCGCAGCAAATGGAGAAGGCTGGGGCGGATGGTGTTCCCATCGTACTGGTCATCAATTTCCTGATTGGCCTTATCCTTGCGATTCAGTCCGCGATCCAGCTTGAGGCGTTTGGGGCTGGGATCTACATTGCAGATCTGGTGGGGCAATCTATCTGTCGCGAGCTGGCCCCGCTCATGACCGCAGTGGTCGTGACAGGGCGATCCGGGGCCGCGTATGCAGCCGAACTCGGCACGATGAAGGTGTCGGAGGAGGTGGATGCGCTCAAGACCCTCGGTCAGGACCCGCTGCGCTACCTCGTTCTCCCGCGCGCCATCGCCCTCGTTTGCATGGTGCCTCTGCTCACTATCATGGGCGACTTCATCGGCGTCTTTGGCGGGATGCTCGTGGCGATAGGGAAGCTCGACATGAGCGCGACACTCTACATGGATCGGCTTCAGCAAAGTCTCGACCTCTGGGCAGTCTGCGGCGGTCTCATCAAGTCCGTCGCGTTCGCCATAGCCATCGCCATGATCTCTTGCCAGCGGGGCCTTCAGAGCACGGGAGGCGCGGCCGGCGTGGGCGCGTCGACGACGCGCGCCGTGGTGGTCTGCCTACTCGTTATCGTTGCTCTCGACGGGATCTTCACCAGCATCTACAACGTATTTGGAATCTGAAGCCTATAAGGAACATGGACACCTCGGACCCAGCGATCAGCGTCAAAGACGTCACCATTGGATGGGATGACCTCATCCTCATGAAGGACGTTTCGTTCGACGTGCCGCGAGGGGATACCTTTGTCATTCTCGGCGGCAGCGGCTGCGGCAAATCGACCTTGCTCCGGCACATGATCGGACTCGAAACCCCGAGGAGTGGCGAAATCGAAATCGCTGGTGTCGGAAAGCCGGATCTGAGTCAGGCGGCGGCTCCGCAGTACGGCGTAATGTTTCAGGGTGGGGCACTCTTCGGCTCCCTGACGCTCATCGACAACGTGGAGTTGCCTCTACGAAAGTGGACCGACCTCGACGCACGGGCCATACGCGCCATCGCCACGGCGCGGCTTGGCCTTGTGGCGCTCTCCGGATTCGAAAACCATCTGCCGGCGGAACTCTCGGGGGGGATGGTCAAACGGGGCGCCATCGCCAGGGCCCTGGCCCTCGAACCTTCGCTGCTTTTTCTTGACGAACCCTCCGCAGGGCTGGATCCGATCTCGGCGGTCGAGTTGGACGAACTCCTGCTGACTCTCAACGAACGCCTCGGCGTCACCATCGTCATGGTCACCCACGAACTCGACAGCATCTATAAGGTTGGAAAGCACTGCATTATGCTGGATAAGGAGCGCCAGGGTATCATCGCGCGTGGAGATCCACGCGAGCTGAAGAAGACGGATAAGGACCCGCTCGTACACGCGTTCTTCAACCGAGAAGTGAGGGAGAAGTAGCCATGTCGCGCATGGTCAATCACTGGAAGCTGGGTTTTTTCGTCGTGGCGGCAGTGGCTCTCGGCGTCGGGGTACTGATCTTCCTCGGAGTCAAAGAGTTCAATCGAGACGTCGAGGCCGTTTATTTCTTCTTCAGCGAACCTGTGGACGGGCTCTCGGTGGGCGGAGAGGTCCGCTTCATGGGGATCCCGATAGGCAACGTCAACAGCATCAAGGCCGCGTCCGATCGAATCCACGTCGAAGTTGAAGCGGAGATCTCGGTAGAAACGCTGCAGCGCCTGGGGCTCCTTAAGCCCGGGGAGAAACTGAGCGAGGAAATGATCACGACGAGTGGCATCGAAGCGAGCCTTAACCGGAGCATGCTGACGGGCGTCGCGGTCATCGGTATCGACGTGCCCGTCAAGGATGAGGACACGGACGACTACAAGAAGCCCGGCGGTCTCATCGTGCCCACCAAGGAATCCGGTTTCTCCGACCTCAAGACCTTGGTTGCTGGGACGCTTGGCAAAGTCAATCGGCTGCTCGACTCCAGCAACAAGGCGGTCGATGGCCTGCACACGGAGCAGCTCTCCGACGAACTCATCTCGACCCTCGCCAACTATAGAAAGGTCGCGCAGAACGTGAACCGCAAGGGCGGCGTGATCGATAATGCGAACAAGCTCATTGTCGACGTTGACGAAAAGATCACCCGCCTCGACATCAAGAAGTTGATCGCTGCGGCGGAGCGGACGTTGGTCTCCATTCAACATACGGCGGCGACGCTCGACGACGCCAGCGAGTCCGCGAAGCTTGCTACCGATGAGGCCACAGCGCTGGCCATGGACGCCCGGACGGATCTGGTTCTCCTAGGGCGTACGCTGCAAGCCATTACCAACCTGGCGCGCATGATGGACGAAGATCCAAGTTCCGTGATCTGGGGTCGCACCTACGAGAAGCGGCCAACTAGCCCGAAGACCTCTAAGGATTCGGGGGAGAAGAAGTGATGAAAGTTCGTGCACTCAGAGGCGTCCTCGGCGTCGGATTTCTCCTGGCGATCGGAAGTGGCTGCGGGAATGCCGTCAAATTTCCCCGCTACTTCGAGCCTCCGGCGAGGAAGTTCGTTGTAAAGACACCGAACTCGGACTCTCCCAAGGTGCGTCTGGGGCAGGTGCTCGCTGCTCCTCACCTAGGAACGAGAATGGCGTGGCGGATCTCGAAGGTGGAATTCGCGTACGACCAGCTCAACCACTGGGCGTCGCCACCGGCTGTGATGACGCAAGTTGCCCTGGAGCGAGAGCTCTTCATCGAGCGAGGCTTCCGCCAGTCGGGCGGGGCGGACGCGGCGATCCTGAGCGTCGACGTGACGGCATTTGAGGGGATCCAGGACACGCGACAGGCGTATGTCGCGCTTCTCGTCGCGGTGCGCGACCGTTCGGGTGGGATTCATACGCAGCGCTTTGCTGCGACCTATCCGGCCGAGTCTGACGATCCGGCCGCGTTGGCCGAGGCCGCCGGGGAAGCGCTCGATCGGGCGATCGGAAGGCTCGCGAGTTGGCTCGAATCCAACTCGGCGATTTGGGCAACCAAGCCGCTGAATCCCGCCGGAGAAGCGACGGGGTCTGCCGGCGGCGCGTCATCGACGTCGTCGCAGCGCTCCAGTAGTGCGTCGTCAGCTGGCTCCGGGGTCTCGCTGGATCCGAAGAAGCCCGTCACGCCCCAAGGGCCGGAGCTCATCGACGACGCTGAAGCAGACAATCCGGATCGGCCGCGCGGGCGCTGGGCTCCGGTGACGAAGTGATCTAGAGCCCAGCTTCGGGACGGCGGGCGACCTGGGGACCTTTGCTAACAAGGGCCAGTTCGAGGAATCGACTGATCACTTGGACGTGCACCGAGAGCGGTTGGTCTGGCGCGTCTGGCGCGTCTGGCGCGTCTTCTGGGCGAAGCGGCGGGATATGGACGAAGGACGTGAGCAACGTACGCATGTGCCGACCTAACGCGAGAACCCGTACTTCCGTCTCGCCTTGAGGCAATCCTCGGTTCCACTCTGAAAGTCGCGACACGTTTGCGGGCGATCCTCGTAGAGTGTGCACGTGCAGGCTCCTGCCGTGCGCTTCAGGACGACGCAGTCAACCCCGTCTCGATCCATGACCCATCCGACTCGCGTCCACGTGAGGAGCTCCGGATGTTTCTTGCGAAAGAGTTCTTCGCTTTCGACCACAACCTCGCTAAAGGCCGAGCCGCAACAAGCGCCGCAAAACTGGCAGTCGAGATCAAATTCGGCGCGCACGCACGCAGGCCAGTCGGGCTCGACGCGCGCGTTGTCGGCACGCAGACATCGCAGGATCCGGTCGCTGAAATTGCCGGGAGCGGCCCACGCGCAATCGGCGCACGTTCGCCCATCGTCGGGAGCCAGCGGGATCCCGAGGCCGTTTGTACTCTTGGGCGGATCGGGGTCCATAGGTTGCGGTCGGTCTTTGCCTATAAGGTCACGCCCAACGCGACGCCCGCGTTCAGCGACCATACGAGTTCGTCGTGGGTGAACCATCCCATCGGACCCGCTTCGAGCCCCAGGCTCCAGCTCTCGCTGACTGCGAAGTCAATCCCCCCCGTGAAATGCACGGTGGGACCGTTCTTTGCCAGGTAGCCCATCCCGTAGGTGAAGGGGAACCAGACGTCGTCCGAGAGCGGGATGCGATACTCGATCCGTGCTTCCGGCAGGATATTCCGCACACGTCCGTCTTTGCCCTTGAGGTTCACGAAGTCGAGAGACATGCCGAGGGCGATAGTCTCGGAAAAATGCCGATCGAGCCGTAGCCCGGTGAGAAAATTGCCGAATCCCGACCCGGATAGACCCTTCGCGCCTTCGGCCTGCAACGCGAGCCTCCACGCGCCCACGTAGCGTTCAGCCGGCGTCGGCGGGTGCACGGGCGCGGCTGCGTCGTGCGCTTCGGCAGCTGCTGCGGGCCATTCTGGCGCGGGCGGCGACGCGTGACTCGCGCTGGCGGTGAGCACGGCGACGAGCGCGGCGCCGGTAACGATGCGAAGGGGCGAGCCGATCATGGAGTTGCTTTCTGGAAAGACGGATCAGCCAGAGCGCGCTGGGCTGAGGATAGAAGCTCGCGCGAGTACGCCGCGTTATGAGATCCGGCCCCCGGATCCTCAATGACGAGGAGGACGTTATAGGTGGCACGGCCGAGGGGCGTGTCGCGATTTAGCGACTGCTTGCCTAGCGAGCCGGCGTGTCTTGGTGCAGCGGATGCTCGCTCGTCCACGTTGCGCGCGGCCAATTGCTTCGAGAGGCGCTTCCAGAGTTGTTCCGCTTGGGTGCGGAGCGCCGTGTTGCGATCCACGCCGCCTCGAAGGGGCGCCGAGCGAGCTGCGAACGCGTGATTCGCGCCGCGGCTCAGCGTGCTCGTTTCAGGCCCTGCGAGGTTATGGCACGACACGCATCCCTTGGGATTCGCTACGCCGCTAATAGCCTGGCCCGAATGCGGATCAAGGCCGCCTCGAGCCGCCCAGATCGCTGCGGACGAGGCCGCCGGCGTATCCGTCGCGGGGTCGGGCGTGTGGCAGCCAAGGCAGGGGCCGCCGAGGGATTGTTGGTTCTGGGTGATGTCGGCGAGCAAAGCCGGAACTTGCACCTGGCGCAAGAGCCCAGCGTTGGGGCGGGCGCCTACGGCGCTGAGAGGGTCTTTGGGGCGGTGCGCCTGATGGGGGGCGTGGCAGGCGACGCAGGTTATTCCTGTCGCTGGGGCGCTCGGCGGAGGCCGCCTGCCGGTACCGACCCCCTGGGCTGATAGGAAGCCCCAGGTCGTGTGGCAGGCGCTGCAAGGGGCCTCCTGCGTCCGCGGATCTCGGTCTGCTGTCGCCATAGCCGAGGTTTTCCACGCCGCCACGTGACCGTAGCGCGGGGGTGCGTCGTGGCAGGTGGCGCAGACGCCGACTCGTAGCAGTGTCCAGCGGTCGGTCTCGACCGGCACGGCGCCCGGGCCGTGGCAAGCAAGGCAGCCGACGCCACCGAGGCGTCGGAGCGGGCGGGGCACCGCTCCCCAGTTCGCGGTAGCGAAGGGGGAGGTGTCGAACGCGCGAGATGCGTGTGAGAAGCCGCCGTCAAGAGAGCCGAGTTCGCCGGTCGTGTGGCAGCCCTCCACGCAGCTCACGTCTTCGCCAGCGAAGGACGGGGATGCCGCAAGGCGACGTGTGAGGGCGTGCGTCATCGGGCTCGCGTCGGCGGACTTGCCGATGGTGATGTGACAGGGACTGCGCGAACAGTCGAGGGGCGTTTCGTCGTAGCTGCCGGCGCGCAAGCGGACCTGCCGACCTGCTGAGTTTTGGAGGAGCCAGTCACCGGGCGAAGGCGGCGTGAAGGTCGTGATGCCGTCGCCTCTTGGGGTGAGTGCGCCAGGTGCGTTTCCTGTGCCGGCGTTCGGACGTTTGACAACGGTCCAATCGCTTCCCGCCAGGACTTGGCCGACGCCCACAGGGACATTGGGCAGTCCTCTCGAGCGCGCGGCCGCGGCGATTCGGATGCGTTTCTCGATGGGCTCGCCTTGCGACTCCCCTCCGTGCGCCGCGCCGGCCGCGGGCTTCCACGAAGCCGCGAGCACGACCTCGCCGCGAGTGCGGGGCGAAACGGGGACGAGGTCCGAGGGCAAGGGATCGGGCAGGACTTCGCGCCGCGCAGCGGTGCGCGCCTTTAGGTGGAACCCCCGCTGGCTTACGACCAGGTCACGCAGCGGTGGGCCGGAAACCTGCCGCCAGTCGAGGCTCCCGAGGCGAGCCGAATCACAGTTGGCGCGAACGGCGATCTCGAAAGGGGCGTCGTAGCCGACTTGCGGGCGGTGCGGCCCGAGGGAGAAGAGTGGCGCGAGAGCGACCGTCTCCGCTTTGCCGGTGTTGGCTTTCGCGGGTTGGAGGGTGACCGGGCATGCGCCCGGCACAGCGAGCTGGATCGGCGACGTGCCCGCGGCAAGCTCGAGGATGAGGGCGCCGCCAGTGCGCGTTACGCTGCGCACTCGGTCCGGTGGTGACGCGCTCAACGTGTTGCTCTGTGTGTCTCGACGCTGGCCGCGTATTGCTCCCTCGCCGGTTAGGATGACGTGCCGAGTCGGTGCCGCGGTCGGTACGGTCGGCTTCTGGCTCGGCTTCTGGCTCGGCGAATTTGGAGTGGCGCCCGGTGCCGGCTTGTGTGCTGTCTCGCCTTCTCGCTCTGCGCACGTTCCGAAGCGGCAGCGGCGCGACTCGCAATCGGCATCGAACGCGCAATTTGGCGCTGGGCGCGGCGGCACGCAGCGCGCGTTCACGCATGAGGCGCCGTCGACACAAGGGACAGCAGGGTCACAAGGGTCACCGAGTTCGTGAAGGTCGCTTGCGAGGATGCAGGTGCGTTCCACGCTGCCATTTTTCCACGAGCACCGCCAGTGGCGACGGCCGTCAGCTCCTTTAGCGTTCTCCGGTGGGCTCGGGTAGTCGGTCGAAAAATCGACGCAGACCCGTTGCTCGTCGGGTGTTCCTGCCTTGCGGAGGCCGCAAAACCAGCCTGATTCCGTCGGACTCAGGCGCGGTGAGGCCACGCCCGCCGGGGGGGCTCCGCCCGCGCAGACGACGGCGCCAGCTGTGTCGGCGCAACTCCATTCGCCGTCGTCCGGCACGCGTGGGTATCGTTGCTGGCAACGCCCGTCCGTATCGCAGTCAAAGCGACCGACCTCGGACTGACGGTCGGCGCAGACCCGGGCATCGCCCTTGCCCGTGCAGCGCCAGCCCAGCGACGAGAGTTCGGGCAGCGGGGGCAAAGGGCGGTCCGTCACGCACACACCACCGTCACAGCTCGCATCCCAGCAGACGCGAGAGTTCGCCACGTCCGCGCAGGTCGCGCCTGTGTCGGTGACCGGTACTGGCCACGCGCGAACGTCTCGTATCGTGAGGGTCTCCGTTTGCGTTTGCGGGGCCGGCGCGTCGCATCCCGTGATGTTCGCGATGCCCGCGATGCCCGCGATGCCCGCGATGCCCGCGATGTTCGTGATGTTCGCGACTCCGAGCGCAAAAGAGACGGCGGCATGAAGCGCCCCCTTAGGGCGACGCTCAGTCAACGTGCTGCGACCGCCGCCGACGGAGTGCCGCCGCGGCGAAGAGCATGCCCGCGAGCCATGCGGCCCTAGACGGGTTGCGGCCCGTTGCCGGGCCAGCCGTCGGCGCGACGGCGCAGCCATCGAAGAAGGGCGGGGCGGCCGTGCTCACGCAGACTTCTTCGGCGGTACCGCCCGCGACCTGGCCGGTAAGGTCGCGGACCAAGGCCGAGAAGCAGAGTTCGCCGACCGCTTCGCCGACGGTTCGCGTTACCTGCACGCGTTCGCCCTGTGCCGGGAGTGCGCCTACGTGTATTTGCACCGGCACCGTGATCTTCGGTCCCTTCGTTTGGAAAACCAATAACGTCAGGGACTCACGCCCGCCGTCATCGCTCGTGTCACCAACGCCCAACTTGAAGAGGTAGCGGTCGTCGGTTGTCTCGGAGCATTCGTCCCGCTCGCGCTCCCAGTCCCAGTCGATATCCGTGAGGCCGGCGAATCTGGGCGGGTCCGTGTCGGCGTCCTTTCCGACCTCGAAATGAAATGTCGCTGCGTCACCTTTGCTTGCCGTGGCGATCCCGCGCAGCGCGGGCCACGTGATCTCGTATTCTCGTTCGGGGAGAAGCTCGGGTGGCGTGACCGAGAGTATCCCCTCTGCAGCATCGAACGTACCGAGCAAGCTTCGCGGCTCGCCTCCTACCTGAGTGAGCAAGATCTCTTCACCCTGGTACTCCGCGGACGTGGCGTAGAGTGCTTGCAGCCAAACATTTGTTGGCACGTTCGTCGCATCCGCCGGCGGCATCGCAGCGAGCAGATCTGGACGGTTGCAGGGCTCCGCGAGTGCGGCCGTTGACCACAGCACGAGACCGGCCAACGCGCTGACACCGGGTGCTACTCGCCGCAAAGCTGGTCCTCGCAATTCCCGAGCATCTCGTCGGTGTTGCCGTCTCCGTCGAGATCGAAATGGTCAACGCAGCAGTAGCCGTTGTCGAGACAACATTGCTCGAGTTCCGGGGAAAGTTGGTGCTCCTTGACGACCCCATCGCATACCCAGGGCGCTGATCGTTCTCGGCAAAAACTGAACGAACGCCCATCGGACGCGCACGTCTGCACGCCCCAATACGTGCAGTAGGAAATGAAACAAACCCGTTCACTGCCCGGCATGCAGACTTCGCAGCGGCGGGGACATTCGCTCATCGCACCGGAGACGCAGTATCGGAATCCGCCGTTGGGGCAGGGGATGGCGAGCACTTCATCGACATCCCCGTCGCAGTCATCGTCGACGCCGTTGCAGATCTCCCCGGTCGGCAGGCAAGGAGCCCCCCCGGAGCCGCCTTGGCCGGGATCGGGCGGGTCGGTGACCGGCGGATCATCGGTGGGCAGGATTGACGAATCGCTACCGCCGCCGCCGCCGCTTCCGCCGCTTCCGCCGCCACCCGCGCTGGGCTCGCTGGAGCCGAGCGTTTGCCCGTCCTCCAAGATACCGGTTCGACCGCAGGCGACGCTGCCCAGCCCGCCGGTTGCGACCAGCAGTGCTGCACACGAGAAGAATCGCCAACGCTGCGCCATGGAAAACCCACGGGAACGTATCAGCCTGCCGAGATTTTCGCTACGGTCTGGCCGGCTCGATGAAGGATTCCACCCGGCGCCGATTCCGCTCCGCTGCGCATTCATGCGCCTTAGTCGCCAGCGTAGTGCTCGGAGCGGTCTTCTGCGGAGCCTTCTGCGCGACACGCGCGATGGCACAGTCCGCGGCACCACCGGAGTGTCCCAGCGGCGCTCCCTGCTACCCGACGCCCGGCCCCAACGCCCCGGTGGCCGAGGCTCCTGCGTCGGACGCCTGGGTCGCACCGCCAGAGCCCGCGCGAGAGCCGGCAACGGAGCCCGTGAACCCACAGGCAGCGCCGTCGCGGGTCAGTCCCGCTCCGACCCAGCAACCCGCGCAACCGGTTTCGGCCCCGCCCACTGTCGAAGAGCCGGACTCCGCCGGCGTCGCAGATCCTGACAGAATAGCTGAGGCTCACGCGGACCGCGTGATGCTGATGCCGACGGCCTACACTCACCCCGAGGGCACCTGGTACTTTTCGAGCCTGGAAATCGTCGTCCTCCAGATCGGGTATGCGTTAGACGACCGCACTCAAGTCACGCTGAGCGGTGTGCCTCCGCTATTCGAAGGCGCGCTTTTTCCTTTTGACCTCAGCGTCAAGCACGTCTTCCTGCGCGACCCCCACGTGCGCTTCGCTGCGATGGGAGCCGTCAGCGGATTGTTCGGCTTGGAGGAGGGCAACTTCATTGTCGGTCGCGTCGGTGGCGTCCTGAGTCTCTGCACCACGCCCCAATGCGACACGAGCTTCAACATGGCGTCCAACCTCGTGCTCGCAGGTCCGGCGACGATGAGCCTAAACAGTTTTGGCGCGATACTCGGAGTGGCCGACTGGGCGGCGGTGCTGCTCGAAGGAGACATGTCCGTGCCTTTCGGCGGCCAGATCGGCGAGGCCAACGCGGCACTGCTTAACATCGGGTTTCGCTTCAAGGGCACGAGTTGGAGCCTCGATTTGGGGTCGCTGAACCGGCTCGACGACGGCGAGGGCGCGATTCCCTATCTATCCATCAGCTACCGGTCCTTGCCTTAGGTCAAGTGGGTGACCAAGCACCCAGAGCTCGGACGCGCGCCCTCAACGTGCGGGCGCTGGCGTATTCCCACGTTGATTCAAACACTTAAGCGCTAGTCCTTCGTGTGGGCGCGAGGCGGAACTCCCACGGATTGACGTCCCCCCGGCCGTGTGATTTTCCGACACTGGGGGAGTTTGGTTTGGAGGTTCCGAACCGACGCCAATGGGGGGATATGAGGGAGAACGATCGTTGTCGCGCTAGCGGGGCATTTGTCGGAAGCCGGCCGTGGCTCGTCGCACTTGCTCTGGCGGGGATGGGTGCAGTCGGCTGCCACAGCGCACCCAAGAAAGCGCCTGCTCCACTGGCGGTCGAGGTCACGAAGCCGACCCAGTCGACGGTGCCGGTCTATGCCGAGTGGGTGGGCACGCTGAATGGTTTCCTCGACGCAAAGATCACCGCTCAGGTAACCGGCTACCTGCAGACTCAGAACTACAAAGAGGGCTCGGTCGTCAAGCAAGGCGCGCTTCTCTTCACCATCGATCCGAGCCCCTTCGAAGCGACGCTGGAGCAGGCTCGCGCGAACCTTGCCCAAGCCAAAGCAAACCAAGAACTCTCGCGGATCACTCTCAACCGCCTGATTCCCCTGGCGGCCGACGATGTGGTGAGCCAGCAGGATCTCGACGATGCTCGACAGAAGAACGCGGCCAACATCGCCACCGTGGCGGCCAACAAGGCCTCGGTCAAGACGGCGAAAATCAACCTGGGCTTCACAAAGATCAGGTCGCCGATCCCGGGGATCGCCGGGATTCGCCAAGCGAGCATTGGTGATCTCGTGGGTCCCTCGGGCAATATGCAAACCCTCACCTGGGTGGCCACCGTCAACCCCATCTACGCGGAGTTCCCCATCGCCGAAAGGCAGTACCTGGCTGCTGCAGACATACTCAACAGCTACAAGCCAGAAGAGATCAGCAAGAACGGCAAGGCGCTTGAACTCTACCTGAGCGATGGGACGTTGTGGCCGCTGCCCGGCACCTACGCCTTCGCCAACAACCACGTTGACCCGGAGACGGGGACGCTCCTCGTGAAGGCCCTCTTTCCCAATCCCTTGCACATTCTGCGCCCCGGACAATACGCGAAAGTCCGTGCGACGGTTCGCGAAATCAAGGACGCGATCCAGGTGCCGCAGGCGGCGGTGCAGCAGCTGCAGGGTGGCTACTTCGTTTCGACCGTGGGTGCGGGCAATAAGGTCGTGATCAAGCGGGTGACGCCGGGTGAAACGAACGGCACCCAATGGGTCATCGAGAGTGCGCCGCAGGCGCACAGAGAAGTCAGAATCGGAAAGGAGGAACATCATGAACTGAAACTCTGTGCATAAGCTGCACGGGAGATGAAGGCAGGCCCTTCGGAGTCGGCTTCCAGAAGCTGGCCCCAAACCACTCCAAGCTGCTGCGGTCAAAAGCCGTGGTGGTGAGCGTTGGAGTCAAAGCGTCGAGGTACTACCTCGAGCAGGTAAGGATCGAGGGAGACGAACGCAAGTGAACCTCCGCTGACTCGTCGTAATCCAGAGAATTGTCGTCAAAACCAGGGGCGTCTCTATCTCCTGGGATAAGCCTGCCGGGGATCTGGTTACAGGGCAGGCGGCGTCCGGCGTGTAGGAGGCGTGAACCCGGTCCGGGCTTCCGTGTGGAACTGCGGGAACCAGCGAACTTCGATGTCAAGGGAGAAGCACAAGTGGAAGAAACCATGAGGCGAGAGTACCGAAGCGGGGCGCTGGGACGGATCAACTCGTATGAGCGATGAAGGCTGGTAACTCGGCTGGAGCAAAGGGGTTGGGTCAGGTGGTTGAGGTTGTAGTGCAACTGCTGAAAAGCAGGAGGAGACTATGAGCGATACAAAACCGTTTTCCATTTCAAAACATCTGGTGATGCAAGCCTACAAGCTTGTTAAAGCCAACCGGGGAGCGGCTGGAGTCGACCAGCAATCGTTGGACGACTTCGCCGTGGATCTCAAAGACAATCTGTATAAGCTCTGGAACCGCATGTCGTCTGGGAGTTACTTTCCACCGCCCGTCAAGGCGGTGAGTATTCCCAAGAAAACCGGCGGTGAGCGCGTGCTAGGGGTGCCGACGGTCCAGGATCGGATCGCGCAGACGGTGGTCAAATTGACGTTCGAACCGATGGTCGAGCCGCACTTTCTCCCAGATTCCTATGGCTACAGGCCAGGGAAGTCGGCGTTGGATGCCATTGGCATCACGCGGCGGCGGTGCTGGGAGCAAGACTGGGTGCTCGAGTTCGACATTCGAGGTCTGTTTGACAACATTCCGCACGCTCTGATTCTCAAGGCTGTTCGTCATCACACCGACAACCCTTGGGTTGTGCTCTACATCGAGAGGTGGCTGAAGGCGCCCCTGCAGAAGCCCGATGGTACGCTCGTCGAGCGAACCCGCGGGACGCCGCAAGGGGGCGTCGCTAGCCCGGTCCTGGCGAATCTGTTTCTGCACTACGTGTTCGATGCGTGGATGCAGCGCAACCATCCCGCTGTCCCATGGTGTCGCTATGCGGACGATGGGTTGGTGCACTGTCGCAGCGAGCAGCAGGCGCAGGGCATCCTGCGCGAGTTGGAGCAACGCTTTCTGGAATGCGGTCTCGAACTGCATCCGGCAAAGACAAAGATTGTCTACTGCAAAGATGGTTCTCGGAAGGGCAAGTACCCAAGAACTCAGTTTGATTTTCTCGGATACACCTTTCGACCGCGGGTGGTGAAGAACCGCAAGCGGAACAGCATTTTTGTGAGTTTCACCCCGGCGGTCAGCAATGTGGCGCTGAAGTCGATGAGGTCATACGTCCGGAAAAGTAACATCCGTAACCGGGCGGACCTCAGCCTTGGTGTCATCGCCTACAGATTCAATCCGGTGCTTGACGGGTGGCTCAACTACTACGGACGCTATCAGCCCTCGGCGATGTATCCGGTGTTGCGCCACTTCAACAAGACGCTGGTTGCGTGGGCGAGGCGCAAGTACAAGCGACTCCGGCGTCACAAAACGCGGGCGAGCGTGTTCATGGAGCGGATTTCCGTGCGCAGCCCGAACGTGTTCGCTCACTGGAGGCGAGGAATGGTTGGCGCGTTTGCCTGATGGGAGCCGTATGAGCTGAGAGGTTCACGTACGGTTCTGCGAGAGGCTGGGGGTGAAATTCCCCCGGTCTACTCACCAAGGGCTCACCCCGGATGATGTTGTTATCGTCACCGGGGCGACCAAGGTGAAGGCGGGACAGCTTGTG
>PVBE012829169.1_pt1 | contig 13518 bp, 14 predicted proteins | sample 1631181 | NCBI WGS metagenome assembly PVBE01 (sample SAMN08397723, study PRJNA350692) | Marine metagenome, whole genome shotgun sequencing project. | isolation source: water | place: Pacific Ocean | collected 2012-04 | reverse complement strand
TGAAGTCGGTCACAGCTGCTGCTGAGATCATGTGTCCAGTCTTCGCTTGTGCGGCATCGAGGTCGTGTGATCGCCCTACCAATTCAAGCGAATCGCCGCCACGGAACAAAAAGTCGGGCGTCAGGTTGATGGTGTTCCCCCGACGCTTCACGCCGGTGAGGAAGACCCCCGATCCTGTACCGCACACATCTCGACAGTAATTTGCCACGCTCTTGTGGGCGTTGGCGCTGCTCATGATGAGTTGGCGGTGCTCTTCGACGATCTGAATGTTGTCTGGGGGCGTGATCTCTCGGTTGTGATCGTGGGCAACGCTTTTCAGTGCTTTAACGACCCCAAGCACACCGATGATGTCGCCCTGTTCCACCACCGTATTGGCGTCGAAGTCGATCGATTCACTATCGCGGACGATGCATACGATGGCGGTATCAGTATGGGATTCATTAAGTGCAGTGACCGTGCCGCCGCCACCAGAGACTTCGAAGAAGCGGGTACAAAGATTGTTGGCCGCGTCGAATTGTCCGGGCTCCAGTTCTGCCTTGCCACTGGCGAGTTTCTTCGCAAGTGCAATGGCCTCCTTGCGAAGGTCCCACTTCATCACCATTGGCAGGAACCAACTCACTACGAGGATGGGTCCGAGCGAACCGAAGATGTAACACACAGCGTAGCCAACGGCGACGTTGGTTTTCATCTGCTTGATGACGTCCGGCGCGAGGTCGAGCTTGGAAAGTGCTGAGTCAGCCGTTCCGATGATGGCCGACTGCGTGAGACCGCCGGCGGCAAGGCCGGCTGCGGTGCCGCGATCGAGATTGAACCACCACGCCGCCAAAAGTACGCAGCCAAGGCCGATAAGCGTCATGATCGTGGACGAGGAGAGTTCCGCGAGGCTGCGGAAGTTGATCGAACTGATGAACTTCGGTCCGCCTTGATAGCCCACCGCATAGATGAAGAGCGCGAAACTAAAAGTCTCGATGCTCGGATGGATCGGAACACGGAACTGGCCGATCAGAACGCCGACTACGAGCGTGCCAGCGATGCCGCCGAGAACGAAGCGGCCGATCTTGAGTTTGCCAACGAAGTAGCCCAGCGAGATCGAGATGAAGAGGGCGGTGAGTGGTTCGGCCTGGAAGAACTCGTGAATCATTTCCATGCGTTGGATCTCGCTTCAGGACAGCGGTAATCGGGCGAAGGTACTTCCGGGTTTCAGGAACTTGCTTTAAATCGCTGGTGGTACTCCTCAAGCAACTCACTGATGCCTTTGCCGATTTCTGCGTAGGCAGCATCGGGTAGGTTGGCCAGCGAGATGCGAACGGACATTTTCGGAGCATCGAAGCCGCCGCCATCCATGAGCACGATGGCTTTTTCTTCGGCGAGGCGCCATACGAAATCAATTCGTTCGTGGTTACTCGTGAGCCATTTACGGAAGTCCGGGCTGTACCGCGAGGCGGCGAGTTCCGGAATATCGATGGTCGTGTAATAGTGGGCGTCGAATGGCGTCTCGGGATGCGCTTCACCGAGTGCTTTGTAGAGAGACTGGAATCGTTTGATGACGATGTCCTGGCAGTGCTCTTTGTAGACGCTCTCTTGGTCAACGAGGCTCGAAAGCGAAAGCATGACCATGAAGACTTGCTGCGGTGTCGACAATCCAGCGGTGTGATTGAGCGCCACGGTGCGGCTATCGGCCACCATGCGGTCGATCATCTTGGACTTCTGCGGTTCAAGATAGATGGTTTCGTATCGCTTGTTGAGTGCGTCGGTGTCTTGCGGTGATAGGCCGGCGATGGTGGCGTCGAGGATGTTGTCCTTGGCGAGGCCGATGACACCAATTCGCCAACCAGTGGCGCCGAAGTACTTGGAGTACGAGTACACGAGGATGGTGTTGTGAGGCACGATTGAGGCCAGCGACTGGAAGCCATTGACGAAGGTGCCGTAGACGTCATCGGTAAGGACGATGAGATCCTTGCGACGAGTGTCGATGAGTTTGTGGATGGCCCGCAGTGATTCTGGATGCATCGCGACCGAAGTCGGATTGGACGGATTCACCAGGAAGAAGGCCTTGATATCCGGATCGGCAAGTTTCTCGATCTGCTCCGGGGCGTATTTCCATCCACTCGCCTCGTCCTGCATGACTTCGAGTTCAACGAACTCGAAGTCGTTGAGCAGCGGGATCTCAAGATAGGGCGTAAAGATTGGTGCGCCCAGAGCGATCTTGTCGCCCTTGTGGAGGATCTTGTTCTCCATGAGGGAATTGAAGATGTAGGTCATCGCGGCGGTGCCGCCTTCCGTTGCGAAGAGGTCGAAGGTGTCCTTGGCCCCCTTGGTGCCAGACATTTCTTCGTCGAGGTACGCGCTGACGATGTGCTCGCTGCAGCGGAGCATGCGATCGGGGACCGGGTAGTGGTCGCCGAGAATGCCGTCGACCATTTCCAGCACGAATGCGGCGGGATCCATGCTGAGATTACGCTCGATGAAGGTCAGCGATTTCTTCAGCAGTTCGACGCCCGGCTCGCGGGCATTGTTGGCAAGGAAATCATGAAAGCGATCGAGCATGCCGTCGCCTTTTGGAACTGCGGCGATGCCTGGGCGGAAGATCTCTCGCTCAGCCTCGGCCACGGCGAAGTGCCCGAGTTGAAAGTAGGCATGGCGTGGTTCGGTGGCGACCCAGTTCGGATTACCGCGACCAGCGTTGAGCATCGGAACTTGGGCGCGGCCAGCCATCTCGATGAGTTTGTTCTTGATTTCGAAGGGGCTGAGCTCTTCGTATTTCTTCATTTCGGCTTGGTCTGGCATGCGTCACCTCAATCAATGGGGAACTCCGGAAGGGCAGCCATCACGGGCAACCCAGTGGGGGGTGAGCAGCCAGAATACTCAATTCCGGACAAGATTGTCGAAATATGTCGAATCTGGCCCCGTGGGCAGGCTAACTGCCTGGCAACAACAGATATAGCGGTAGGGCAAAAACAGCGGTGTGGTGCTCAAGGCATCGAAGCCCGTTTCTGCGGGCTGCTCCAGTACAGATGGATCGCGCGATTCGATGAAGCCCGCCGCAAATTTGCAGAGCGTTGCTCGAAGTGATCGAGATATTTCTCCTTGCTTCGGTACAGGGCGGAATAGTCAAGGTGCTCGACACCGAATTGGTAGAGATCGGCCTCGCCTGACTCAAACAGCACATCGCTACCGAGCATCTGGACTCGCACGCCTGCGTAGTAGTCGCAGTGTCCAAGGACAAACGCGGAGTGATTGATGAATGTCCCGAGTCTGTCGGCGAACTTTGATGGATCAATATCATCGCACAACATTTGCGCGAGCCCGTGCATGAAACGCGTTGGTTTTGCAATGGCGATTGCGATCGAGTACGAATCGGTTGGCATCAGCCGACTCCCGTGCCGGTCGCGAGGACAGCCCATCCGTACGGGAGGCACATTGTCGGGAATCAGATATCATGAATGAAAACCGATTTCTCGTGTGGGTCGGATTACTAGGAAAGGGACGCGAGATGTATAGGCGACATTGGGGTCTTGTTCTTGCAATTGGAACAACTGTTGGAGTGTGTGCGATGGCGGCAGACGAAAGTGTTGTGAGACCGGATTCCCCCGACGCGGCCATGGCAGAATTGGTTGCCGGGAACGGGCGATATATTGACGGGCGAAGTGAGTCGCACAATCTGCCATCTGCCCGAGGCGGTTTGGCTGCCGGGCAGTCGCCATTTGCGGCGATCATTCGATGTGCTGATTCGCGGGTAGCTCCCGAGATCGTGTTTGATCAGCCTCTCGGCGAGCTCTTCGTGTGTGGTGTGGCCGGCAATATTCCGACAGCGGAGATCATTGCCAGCCTTGAGTATGGCGTGGCTGTTCTCGGGTGCAAAGCCATCGTCATCATGGGTCACTCAGCGTGCGGCGCCGTAGACGCAGCGATGGAACACCGGCATGACACGAATGCGCTTCCAGGGAACTTGCCTCAACTGATCGATCAGATCGTGATTCCCTGCACCGTGAATGCGGATCCCAAGGCACCTGGCGCGCTCGATGCTGCGATTGCGTGCAATGCCAAAGAAGGTGTGGAGCGGCTGATGCGTGGGTCGCAGATCATCGCCGATGCCGTCAAAGCCGGATCACTCAAGATCTTTGCCGGTGTGCAGGACTTGAAGACCGGTCGGTTTTCGCTGGTGAAGTAAGCCGCCTGCTAGGGACAAACACCCCACGAAGCGGCCGCGATCATGAGGTCAGAGACGTCTACCGTGAAATCCTGATTGAGGTCAGCGGTTGAGATTCCGTTGTCGTCCCACTGACTCACCACGACCATGACATCTTGGATGGTGGCCCGATGGTCACCATCCAGATCGCCTATACACGTTTCATCAAATGAGAATGCAGCGCCACCACTCTCCAGCGTGAGGTCTGGTGCGCCAACGATGATTCGTCCATCTTCAATGTCCGTTGCGATGCCGAAGGCGGCTCCCACGCCAAGTCCATCCGCGACGAGTGTCTGCTGGAACGCGAACACTTCGTTTGTCTCTTGCCGAAGCACGCTGGCAGCTCCAGTCCGAACGCCGTCATCGACCATTCCATTTGCTCCAATGACGAGCAAGTCATCTTCCCAGCAGATGGATGCGCCCCAGTACACATTGTTGGAGATGAGCGGCGGGTCAATTGTCTGTGTTTGCATCCAGTCGTCACCGATTTTCTGAAACACATACGCGCGACCGACATTGGCGTAGTTGCCAACAGACCGGTTGTTCGATGTGGCGATGAGCGTATCATCGTGGAGCGCAACTGCGGTTCCGAAGAAGTCGAATCCGGCCAGTTCATCCGGCGCGATGACATCGACCTGTTGCCACATGGAGTCGGCGTCTCGTTCATAGATGTAGACCGCGCCAGCATACGGTTGGATGTGGGAGTCGGCGAAGGCGCCTACTGCAATGCGATCACCGTCGACGGCAACTGAGAACCCGAAGAACTGCTCTTGATACGAATAGCGAGGATCAAGTCTTTGCTCGCCAACGATTGTCCCACCTTCCTCGATGGCGTAGACATAGACGCATCCACCAGTCAGTGCGTTGGTCATGTCACGTGGCGCCCCGACGGCCAGTGTTTGGCCATCGCAGGTGATTGAGGTGCCGAACATTTGGTTTGATGATTGACTCGATGGCACCAATGTCGACTGATGTACGAGGCCCCCATGTGCGTCACTTTGATATCGGTAGACGGCGCCTGCAAGGAGTTCGCCAGCCTCGCCCGTGCGGCGTGGCGCGGTGATGAATCCAGTCTTGAACGATTCATCGCTGCCGTCGAGCGTAGTCAGAAGTACCTGGAGTCCAAAGAGATCACCCTCTTCGCTGTCTGGACCTGTAATCTCCGTACCCAAGATAGGAAGCCCCGTATCGGAGAGGGTGCCGAGCCATGCAGAACCCGTACCAAGCGGATTGAACGGATCCGCGCCGCGATACGGCGCGCCGACAAGGACTGCAGTTCCAGATACCGAAACGGATCTTCCGGTGTGCCCCCCCGAGTTATCAGTGATTGTCTTTGCCTCGACCCAGTGGCTATTCGGCATCCAATTAGCGTGCGCGGACGCAGAAGTGAAGGCCAAGAGAATCAATGCAAGTGGTATGCGAGTTTCAGCCATGGTCGTGTTTTCCTGCACTCCCCATTGACTTCGCCAATGTCACCGTACTGCGAGAATCGGCGCAATCCGTGGAGAATCTGCAGCCTTGGTCGAGTTCTTCGAAGTGATCGCGCATGCGAACCACCTGGCATCCGGGATCTTCGGTGTCGCAGCATGCGATGCTCAAGGCACTTATGAAGTCTTTATCGTGATATGCCCGAGAATCATCTGCGAACACGCCCACTGTGTTTGCGGCGCTCTGGAATAGACAAGGGCGTGCCGGCGATGTGCCAGCACGCCCTTGTTTTGAGGACCAGGATTGAGTACGTCAGCCCTTGTTCTTGCAGCAACCCTTTGCTTTGCCACTCTTTGCACAATCGGCTTTGGCTTTGTCGCAGCCGCTGCTTTTGGCCTTGTCACAGGCGCCGCCGGCGGACTTGTCGCACTTGCCCCCATTGAGTTTGGGGCAGGATCCGTCGGCCATCTTGGGGCATGCGGCGCAGTCGGCGGGGGTGCAACCGCCCATCGATCCGGGTGATGCTTTTGTGCCACCGCAGCCAGCGATGATGACGGTCGTAACAGCGAGCGCGAGAATAGTACGGAACATGATTGAAACTCCAAATATGGAAAGTGCCTCTATGGAGGCGATAGGTAAATTGAAATGCGAATACGAACGAAAGAGATCGCCCGCGGCATTCAAATCAACCATGCTCCCTGATGCGCGAGGCGCGCAGCCAGCCGCAGCGGATCTGGCGGTGGTATGTCATGCACCACTGGATCTACTGGCATCATTGCATCAAGATCGACTCGCCGCAGTTGAAGTGCCGCGATGTCATCGAGTCCGGTCTTGTCAAGAATCACCACCCACCGCTTGACGGGGCAACTCCCCATCATGCAATCATCCTGCGGTGAATCGGGCTCGGGCTCATAAGGTGGAGGTGGCGGTGGGGTGGTGCAGCGTTTCTTAGCCATGCAGCACGAGGACTGCTCAACCGCCTGCTCCATAGCGCGGCAGCATCGGCGCGCCTCAGCTCGTTGCTGGCATCCCGCCATCTTTCGCATGCGGCAGGTGCTGCCGCCGGGCGAAGCGCCGCATCCAAGCGTCTCAACATCGGCACTACCAGCGACAACGTGACACCCAAATCCCGGCAAGGTCACATGCATCACCATGCCTGCAATGAGCAGAAGGGGCACGATGAGGCAATCTGGCCGAAGTCGGTTCATGAGCCGCCATGCTATCGGCCCGCCGGGGCAAAGTCTCCCCTCGCCGATCACTTTATCTCGTTTCATGGCAAGCACTTGTGAACGCGGGCATTTTATAAGTCGTTGTGATTCGGGCACATAAAGTGACCGGTGGTCCACGGCAGCGGCCCCATTTTGAAGTCTTGCCACAAACTCGGCGAGGCTACCGGCAGCACCCTTACGGCTCGGGGCTCGATGGAGGCAGCATTGTGGCAGGCCCGCGGAGGCGGAGCGACTGACATCGACATCGTGGACGCCGTGCACACGCTGCACACCACCAACGACATCTGATTGAATGGGCACAAGATCGACAAACCGATCAAGGTGATTCTGGAAGACATCGGCTGCCAGGTTCGGAACAACCATCTGATTCCGGTCAAGCAGAAGTAGGGGTTGTTGAATCGAAGGCCAGCAATCCTGTTCAGCGCGGAGTCGACCAGTGCAACCGAAGTGGGATATCGCCTGTGCGGGGTATGATCTGGCGTGGAAGCACAGAGCGACAATATCTTGATTCTGGACGGCGCGACCGGGACCGAACTTGAGCGGTGTGGTGTCGACATTGGCTTGCCGCTATGGTCAGCGCGGGCCATGATCGAAGCGCCCGAGGCGCTCTTCGACGTGCATACGTCCTACATCAATGCGGGCGCGGGGGCTATTACTACGAACACGTTTCGAACCCACGCGAGGTCTCTCGGCAAGGCGGGCATGGCGGATCAAGCCGAGTCGCTGACGTGGCGGGCAGTCGAAATCGCGTGTGCAGCCCGTGATGAATGCGGACAGGGGACGCTGATTCTCGGCAGCGATGCGCCTCTTGAAGACTGCTACCGCCCCGATCGGGCTCCGGATCCAAGCACTTGCCGCGAAGAGCACGGCAGGTTGATCGGCCACCTGGTCAATGCTGGGGTCGATCTCATCCTGATTGAGACGATGTGCAGCGCGCACGAAGCACTCGCCGCAGCGAGCGCGGCGGAGGATGCCGCACCGGGGAAGTGGGGGATCAGTTTCTGTCTTCGACCGGACGGACCACCCGGCGTACTGCTCGACGGCGAGCCACTGGCAACGATCTTGCCGAGTCTGGCCTCGGCGCGGTTCGTTGGCATCAACTGCATCGCAGCGCCAGGCATGGCACGGCAAGTCGCGCATTTGCGATCGTTGCTTCCAGGGGGCCAAGCGATTGCCGCCTATGCCAACATCGGCTACGCAGACGGGGACGGCGCCTGGGTAACGACGGACGCCGTCGAGCCTGCGCGGTACGCCGCGTACGCCCGCGCGTGGGTTGATGCCGGCGCCGAATATGTCGGTGGATGCTGTGGCACAACTCCCGAGACGATTCAGGAAGTTGTGGCACAATGCAGATGAGAAGTCCGTGTGTGATGGCGGTTTCATCGCGGGAGTGGTGAGTCGACTCAGCATGCCGGTGCTGATTCCAGAGACCGACCCGCCGGCATTTCCGAATTGACAGGCGGTCTGCCTTGCAACTACTCGCACTGACCCCAGGCAGTTAGAACGGTGAGCAGGTCGAAGATGCCAACGATGTTGTCGTTGTCCACATCCGCATCGGGGTCGTTGCTGCCCCAGGCCCCAATAACTGCAAGCACATCATTCCAACCAACGAAGATATCACCATCAACATCCGATGGGCAGCTCGGACACCCAACCTGAACAGTGTTGCTGCCGCTGTCGTGCCAGTCGCCATGAATCTGATCTGGACTGTTGCCACAGACCGTGGAGCCGCCGATTGTGGGGTTGCTGGTATCTGGGTTGCTGGTAAGTTCACAGTAGATACCACCACCATGGTCATGGTTATCGGTTGCGTTGTTTGCGATCGCACAGCCTGTGATCGTGGGGCTGCTGTTTATACAGTGAATCCCACCACCATAAAGAGCGGCGCTATTGGCCAAGATCCTGCAGCCAATCAACAAGGGATCGCTCCATGAGCACCAGATCGCACCACCGCTTTGAGAAGTGGCGGTGTTGTTCGAGATCATGCAGTTTGTGATCATGAGGTCGCTGTGAAAACAGGAGATCCCGCCGCCGTAGGTGGCGGTGTTGTTATCGATCTCACAGTCTGTGATCGTTGCGTTGCTATTGGAGCAATAAATTCCACCACCGTTGCCATGGGTGGCGAGGTTTCCTGAAATCGTGCAGCGGCTGATCGTAGGGTTGCTCCATGAGCACCAGATCGCGCCACCGTTATAACTAGTGGCGGTGTTGCCAGAGATTGTGCAGCCCATGATCGTGGGGCTGCTCTGAGAGCACCAGATTGCACCGCCATGGTCTGCCGAACCACCCGTGATCGTGAAGCCTTCAATGATCGTGTCGTCGTCTTCACCGCTATCGCAGGTGATTCCTCGACTCGCACCTTGGCCGTCGATGATCGTCTGCGCGGGCGTGCCACTTGCCTTGATCGTAATTGCTTTTCCGAGCGTATTCACGCCCGCATATGTCCCTGGCGCGACGATGACTTTATCGCCATTGCTGGCGGCATTTATTGCAGCCTGAATCGTGGTGTGCGGTGACGGCACATGAAGTTCCGCGGCGGTTGCAAGACCGCATGTCGCCAAGATCATCATCACCAGAACCCGTTTCATCACAGCCACTCCTTACGGGGACGCAGCGCCAGATAACGCCAGAATACCGACATTCAAGTACCAATCAACACCGCACTGTGTGGATTCAGCCAAACACCTGCCATTCTGGCACCAGAGTGCGTGGGACTTCAATGTGGCTTTGGGGCGCACTGTGCGAAGATGACCTTGAACTTGATCGCGATTATGGACTCATTCTAGATGAGTTGGTTCGTTTCCTTGACTGCCTCTGCCCCAAGTCACCCATTTGCTCACGAGCCTAGATCCCCGGCTTCTGCTGCAAGGTGAGTATCATTTGCGCCCCATGCAAACGCTTAATCGCCGGTATCTCCGTTGGCTCATTCTTGTCGGCCTGCTTGAGGGATTCTCGACTTTGGCGCTCTTCTTCATTGCGATGCCGATGAAGTACTGGTACGGCATGCCCAATGCCGTGACGATTACGGGCACGGTGCATGGCTTGCTGTTCATGGCACTTGTGATGATGTTCTGGGTCGGGCGCGAAGAAGTACCGCTGTCGACGAAACTCATGTGGTGGGGCATCGTCGGTGCGGTCATTCCCCTTATGCCCTTTGTCATTGATGTGCCGCTTTACCGCATGTTGCAGCGGGATGCCGAGGTCTGAGTTCCAGTGGCGAACTCATGATGAGGTGTTGATCGGAATTTACTCACGTGCAGGAGCCTCATCGGACGGTGCGTGCCTTGCTGGCTACTTTGGGAAACTTTTCGTAGCGGTATTCGATCAACACTCAAGACGGCGCCATTGGGTGCGATGGTTAATTGAAGATGTGTATCGCCAAGCGGGTAGACCTCATCTTCGTATCGCAGTTCAGTCCCTTCGTTGGCGATCACGAAGGTATGGCCTTCGAAGTTCATGGTGTTCAACCCTCCCAGATAGACGTTGTTGAAGGGGCGATTGTTGATAGTGACAGTGATTTCGTGTCGACCGGATCCGGTAACAACGAGTGATCCACTGCCGCCATTGCTGTGCCCGCTCTCCATCTTCCCTACTTCAATACCTTCAAACACCAATGAGAAGGCTCTGGTCTCAATAGTGGTCATTCCCTGATCGGAACTGATGTCAAACTGCCATGACACGGTCGGTTTGTCGCAGGCTGTCACTGTGGTGATGCAAACTGCAGCGAAGACAAGGCATGCGAGTCGAATGGTGTTCATGGAGATGCTCCGTTCTCAGTTAGATTGTTGGGAACATTGGTGTGGGTTTTTAATGGAGTCGGCAGGAAAAACCATCAAATCTTCATCGCTCTTGAGTGTCCTACTGCAGCGATTAAGTGTTGGTTTGGCTACTTGGCCTTCGGCTCTCTCGCCTCTAACCCATCTGGGAGAACATGTTTGCCATGATCACCACTACAGTGCCCAGGATCGCTACAGAGATGGATCCAACCATCAGTATGGCTCCGGATGATGGGGTGCGTCCTGCCTCATGATCCGCACGCTGCACCTTCTTAGGTGCCATGTCTGCTCCGCCATGCCCGGAGTGTCGGTCACCCTGATTCATCGAAGCCATGTCATGTTCTTCACGTTTATTGGAGGAAGCCAGTCGGACTGTCATCATGCCGTGCTTGAGGTGTCGCGTGACCAGCCACCAGTTCATCGGGTAAGCAAAGATAAAACCGACGATTAGCGCCATCGACATGATGAACCAGAAACTTGGATTGAAAGCATTCGTTGCCCCGGCAACCTCCGCCATCCAAGGCTTCGACACGAGCAACATGCCTGCCATGAGGAGATTCATTGAGAAGAACTCAGGAATGAATGTGATCTTGAGCGATTTCAGATAGTTGCCTCCCGCCATGTCCTTCATGGCGAAGGCTTGGAAGAACAGCCAGCCGAAGCCGAATCCAAGTACATACTCAAGAGTGATGTCGAGGGAGAATGGAAGTGTCATGATTGATGCGATTGCGGCACCAGTGATGATTCCGAGGCCATCGCCACTCGCGCAGTGCATGGTGGACCCGAGTGCCTGCTTCCATATTGGAGCCACATATTGTTTGTGAGTTTCCGGTAACGGCTCTCGACAACTGAGTATATAAAAGATTGCGGCGAGAGGACCAGCGAACACTGTCAGGATGATGAATCCCCAGCGGAGCGCGTTGGCTTCCGGTGTTCTCCATACATCAACGGCGACAAAAAGAACCGAAGCTCCAGCCATTATGAACCAGAGCAGCATTACTCCATCGAGCATAGCAATCCTCCTGCGAAAGCATTATGACAGAGAATGCGGTGCAGAGTTCATGCGATGAAAATTAGCAGACCGAATGAGTTCAGATACGGTGTCTCTGGAAAGCGAGAAAGGGAAGCCGAAAGTACGTTAATGACAGAGTAATCACGCTGTGTTTGGTGCTCGGTATCGTGCTGTGATTGGTTACATGGAATCTACGGATTGGCGTCGGCACAGTATTTGGCCTAATGATCTTTTTAGTGTGATTGGTGTTTACAACGACTCGTGATAGAGCCCTATGAACAACAACACTCCCGTACATACGGAGGTGCTGTGGGCTGGCGGGGGACTGCTAAAGGCAGGCGCTTCTAGATCCACTGTCCTTCTGTGGTGCGGTCTGATGTTGGCCCATCGCCGGTGTTGAGTAGGCCGGCTGGTTCAAAGAGTAGTACAGCGCACTCCGTATCGGCGACTGGCCGATGCTCGACATTGCGCGGGACCACAATCATTTGGCCTTCGTGGACTTCGACCACGTCATCACGAAACTCCATGCGAAACGAGCCACTTAGCACGAGGAACATCTCATCAGCGTCATGATGAGTGTGCCAATCGAATGCGCCTGAGAACTTGGCGACTTTTACATCTTGCCCATTCAGTCTGGCAATGATTCGAGGTGACCAATGGTCATTGAAGAGCGAGAGTTTTTGGTCGATATTGATGCATTCCATCAGAGCAATGTAGGCAACATCGCGGGGTTGAACAACGCCGTTACATGTCTGCTCACATTGGACTCGGGTGTCGCTCTGATGGGCTTGGTGGGGGGATATACTTCCATTGTGCGGCCCCACCTCGTGGAGTTTTAAATGAGAATTGTCGCAGGAACACTGCTGATCTTCTTTGCAATCTTTTGTTCATATGGGTTTCTTGCTTCATTCGAATACCCGGGCATCACCATTTGGAAGGTCGGCTACGCCCTCTTGGCGGTTGCATCATTCTACGGCGGGTATAAATTGATTCGATCAGGCGTTCAATTGTTGAAATAGCTCCGTCTTTGCCATCTCAACAGCAACACCCCCGTGAATACGGAGGTGCTGTGGGGTGGTGGGTTGTGGTGGGGGTTACGGGCAGGGGCCCCAGTTGGCAATGACGGTGAGCAGATCGTTTGTGGATACTTCACCGTCGACATTGACATCGCCGAGGCAGGTGGTTGGGCATGACACATCAGCACACTGCACCCCATACCCCATGAACACACCTCCAAAGTACTCACAATCAGTTTCCGATGCGGCGACGCACCACGACTGGTTCCCAGTACAGCATGCGCCGACGAAGTCAGGACAGACTTCGTTTATCTCGTTTCCACCATTGTCGTTCCAGACTCCATGGATCTGATCTGAAACGTTTCCGCACACGTGTGTGTTTGTGAGAGTTGGAAAGGATTCATTAATGTGAATACCGCCACCAAGTTCAATCGCCACATTGCTGGTGATCGTGCAGTCTGTGATCGTGGGGCTGCTGTTAAATTTGCAGTCAAGGCCACCGCCATTCGTGGCTGCTTGGTTCCCTGAAATAGTGCAGCCTGTGATCGTGGGGCTGCTGCCGCCGTAGCAGTCGATCCCGCCGGCAGAGGCTTGGATGGCAGTGTTTCCTAAAATCATGCAGTCTGTGATCGTTGGGCTGCTGCCGTTGCAGCGGATCCCGCCGCCGGAGTTGGCGGTGTTGTCTGAGATCGTGCAGCCGCTGATCGTGGGGCTGCTGTTGTAGCAGCGGATCCCGCCGCCGTAGCCGGCGGTGTTGCCTGAGATCGTGCAGTCTGTGATCGTGGGGCTGCTGTCGTAGAGGCAGAAGATCCCGCCGCAGTAGTTGGTGGTGTTGCCTGAGATCGTGCAGTCTGTGATCGTGGGGCTG
>PVBE011412799.1_pt1 | contig 13518 bp, 10 predicted proteins | sample 1631181 | NCBI WGS metagenome assembly PVBE01 (sample SAMN08397723, study PRJNA350692) | Marine metagenome, whole genome shotgun sequencing project. | isolation source: water | place: Pacific Ocean | collected 2012-04 | reverse complement strand
TCTCCTCATCGAAGAGCTCGCGCTTCAAGCTTGGACCGAGCACCGCGACCTGGCCCCCACGCCGAGGGTCGCCTTCGGGCAGGAAGCTGCCCTGCCCGATGCCGAACTTGAGCACCTCGGGTAAATCGGAGGTCGATCCGTAGACGAAGACACTGCGACCGCGTCCGCCCCCCTCGACCCTGGCCTGACCGATCGCGATCGGAACCACGAAGTCGACGATCGCGATGCGCGAAAGCGCCTCCGAGTCCTCGATGGTGAGCTTTCGCGTCGTTCCCCCGAAGACCCCGGGCAAGCCCTGGGTCTCCGTCTTACCGGGATTGACGGCCAGGACATTGGTCCCGAACTGGGAGAACTCCGCCACCATGTAGCGGCGGGCGCCTTCTCCGATCGAGGTCAGCATGATCACGGCCGCGACGCCAATCCCAATGCCCAACATCGACAAGACGGAGCGCAGGGGATGCCCGCGCATGGCACCCGAGCTGAGTCGAATCAGATCCAGCGTCGCAATTTGTGCCATGCGGCGCTCCTAACGACTCTGCAACGCGGCGACGGGATCGAGCACCGCCGCCCGCCAGGCGGGCAACACACCAAAAAGGATACCCGTCCCCAATGACAAGCCGAGCACCGCCCCCACTGCCCAGAGCGGCGTCGCCGCCGACACCGCCGGGTAGAGCCAATTGCCGATCCAGACGAGCCCCGTGCCGGCAGCCAACCCGATCAGCCCGCCCACGAGACTCAGAAGCGCAGCCTCCAGCAGGAAGATCAACAGGACCTGACGACGGGTCGCGCCAACCGCCTTCAATAAGCCGATTTCGTCGATCCGCTCCGAAACCGAGAGCAGCATCACGTTCATGATTCCGATTCCCGCCACCGCCAGGCTCACGGCGGCGATACCCGCCACCGCAAGGGTCATGATATTCAGGATCGAGGTCAGCGATTCCAACACCGCGTCCTGAGTGATGCAGGTGAAGTCTTCCTCGTCGTGGCGTTCGATGAGAAACGCACGAACGTCTTCGATCGCCAGCTCGGCGTCGACCTTCGGGTGCAGATCCAGCATGATCCGGGTGAGCGAGCTGCGGTTGGCCATGCGCAGACCGGTCGAGGCGGGGATGAAGACACTCTCGTCGACCTGCAGCCCGAGCTGTTTGCCGCGCTGCGCCAGCGCGCCGATGACGCGCATTCGCCAGCCGCCGATTCGCACCGTCTCGCCGAGCGGATTCACCCCACCGAAGAGCTCTCGCGCGACGGTGTATCCCAGCACCACGACCGACGAGCCCTGATTCAGTTCGGCGTCGGGCAGAAAGCTCCCCACAGCGACGTCGATCCGCTGCAGCCGCTTGAACTCGGCGGAGGTGCCGACGATCGAGACCTTTCGGCTGCGTTCAGCATGACTCACGCTGTCGGTCGAGATCGAGAGCGGTATGGCTGCGCGCACGCTCTGAATGCGTCGCTGCAACAGGATCGCATCCTGAAGCGTGAGGTCGTTGGGGATGCCACCGACTCCATGAGGCATCGCGCCGGTCGTCTCGTTCTTGCCGGGCACGATCATCACGATCTGACTTCCGAGGCTCGCGAACTGGTCGGTCACGAAGCGCAGCGCACCCTCTCCCAGCGCCGTGAGCGAAACGACCGCAATCACGCCGATCACGACACCCACCAGCGACAACGCGCTGCGCCGCCGATTTTGAATCAGGGCCTGCCCGGCCAGTCGGAAGAAATCGCCCGGATTCATCGGGCCTCCTCAGCCGTGGATTCTTCGAATGAGAAGAGCTGAGTGAGATCCACGACATCGGCTCCCGCTATGCGCTTCACAATCTCGCCGTCGCGAAACAGCAGCACTCGATCCGCGCGCCGGGCGACATTCGGGTCGTGAGTGACCACGACGAGCGTGCGGCCGGCACTGTGCAGATCGCCGAGCAGGTCGAGCACCTGCGCTCCGGAACGCGAATCGAGATTGCCCGTCGGTTCGTCGGCCAGCAGCAGATCGGGTCCCATGATCGTGGCGCGTGCGATGGCAATCCGCTGCTTCTCGCCACCGGACAATTCACTCGGCTTGTGCCCCGCCCGATCAGACAGGCCCACGGAGTCCAGGGCTTCGAGGGCCTGCGCGCGGCGCTGCGCCGGACCCTTGCCGGCAAAGACCAGCGGGAGCGCGACATTCTCGAGCGCCGTCAGACGCGGCACGAGATGGAAGGATTGGAAGATGAAGCCGATGCGCCTCAGACGGATCTCCGCGCGGGCATCCTCGGGCAGGCCGGCCACATCTTCGCCGGCCAGAAAATACCTTCCGCGGGTCGGAGAGTCGAGACAGCCAATCAGATTCAAGAACGTGCTCTTGCCCGAGCCGGAGGGTCCCATGATGGCGACGTGCTCGCCGTTCTCGATCGTTTCGCTCACCCCGTGCAGCGCATGGACGACCTGCTCGCCCATCTGGTAGCTACGCCAGAGTTCTTCCACGCGAATCACGAAGCGCTGCCCGCGATCCCCGTCGGCTCGGCGGGCAATTCGGCGACCGCCCGCGCACCGGCCTCGATCTCGACCCTGTCGAGCGAGATCACGACCAGCTCGCCCTCGGAGAGACCGGCCCGCACCTCCACGAACTGCCAGTTTCGAAGGCCGAGCTCCACGTCGCGCTCGACCAACTCGCCCGCCTCGAGCACGAGCACCTTGTGATTCTGGAGCAGCGCCGAGGTCGGCACGAGCAAGGTGTTGGATCGAGTTTCGAGAATCACCTCGGCGTCGGCCGAGGTCCCCGGAAGCAGCGTCATCGCGACCTCGCTGTCATCGAGTTCGACTTCGATCTCGAGCGTGCGGTTCTGAGCCTCGAGGTCGACGACATAGGGGGCCACCCGGGACACCGTGCCCCGAAACTCCTCACCGGGTCGCGAATCCACGGTCAGCTTGACCGCCAGACCCTCCCGGATCTCGCCCGAGTCGACCTCGTCCATCGGAGCGCTGACGAAGATCGAGAGCGGATCGATCAGGTCGATGACCGCGGGCGAGGTCAAGAGCGGGGGCGACGGCGTCACCCACTCCCCGACTTCGACGTTCACCTCGGCGATCACACCGTCGAAAGGCGCGCTGATGATCGTCTTGGCCAGATCTGCCTCGGCAGATTGGAGCTGCGCCGCGGCCTGAGCCAGCTCGGCCCTAGCCCCCTGGCAAGAGACGCGTGCGGAGTCAAAGGCGTACTGCAGCTCGTCGAGGCGATCTTCCGAGGCGACGTCGCGCTCCGCCAGGCGCTGCGTTCGGCGCAGCTCGCGCTGTGCGCGATCCCGGCGCAGGCAGACATCCTCGAGACGCGTCTTCGCGACGGCGATGCCCTGCCGTGCCAATTCGAGGCTGGCCAGCTGACTGACATCGCTCAGCCGAATCAGCGGCTGTCCCTTTTCGACCCGCGCGCCCTCTCGGTGGGCAATCTCGACGACGCGCCCTCCCATCTCCGAAGCGATCCGCGAACGGCGACGCGCTGCCACCGTACCGGCCTTGGAATTGGTCACCGTCGACTCGACCACGCCGCGAACGACGGGGGCAACGCGCACCTCGATGGGATCCGGTGCGAAGACCGTGTAGCGAAGCGCCACCCCGACGAGCGCCAGCACCACGACGATCAGAAGCGGCAGGAAATTGCGCGGGGTGCCATCGTTGTTGGTCATTCTCTGCTGCTAGCCAATCCTGGCCACCGACACCGCATGCGCAGTGGTACAGCGACCTCCAGGGTACGCGCGAGGCCAATTCTATCTCATTCCAGGCATTTCGAAAATCCGCTGGGACACCGACGTCGTGGCCGTCGTGGAGCGGATCGACCCACACTTCGACCCCTTCTCGACCGGGGCGACGATCCGCGGGTCCGGGCCAGCCCGAGCCCTCCACAGCAGCCAAGCCGCCTACCTGCGCGGGTACACCTATCACCGAGCAGCCACCGGACAGCATGCGATCGACCGACGCTCGATCCGGGAGCCCGCAAGCACGCCCCGGCCCGTCGACCCGCGATCGCGGGTGCCGATCAGTTCGTTCGACGCGTCGATGACCCTCGCGAAGCCGCCGAGCCGCTGGCGCGGATGGAAGGCTGGCTGCCTCGCGCTGCGCTGGACGCGGGCGCGCCCATCGAGGCCACCTTCAGCGCCTCGAACGAGTCGGGGGAACGCGTCCGGGGACACTCGCAGGATCCCAGCGCGGCGCAGTTTGCTCGATGACGCGGACTTGCGGACGCGGCGCCTCGATTCGCGAAGACCGGGTCGACCTCGTCCGAGGCTATCGTCGACCGGGGTCGAGGCCCTCGTCGAGCGCGGCCGAACCCGGCTACTCGCCTTCTCGGAACGGCTGCGTCGGTCCGGCCCGGTAGCGGGGATCGCTGGGGCGTCGCAGCGGCGCCAGTAGACTCTCGAGCCCGTTCGCCTTGATCTCGTAGAGCGTGGCCATCAGCTCGCCGAGGCGTCCTCGCGGATAGCCCCGATTTCGGAACCAGACCACATAGGGCTCGGGCAGATCGACGAGCAGCGTCCCCCGATAGCGACCGAAGGGCATGCGCTCACGAGCAATCTCGACGAGCTGGTCGAAGTCGGGCTCGGAAGCGATGGGCCCAGCATTCTGCGGCATGTACCCATGATGTCAGATTCGAACCAGTTTGCCCGACACCCTGCACGACGGCCGCTGCATTGGATACTCTCCCCGCCGACCAGACGGAGGCCCGCCTTGAGCAAGATCAGTCCGACGAAACCCCGCCGAGCGCACCAGATCGACGAATGGCACATGGAGACCGACGTCGCCATCGTCGGCTTCGGTGGAGCCGGTGCCTGCGCCGCGATCGAGGCCGCCGACGCCGGCGCGGCGGTCAGCATTTTTGAAGTCGCCAGTGCCAGCGGCGGCTCGACCGCCCTCTCGAGCGCCGAAGTCTACATGGGAGGCAGCGGCGGAACTCGCGTGCAGCGCGCCTGCGGCTACGAAGATTCGACCGACGACATGTTCGAGTACCTGATGGCCGCCCAGGGACCCTTCGCCGACGAGGCAAAGATTCGACTCTACTGCGAAGAGAGCCGAAACCATTTCGAGTGGCTGGTCTCGATGGGCGCCCAGTACAAGGACAGCGAGTACAAAGAACGCGCGATCATGGCGTTGACCGACGACTGTCTACTGTATACGGGAAGCGAGAAGGCCTGGCCCTACTCCGAGATCGCCAAGCCCTGCCCCCGCGGCCACAATCTCGAAATCGAGGGCGACAACGGCGGCCCGCTCTTCATGACATTCATGACCAGGCGAGTCGAAGAGCGTGCCATCGACGTCCAATACGACACCCGGGCGCTGACCCTGATCCTCGATTCCGAGGATTCGGTGGTGGGGCTCGTCGTGCGCATCGATAACGCCGAGCGCAATATCCGAGCTCGGCGCGGCGTCATCCTGTGCGCCGGTGGCTTCATCATGCAGCGCGAGATGTTCGAACACTACGCGCCCGAATACGCCTTCGCGCAGATCCCGGTCGGCAATCCCGGAGACGACGGATCGGGGATCCTGATGGGCCAGGGCGCAGGTGGCGCGGTCCTGCACATGGATCAGTGTTTCCTGACGCTGCCTTTCTATCCACCCGCCTCCCACACGCTTGGAATTCTCGTCAACGCCCAGGGACAGCGTTTCATCAACGAAGACGGCTATCACGCGCGCACCGCGGAACACATTCGACGACAGTTCGGCGGCAACGTCTACCTGATCATCGGCGAGAAGAACTTCGTCCAGCCGCACATGCTCGGAGGGGAGATCGTCGCAACCGGCGAAAGCGTCGAGGAGCTGGCCGAGGAAGCCGAGCTTCCGATCGAGAACCTCAGCCATACGGTGCGTTACTACAACGACCAGGCGGCAAAGGGGGAAGACCCACTATTCCACAAGAACCCGGAATGGCTGGAGCCGATCGAGGCGCCCTTTGCGGCGATCGACCTGACGCCCGGAAAGTCTGGAAACTATTGCGCCTTCACGCTCGGCGGACTCGACACCCTGCCGACCGGCGAGGTGCTCACGATGGACAGGCGCGTAGTCCCGGGCCTCTTCGCGGCCGGGCGAACGGCCTGCGGCATTCCGCGGCGAGCGGAGGGCTATGCGAGTGGGTTATCGGTCGGGGACGTCACGTTTTTCGGTCGAATGGCGGGCAGGCGGGCCGCGCAGGGCAATCCGAGCCGAGGCTGAGCATTCGATCCAGAAGCTCTTGGCGGCGTTGCAGTCCGATTCCACAGTCGAGGATCCGAGTATGAGCTTTGATTTCGCGTCTCATGGTCCAGATTGGGTGCCCGCCTTCGAAGCCGTCGAGTCGATGGTCGGCGGCCGCATCATCGCTGGCGAGCGGCAGGCACGCTGGCGCCCGGTCTTCTTCCTCGACGTCGAGCGGCCCGGCGGAGAGGTCGTCCCGATCTGCTTTCGCGGAGCACGGCTCGAAGCCGCAGACAGCCGGCAGATCCGTCACGAATACGAATGTTTCAAGGCCCTCGAAGAGAACTCGATCCCGGTGCCCCACATCTATGGCTACTGCGCGGAGCCGGCTGGAATCGTGATGCAGAAGGCCCCGGGACGACACGATCTCGCCACCGCCCAGAGCCCCGAAGAACTCGCCAGCGTGCGCGATCACTTCATCGAGATCCTGGCTCAGATCCACCAGCTCCCCACGGACGACTTCGAGTCATTCGGCCTCGAGAAGCTCACGACCGCCCGTGACCTCGCGCTCGGCGATTCCCAATCCTCCATCCGGCGCTTTCGCGATGCCAAGACCCGCCCCGAGCCCGGGCTCGAATTCCTGATCGACTGGACCGAACGCAATATTCCGCAGCATCGCCACGAGTGCTGTTTCATCACCGGAGACTCGGGCCAGTTCATCTTCGACGCGGGCCGTGTCACCGCGATGCTCGACATGGAGATCGGCTATCTCGGGGATCCCCTCGCCGATCTCGGCGGGCTCTTCACACGAGATCTCACGGAGTCGATGGGCGACCTCGGCATCGCCATCGACCGCTACGAGCGAGCCATGGGCAGGGCGGTGGACCGCCGCACAGTCCTCTACCACGCGATTCGCTTCTCGATGACGACGCCGCTCGGGACTGCGCTGGTCGTCGCGAATCCCCCCGTCGTCTCGGAGTACGTGCAGTATCTGAGCTGGTATCTCGTCTACCTGCGCACCCCCCTCGAGCTGATTGCACACCTCGAAGGCATCGAACTCGAAGAGCCGCTGCTTCCGGCGGAAACGCTCTCGCCCTATGCCGTGGCCCACGACGCCCTGCAGGCTCGTTTCGACGCCTTCCAGACCCACGACGAGTTCCAGGCCTACGAGGCCGATGGTCTGCGACGTCTGGCGCTCTACCTGAAGCAGGCCGATCGCTTCGGACCCCAGCTCCTCGAGCTGGACCTCGACGATGCGCAGAAGCTGCTCGGCCGACGGCCAGCAACATGGCAAGAGCGGGACGCGGCGATCGAGCAATGCGTTCGAGACAGCGCCGGCCGACGCAACGCCGATCTGGTCCGCTATCTCGTACGTCGTCTGCAGCGGGAGGAGGCGATGCTCGCCCCCGCGATGCGTGACCTCGTCGGTGTCAAGATGCAGACCCTCTCGCTCGAATAGAGTCGCTCGAATAGCGTCTCTCGATCAGAGTCGCTCGATTGAAGTCGCTCGGCTGAGGTCGATCGGCTGAGGTCCCTCGAAGCGCTCAGACACCCAACCTCTTCGCGATCGCCAGCGACCGATCCGCCAGCGGCAGGGCCCGCTTTCCCAGCTCGAGCGCCTCGGCTCCCGCGGCCGTACCGGCCTTTGCGCGGCCGGCAATTCCGAACATGATCCCTGCGGTTCGAAACAGATGAAAGGCGAAGTAGAAATCGAGCTGTGGAATCCCCTCGCGACCCGTCAGCTCGCAATAGCGAGCGATGTATTCCTGCTGGGTCGGGATCCCGAGCTGCGCAATCTCCGCCTCGGTCTTGCCCTCGAAATGACCCTTCGGCGCAAGTCGCTGCGAGAGGTGATAGGTCAAATCCGAGACTGGATGGCCGAGCGTCGACAGCTCCCAGTCCAGAACCCCGACCAGCCTTGGCTCGGTCGGATGAATGACCAGGTTGTTCAGTCCATAGTCGCCATGGACCAGTGTCGTCTCGACGTCATCGGGGACGTTCTCGGGTAGCCATTCGATCAATCGCTCCATGGCCGAACTTCGCTCGCCATTGGCCTGTGTGTATTGCTTGCTCCAGACGTGAATCTGGCGGGCGAAATAGTTTCCAGCCTTCCCGTAGTCGCCGAGGCCGATCGCGGCGTAGTCGATCCGATGCAGGCGGGCGAGAATCTCGAGCTGCGACTCGTAGAGACGCTTGCGCCCGTCCGGCGTCCAGCCCGGCAGCATCTGATCCACCAGAATTCGGCCCTCGACCTTGTCCATCAGGTAGAACTCGGTCCCGATGACACTCTCGTCCTCGCAATAGACACGGGTCCGCGGCACCGGAAACTCCACCTTGCCCAGCGCTGTCAGGACTCGAAACTCGCGATCGATCGCGTGAGCCGAGGAGATGAGTTTTCCGGGGGGCTTGCGCCGAAGCACCCATTCGCGTTCCCCGTCCGTCAAGTGATAGGTCGGATTCGATTGCCCGCCTACGAATTGTCGAACCTGAAGAGAGCCTTCGAAGTCGTCGAGATTCGCGCGAATGAACTGCTCGAGGCGATCGACATCGAGCTGGTGTCGAGGATCGACTTCTTTGACGCCGGTTTCGATCTGAGCCATACCACCGATCGTGACACGCCCTGGCTCCGGCGCAAGCGCCGAGCTGCGTCCAACCTCGAGGGCATGCCGCCGATTCGCACCGGCCGCCTCGAAGTGAGCGATGCAAGACGACACCAGAGACGACGCCAAGGACGCCCAGCTCGCCGAGACGCAGCGAGGCTTCAGCCCGGGCCGACCAGCCAATCCGGGTGGCGATCCTCGACCATGCGCCGCAGCCCATCCTTCCAATGCACTTTGGCCGGCCCGACCAGCTCACACATCTTCGAGTTGTCCGTCATCACACTCTCGATCGTCTCTTCGGTCACGTCGAATTTCGGCTCGGCGCCGATCAACTCTCCGAGATAGGTGCACCACTCCTCGATCGCGACGTGCTCCTGGCCGCTCCAGTTGATGATTCGTGCCGGCACCGTCGCGGCCCGAACCAGCCCCGTCACCGTGCGATTGATGTCGTCCTGATGCAACAGGGTGTATTGAGAGGGAGCATCCTTGTGGACGGGGATCGGCGTTCCGCCCTTGATCATCAGCAGATGGTAGTAGGGCCAGCCGCCATTCGAGCCATAGGGCGTATTGAGCCGGGTGATGATCGTCGGAAGCTCGAACTCCCGAGCGGCGAAGCGGGCGACGACCTCCGCACCGATCTTCGAAATGCTGTAGGTCGGCATCATGACCCGGTGATTGTCCCCCAGCGGACTCTCTTCCACGAAATGCGTGTGCCCATCGGCCTCGTAGACGCCGGTCGTCGAACAGTGCAGGAAGCCCTTCGCATCTCGACAATGGCTCATCAGGAGCCCAAGACCCTCACCGTTGGCTCGAATATCCGAGTCGAAATCCGATGACTTGGCGACCCCGAAACTCAGTACGTAGTCGAAGTCCCGAGGCAGCAGCGAGTAATCGCCCAACTCGAAATCGGTCTTCACGCACGTGATGCCCTCCGCTTCGAGCTCCTTCTGCTTGGCCTCGTCTGAAAAGCGCGCAGTCGCCCAGACATCGTTGTCACCCGCCAGGCTGACGGCCACGGGCCCCGCGACCTGACCCGTCGGGCCGGTCACCAGAATCTTCTGTCCTTGCATCACTGAATGACTCTCCCCTGGTTCTCGTTGAAGGCCGCGGCACGCCGCATGCCCGACGCCCACACCGGATCACAAATGCTAGATCACGGTCGGCACGGCCGCCGCGATTCACACCCGATCACCTCAGAGCCCCAGCGGGCGGGCTCCGATCAGCTGGCCTGGCCGGGGCACGGCTCGATCGAATCTCGCATCGCGCCCTTCGCCCATCGTGGTCCACGTCAAAACGCGCTCGCCTGGCGACCCTGGAGGCCCGGCCGAATCCGCGAAGGCTCGAAGCCCCCGCGACCTGTCGTCCGCAAGCGCCGCGGCCCGATAGCGCCGCGGCCCAATGAAGCCGTGGCCCGATGGTGCCGCGACCCTACTTGGGCGGCATCCGAATCCCGCCATCGACGCGAATCACTTCGCCGTTCATGTAGGGATTGGTCAGCAGCTCTATCACCATCGAAGCCAGCTCGTCCGCGGTGCCGAGTCGCTTCGGAAACAGCACATTCTGGCCGAGATGGGCCTTGAACTTCTCGGCACCCTCGCCCTTCCCGTAGATCGGCGTATCGATCAGCCCGGGCGCGATCGTGTTGAGGCGAATTCCGATGGCGGCCAGATCGCGTGCGATCGGCAACGTCATGCCAACGACACCGCCCTTCGATGCCGAATACGCGGCCTGCCCGATCTGTCCATCGAATGCGGCAACCGACGCGAGATTCACGATCGCACCGCGCTGCCCGTCGTCATCCACCGGCTCGGTCTTCGACATCGCCGCGGCGGCCAGCCGCAGACAGTTGAAGGTCCCGATCAGATTCACCCGGATCACCCATTCGAAGTTCTTCAGGTCGAAGGGCACCCCTTCGCGATTCACCGTCCGCGCGGCCGAGCCGATGCCTGCTGCATTCAAACACGTGCGCAGAGGCCCGATCTCGGTCGCCGCTTCGACCGCGGCCTGCACCTGAGCCTCGTCCGACACGTCGGCCTTGACAAAGCGACCACCGAGCTCCTTGGCCGCTATCTCACCCTTTTCTTCGTTCATGTCGATGATGAGAACGCGCGCGCCAAGGGCGGTGAGGCGTTTGGCCGTGGCCAGCCCGATTCCGGAGGCGCCGCCCGTCACGATGGACGAGGTCGCGTTGAGATCCATGATGTCGATTCCTTCCCTCGGAGCATCGCGAAACCGCGCGCTGCGTCGATGACTCTTGCCGTTGACTTCGAGACCTAGTGCAGCGCGATCAGCGGTGCAATCAGCAGGCTGACGACGCTCATGACTTTGATGAGGATCGCCACGCCGGGACCCGACGTGTCCTTGAAGGGATCACCCACCGTGTCTCCGATCACCGCCGCCTTGTGGGTTTCAGAACCCTTCGGATGGCCCTCGAGACCGCCCGCCTCGATGAACTTCTTGGCGTTGTCCCAGGCGCCACCCGCGTTGGCCATGAAGAGCGACAGCGAGGCCCCGACGGCCACCGCACCGGCGAGCATGCCCGCCAGGGCGGCCGGGCCGAGAAGAAACCCGACCGTGACCGGCGCCAGGATCGCCACGCTGCCGGGCAGCACCATCTCGCGCAGGGCTGCGCGGGTGGCGATATCCACGATCACCGTGCCCTCCGGCTCCGCCTCGCCTTCGCGCAGCCCGGGGATTTCGTCGAATTGACGCTTGATCTCTTCGATGATCGCCTGGGCAGCCTTGCCCACCGCGATCATCGTCGAGGCACCGACCGCGTAGGGCAGACACGCGCCGATCAGCAGGCCGATCAGAATCGGCGCCTCGTCGAGCTTCAGCACCAGCGGCGCCATGTCTGCCATGACCCGCGTGTGATTCACTTCCAGGATGAAGGCCGAAAAGAGCGACAACACCGTGAGCGTGGCCGACCCGATCGCAAAGCCCTTGCCAATCGCCGCGGTCGTATTGCCGACCGAGTCGAGCTCGTCGGTGATGGCGCGAACCTCGGGACCGAGCTGGCTCATCTCCGAGATTCCGCCAGCGTTGTCCGAGATCGGACCGTAGGCGTCGACCGTCATCACGATTGCGGTCCCTGCCAACATGCCGACGGCACCCATCGCGATGCCGTAGAGGCCCATCCCCTCCGGCATCACGGCGTTGGCGACAAAGCCCACGACCGCAACGATGAAGAGCGACACGACCGTACTCTCCATGCCCACCGCGAGACCCGAGATGATCCCGGTCCCGGCACCCGTCTTGGAGGCCTCCGCGACGCGCTCCACCGGCGCCCAGGCGGTGTAGTACTCGGTGACGAGACCGATCAGCCCACCGCCGATGGCACCGGCGGCCAGGGCGTAGGTCACGGCCTGACTGACGCCAAGCATCGGCATCGCGATGTAGGCCACGATGCAGATGATGACCGAAGGCACCAGCAGCGCCGCGCGAAGCACCAGCGCCGGGGCGTTGGCGCGCAGGGCGCGGGCGATGAAGATGCAGACCATGCTGACGATCAGGCCCAGGCCCGACAGGAACAGCGGCAGTGTCACCGCGAGGGAGATCGCGTCGACACCCGACGGGAGATTCGTGAACAGACTCGCCACGAACGCTTTGTCGGCGGTCATCGCGATCGCCATGGCGGCGACGATCGCAGCGACCAGGGATTCGTAGATGTCGGCGCCCATACCGGCCACGTCGCCGACGTTGTCGCCCACGTTGTCGGCGATGCCACCGGGATTGCGCGGATCGTCTTCCGGGATGCCTTCGATGACCTTGCCGGCGATATCGGAGCCCACGTCCGCCGCCTTGGTGTAGATGCCGCCGCCGATGCGCGAGAAGAGCGCGATCGAGGAGGCACCCACCGCGAAGCTGTGAAGCACGGTCGCGAGGTGCGGATCGTTCGCGAAGACGTAGTAGAGGCCGCCGAGACCGAGCAGCGCCGTCGCGGCGACCGACAGACCCATCACCGCGCCACCGTCGAGGGCCGTCAGCAGCGCGTTCGGCTTGGAAGCTTCGCGGGCGGCCTGACAGGTGCGAACATTCGCGTAGGTCGCGGCCTTCATGCCGATGAAGCCCGAAAAGAGCGAGAGGAAGGCGCCGAACAGGAAACAAGAGCCGGCCAGTAGCCCGGTGCCCTGCTCCCTGAATGCCACGAAGAGAAAGCCGAAGACGACCAGGGCGTAGACGGCGAGGACCTTGTATTCGCGCATCAGAAAGGCCATCGCGCCCTCCCGAATGTACTTGGCGATCAGGTTCATGGTGTCGGTGCCTTCCGGCAGGGACTTCACCCGGAAGTAGAAGAACGCAGCCATCACCAAGCCAACTACGCTTGCTCCGAGGGGAACCAGGGTCAATTGTCCAATCAGATCGCTCATCTTCGAATCCATCCTGTCGGTTCAGGGGTGCGCTGGGGCTGATCCGGCCCATCGAAACCCAGCCCATTCGACCAGGCCGCCCGCCTCGGGTGCGCCGCGTGAACGGAATTGGCTGCTTCTCATGCGGGGGTCTGTCCGGGCACTCGTGCCGATGCCCCAGCCGCCACACTCGAGTACGCGAGCGATCCCGACCGGACGGTCCCGATCGCTGGGCCTCGCGGCGAGAATCCTAGGGGACACGGGCCTCACGGAGCGTCCATCAAAGTGCCGGGCCTCTCAGGGAATCCCTCGAGGGCCCCGGCGGACAAACAAATCCCGGCTCCGTGGGTAGCGATTCCCAGGGGCTGCGGCAAGCAAATCGTCTTGTTTATTCAGGGCTTTGCGATGACACCCTTGCGATACGAGCGAGTGTC
>PVBE011840490.1_pt1 | contig 13519 bp, 12 predicted proteins | sample 1631181 | NCBI WGS metagenome assembly PVBE01 (sample SAMN08397723, study PRJNA350692) | Marine metagenome, whole genome shotgun sequencing project. | isolation source: water | place: Pacific Ocean | collected 2012-04 | reverse complement strand
AGGGATCAACAAATTCTTGAAAAACGAAAACAGACCAAAACAAAAACCATGAAAAAAAGAAGAAAAAAATACCTCTCTGAGATATTGATTATGTAGCTAACTTTATTGCCCTACAGGTTCACTTTCTTTGAAGACTTACACCAGGAAATCCCCATTGTTTAGTTAATCCCCGGTTGATCTTTCGACCGGGGATTTTTCATTCATCACATTTTGGTCTCAACAAAAAGTGATGCCAACCGTTTTTCTTCCCTTCCTTTCCAATTGCCTTTTTCATAGGCATAAGAAGCAATTAAGGGGAAAGCAATAGTTGCCTCGCAGAAAACCATCTGCTCATATACCGTATCGACTTTTCCCCATGAACATGCCTCCTTCAAGGTTGAACCAGACAATGCGCCATCGCGCTCATCTGCTACAGTGATTTGAATAGCATATTTATGCATCGGAACTTCTTCACCAAGAACTTCCGCGGCCACAACAACATCCTGGATGAAATTTTTGGGTACACCGCCTCCCAGCATGAAAATCCCAGATTCCTGATAAGCCATTTTTATCCTTGTCAATTCAAGAAAATCAGCCGCAGAGTCGATGGACACTTTCTTACCTTTTGCATGAAACTGGTGATGCACCAATCCAAATCCTGCGGAGCAATCCGAAAATGCCGGAATGAAAATGGGTACATCTTTCAAAAAGCAATTGTAAACAATACTATCCTCGCGGAATGCAGCATGGTCCTTGCTTTTGTGAAGAAAACGTCCCATTTCGCAAATGAATTCTCTAGAGGAATATGGCCGTTTTTCCAGGCCATTCGCGATCTTTGAAATCGTTTCATCACAAATCCTCAGGTCATCTTCATCAATGTAAGTATCATAAATGCGATCGATCATCAATTCGCGCAAGTGGTTATCATCAACGAAAGGAGTTCCTTTATAATGATGAAATCCGAGAGCTTCAAAAAAATCCTGGTCAACAATGTTTGCCCCTGTTGAAACAATGGCATCCACCATGTTGTGTTGAATCATTTGGCAGATTACCTTTTTCAGTCCAGCACTGATTAGAGAACCGGCAAGCGTAATGTAAACTACACATTCTCTGTCAGCTTGCATCTGGTCAAATATACTGGCTGCCCTATTGAGGTTTCGCGCCTGAAATGCCATGTTACCCATGCTTTCCACCAAATTGACCGCTTTGATTTCCTGTAAATCAATGTGGATGATTTTCTCTTTTAGAAAGTCTTTTTTTGAAGCCATGCGTTCTCAAATTTGCGATTTATTCGCAAAGCTATGCCAATTTGACGTTGATAAATCAGCCATTGCTCTGCCATTATCTTTTTTCCGTTTATAAGGATGAGTTTAGCATCTTGTTTCAGCAGACCGAAGAACATTTTGGACTAATTTTGCACCGCGATATTAATTGCTTGTTATGAAGAAAACGCACATTGTTGCCCTTGTCATTATTGCCATAGCTGTGAGTGTGATTATTGCCATGTCTGGTGATTTCAGCAGCTATGAAGGTTTTAATGTTGCCAAGGCCAACCCTGGTAAGGAACTTCACATTGTTGGCGAACTCATTCGCCCGGAAGAAATGCATTATGATCCCCTGGTGGATGTCAACTTTTTTAGTTTCTATCTGAAAGATAAGGATGGCGAAGAATCAAAAGTTGTTTTTAAAGGAACCAAACCACAGGATTTTGAACGATCTGAGCAAATTGTACTCACCGGCAAAATGGAGGATGAATATTTCGAAGCATCTCAAATCCTGATGAAATGCCCGTCAAAGTATGTGGAGGACGAAATAACCATCTCCACCGCAACAGCTGTAGATAGCTAATGGAGGTAAATTACACGGGTGAGCATTTGTTCCCCGGCCAGCTCGGCCATTTTCTTGTTATTCTGGGGTTTGTGAGCGCCTTATTAGCCTGCATTGGCTATTTCTTTTCTGCGCAGGCCTCCCATGAAAAACAAGCGTCAGCTTGGCGAAATTTTGGGCGAATCAGTTTTCTTACTCATGCGATTTCAGTTGTTGGCATCGTTGCCACACTATATCTAATCATCTCAAATCATTATTTCGAATATCATTATGCCTGGCAGCATTCTTCAAAAGCATTGCCCTGGTACTATAGATTTAGTTGTTTTTGGGAAGGGCAGGAAGGAAGTTTCCTGCTGTGGTCAGCATGGCATGCAGTCTTGGGTGGATTCTTAATTCGAACAGCTAAAAAGTGGGAGGCACCGGTGATGGCCGTGGTTTCGTTGGTACAGGTATTCCTGGGGTCAATGCTTTTCGGAATTTACTTTTTTGGGTACAAACTTGGAAGCAGTCCATTTCTGTTGTTGCGAGATGTTATGACTGATGCACCCATATTTCAACGGGCCGATTATCTCAATTTCGTTTTAGATGGTTCTGGGCTTAATCCTTTGCTTCAGAATTATTGGATGGTGATTCACCCACCTGTGTTGTTTCTCGGTTTTGCATCAACATTGGTTCCGTTCGCATTTGCCTTTGCAGGTCTTTGGAAAAATGATCATGATTGGATCAGACCGGCTCTGCCGTGGACGCTGTTCTCCGGGATGATCCTTGGCACAGGGATTTTAATGGGAGCTGCGTGGGCATATGAAGCTCTCAGTTTTGGTGGGTTCTGGGCATGGGATCCGGTTGAAAATGCATCTCTTGTTCCTTGGCTGACCCTCATTGCCGGCCTCCACACTTTGCTGATTTACAAACATTCCGGCCATGCTTTAAGGGCTACATATTTGTTTTTTGTACTAACTTTTATCCTGATCCTCTACTCCACATTCCTTACCAGGAGTGGAATCCTGGGAGACACCTCCGTGCATTCCTTCACAGATTTGGGAATGTCTGGTCAATTAGTCGTCTATATGCTGGCTTTCCTGATACCCTCTTTTGTGCTTTTCTTATGGCGTTATGTTAGCATTCCCAGCCCGAAGGATGAAGAATCCTTTAGCAGCAGGGAATTCTGGATGTTCATTGGTGCTTTAATCTTGCTTATTTCTGCCGTTCAAATTACATTCACAACTTCAATACCGGTTTATAATGCCTTGTGGCAAGGCCTCGGTCTTGATGACTGGTGGGGGGAACTTAATCTTGCACCACCTGTCGATGCCATTGCTCACTACAATTTCATCCAGATTTACATCGCCATCTTTCTGGGTGTAATGTCCGCAGGAATTCAATTCTTCAAGTATAAAAAAACGAGCTGGAAAAGTTGGGCAAAAGCTTTGACCGTACCGCTCCTTGCTACCATTGTTGTTTCTTGTGTGATTGTTTATTTCATGGAAATGCCAATATTTCCCAAGGTGCGATTATTGGTTTTGGGCAATGAATTGAACTTTAGGATTCCATCTCCTTATATGCTTCTTGTATTGGCATCTGTGTTTGCTGTTTTTGCAAATACACATTTTATCTGGCAAGGTTTGAAATGGAAACTTAAGGCTGCTGGCGCTTCAATATCACATGTTGGATTTGGACTGATCTTGTTGGGTATTCTGATTTCAAACTTCAATAAGGAGGTTATCTCAATTAACCGCGAAGGAATCGACTTTGGCAGTGAATTTTCTGACGAATCGAAAATGGAAAATGTGCTACTTCGAAAAAATATTCCGGTTGAAATGGCTGAGTATTCAGTCACTTACCTCGGTGATACAACCATAGAACCTAACACCTACTATAAAGTCAACTATAAAAAATACAAGAATCCGGAAGGTGAAATTGAAGATGAGTTCACGCTGTATCCCAATGCCCAAATAAATCCTGACATGGGGCTGGTTGCAAGTCCGGACACAAGGCACTTTCTCCATAAAGATATCTACACCCATGTAACCTCAGTGCCAAATCGCGATGAGCAACATTCGGACTCAGGGCCAGAAATTTCGATGGACACGCTTAGTTTGGGCGACACAGTCATCACTAATCGGGCATTCGTGGTGTTGACTGGTTTTAATCCCAAATCCGAAATTGACGGAAGGGTTCTGAAGGAGGGCGAGATTGCTGTCGGGGCTCAATTGAAAGCAATTACCATAGATTCAAAAGTGCATGATTTCGAACCCATTTATTTGATTGAAGGCAACATTGCAAGTTCCATTGAGGATGGAGATGAGGCCATTGGGCTGTTTTTCACAGTAGAGCGAATCTTGCCCGAACGGAACAATTTCGTTATAGGTATAAAAGAAACCAGCGAACCTGTAGATTTCATCATATTGAAAGCGCTTGTATTTCCATACATAAACATATTGTGGTTGGGTTGCCTGTTTACATTCGTTGGATTTATAATGAGCATGGCCAGGCGATTATCCGAGAATAAAAGATATGACGCACGTGCAGTCACCTGAGATCAGGATAATCGGATCGGGTAATGTAGCCCACGTGTTGTCCGTTTTGTTCAACCAAAAAGGTTTTAGGGTTGAGGCGATCATTTCACGAAACGTACTCAAAGGAAAGGAAATCGCAGATCTTGCGCAGTGCGATTTTTACAACTTTGATTCTGCTGAACACATCAAAACCGGAATGGTAATTCTTGCAGTGTCTGATGATGGAATTGAAGAAGCCTATTCAAAAATTAAGCTCAGTCCGAATGTTACAGTTGCACATACTTCCGGAACGCACGAGTTATTGAAACATGAAAGGTCCGGGGTTGTTTGGCCCATACAAACACTTCGAAAAGAAAGAGCTGATTTCTATGAGCAACTACCGATTATCATCGACTCAAACGATGAAAACGTATCTGAAGAATTGAAATTGATCCTTGAACCGCTGTCTTTGTATTTGGTTGAATTGGAGCATCAACAGAGGAAAGCCCTGCACATCGCTGCCGTTTTCGCCAATAACTTCACGAATCAATTGGGAAAGTCGGCCCAGGAACTGGCACGAAAAGCTGGATTGGATGCAGCTTTGCTTAATCCATTATTGAAGGATACTTTTGAAAATCTGATGATCAACCCAGTATCCAACTTACAGACCGGTCCTGCCGCAAGGGGTGATCAAAAAACAATGAATGATCATTTGGAATTTTTAAATTCTCAGCCCGAATTGCAAGATTTATACAGATCAATTAGCCAGCACATTATGAATAAAAACAGAGGATCAAACTGACATGAACAAGCTGATAGGCTATTTCAAATTATTCAGAGGTCTCAACCTGTTCTTCATTGCGCTTACTATGTTCTTGGTGCGCCATTTCCTGATTTTAGGAAACCTCGATAGCCTTGGTCTTGAATATGAGCCTGCTCAAGACACCTTCGGGTTTGCATTGTTGGTGCTTTCCACAATGTTGGTAGCTGGGGCCGGCTACGTTATAAACGACTACTTTGATGTGAACATTGATTATGTCAATAAACCAGAGCATGTAACAATCGGCACAGTAATTTCGAGGCGTAATGCCATGACACTTCACCTGGTTATGAACATAACAGCTGCTATTATCGGAATTGGTGTTGGCTGGATGGCTGGTTTTTATAACCTTGGATTCATCTTTGTAGTGGCCAGTGGATTGCTTTGGTTTTATTCAACCTTATTGAAAAAGAAACCATTGGTTGGCAACCTTGTGGTAAGCCTGCTAACGGCATTGGTTGTAATGATTGTTCCACTTTATGAAACCACTTTGCGCGAGTTAATTTTCAGGGACATCGCCAATCGTATCATGATGTTAACGGCCGGATACATGTTTTTCGCCTTTCTGATTTCGTTGATACGTGAGATCGTAAAAGATATGGAAGACATTCAAGGGGATATCGACTTTGATTGCAATACCTTGCCTATTTATATTGGCATCAGAGGGTCTAAGTTGGTGACTATTCTCCTGATTCTCATTCACCTTGCCTTTTTAGCCGGAATACAGGTTTATTATCTTGAAGAACAATTGACATCACGTATAATTTATATCGGAGCTACCTTGGAATTGCCATTGCTTTATACGTTATGGGCGGTATGGTTTGCCAAGAAACGTAAAGATTACGGATTGATAAGCAACATTATAAAAGGTGTGATGTTGGCTGGTATTCTCTCGATGGCATTATTTACCTATTTCTGATTTGAAACAGTCACCAATCATATTGGCTTCCGCCTCCCCGAGGAGAAGGGAATTGCTGGAAGGTTTGGGCTTGAATTTTGAAATCAAACCCATTGATCTCAAGGAAATCATCAATCCTACTTTGGGCCCTGCTGAAATAGTGGAATCGCTTGCTGTTCAAAAGGGCACTGCATTTGGTGATCTTCCAGATGATGAAACTTGTTTGATTTCTGCTGATACGTTGGTCTTCCTGAAAAATGAAATTCTTGGTAAACCCAAAGATGAGGACGATGCGGCCTCAATGTTATCAAAGTTGTCTGGTGTTAACCATCAAGTGATTACTGGAGTTTTTTTGCGAAAAGGTAAGGAACGGGTAATTTTTTCGGAGATTACTCAAGTTCACTTTCGATCTCTAAATGAATCTGAAATTCAGCATTATATCAGTAATTATGAGGTTTTGGACAAAGCTGGAGCCTATGCGATTCAGGAATGGATTGGCCTTGGATTCATTGAAAAAATCGAGGGGTGCTATTTCAACGTTGTTGGGCTCCCAACCAGTCAAGTGTTCAATGAATTAAAGCAACTTGGGGTAGTAAGATTTTGAGGGATTTTTATTGAGCACCCAAACTTCTAAGTTCCTTCAAGTATTGATCAGGCACGTTGTGACCCAATTGCTTTGCTCGTATTGCATCTGCCAGCGCAGCGTTTAAATTTCCCAGGGCTTGGTTTGCTCTTGCACGATTATTATGAACTCCTGCATGATTTGGATTAAATTGAAGAGCCCTGTTATAATCAGCAAGAGCTTCGTTGTTTTTACCTAGCCTTTGATAAGCAAACCCCCTGTAATACCAAGCATTGAAATTTTGCTGGCCCAGGCTAAAGAACCTGGTGTAATCGCTAATGGCATTATCGAAATCCTGTAGTTCAATGTAGGTATAACCACGCATGGAATATACATTTGGATGGTTCGGCTGGTATTGCAGCGCGAGTGCATAATCGGCCAATGCTGGTTCATAATTCTTAAGAATTGCATAAGACATTGCACGATTGATAATGGCATCCATGGCATTGCTTTTCAAGTTTAATGCACGGGTATAGTCATCTATTGCGGCCTGATGATTTCCCCTGATACCATGAATGTTTCCACGATTTACATAAACATTGAAATAGTTGGGTTCCAGTGAAATGCACCTTTCATAATCAACCAGGGCTTTGTCGTAATCCTGCAATTCGCGACTGTAATAATTACCCCTGTTGTTATAAGCCACCTGGAAAGTGGGGCGCTTTTCGATACAGTCATTCCAAAGTGTGAGGCTGCTTTCCCAAACTTCGCAACGGTTCATCGTCATCACAATAAAAGCAATCGAATAAATACCAACAACTCCAACTATGCCCATTTTTAGCTTGGGTTTCCAATCCAATAGTTTGACGATGCCAAACCCCATAATAATAAATAAGCCTACATAACTGATATAAGCATATCGTTCCGCAATCACCGCACTTCCAACAGCCATTACTTGCAGCAACAAAGCGATATTTCCAAGAAAGAAAAGCGTTCCAAACAAGATGGTTTTACCTGATTTCAAACTTTTGAAGACAGGCCAGGTTAACAGCAAAACAACAGGAGATACGTAATAATACCAGGCAATCGCATCATTGATCTTTTTGGGGTAAGGATAAAAACAGGCCAGATCAATGGGAGCAATACATTTCCCCAAATAAATGATCAGACTGTTAAAAGCCAGAAAAATGCGTTGATGGATAGGCCAAACCTCGTTGTCGGCAATGGCCTCTGCTGTTTCCTGTGCCTGAACAGCGATGAGACCAGTAGCAAGCGCGATCAACAAGAACGGTACTTTTTCGAACCAGAGCCTGGGACTTTTCAGGTTTCTGTCTAGGAACCAGTCAATGATAACCAACACACCTACAAGGGTCACAGCCTGACCTTTAGACAAGCAACTTCCTATAAAAAATACCAACGCCAAGATATATAACAGCAGGTTTTTACCGGATCGTTTGATAAAGCCTATGTATGCTATTAAAGAAAGAAAAAAGAAAAACGCATAGAACACATCCTTTCTTTCAGCAATCCATGCCACGGATTCTACGTGCATGGGGTGTATGCCAAACAACAACCCTGACAACGCTGCAATTTCTATGCGCCCAAATAAAAGAAAGCAGAATGCAAATACCAGGCACGAATTGATGATGTGCAGTAGGTAATTGTTCCTGTGAAAGATCGCAGGATCAACCGTACCATCTTTTGGGTTGAAGGCTGATTGATATTCAAGTGCCAACGAGTAGATTGTTAATGGATGGTAATTTCCAGAGATGTAACCTTCGTTTCCTATAGTGAAGATTCGTTTTACATTTTCCGCATCTGTGCTTTTTATGATAAAACTTTCTGTTACGTATGTTGGGTCGTCCCAGTTTGTCCAGCCATTTTGTAGGGAAGGATAAAAGGCGATTGCAGTGGGGATTACAACAATCAACAGACCTAACCAAAACTCTTTCGGAACAAAAAAACTGACCTTCTGTTTGGCTGCTTTTTTTGAACTCCCAACTTTGTCAGCAGCCTTTTCCGATTTTCTTGATTTCTTGCCCATCTATGAATTATTCGCGCGACCTAAAGTAAATTAATCCTGCAATTTCGGAAAAGTGACTTGAGCAAACTGTAGTACTTCAGCCACTACAAAAGTGCTTCCGGTAACCAAAACCAAATCCTTTTCATTCGCAGTCTCCTTTGACGAGACAAAGGCACTTTTCACAGAATCATACGTTGTTCCGTTCAGACCAAAGCCTTTTGCCAATTCTGCAAGTTCAGATTCAGCAAGGCCCCTGGGAATATTTGGTCGGCAGAAGAAATAACGGGCAGTTGATGGCAGTTTCGACAAAATACCATCCAGGCTTTTATCATTCACTGCTCCTAAAACAATCCTGAGCTGCTGAAAATTTGTGCCATTAATGTGTGTAACCAGTTGACTAATTCCTGTTTCGTTGTGTGCTGCATCAACTATAACAAGTGGTTCTTTGCCAATTGTCTGAAATCTGCCCATGTATCCACGATTTTGTAATTGCTTCAAAGCTTTTTCAAAATCCGTTTTACTCGGAACTATTTTTTTCCCATCAAGTAGAAAATACGCTGCAAGTGCTGTTCTTAAATTTTCGATTTGGTATTCCGTGTGGAAAGGAGTTTCAATTTCTAATTCGGTTTCCTCATATTGCCATTGGGTTGAAGTACCGGAAATGTTCATTTGCTTTTCAGACAGTCTGCCAATGTCTTCTGCCCAATATATTTCAGCACCCTCCTCTTTGGCCTTTTGAAGAAATACATGGTCAGTTGCTTCCTGCCTTTTTCCAATAATGACAGGAATCTCATTTTTTATTATACCAGCTTTTTCAACAGCAATTGAAACGAGATCATCGCCCAACATAGCCATATGATCGAAACTTATGTTAGTAATAATGGAAAGTTCAGGATTCAAAACGTTAGTTGAATCTAACCTCCCCCCCAAGCCTGTCTCAACCACAGCAAAGTCAACCTGGTGATTTCTGAAATGATCAAAAGCCATAGCCACGGTTATTTCAAAGAAGGATGGCTTGATTTCTTCAAAACTGGAATAATGTTCCTCAACAAATTGACAAACCTCAATTTCAGAGATCTTTTTTCCATTGATTCTAATCCTTTCCCGAAAACCCTGGTAATGCGGAGAAGTGTACAATCCAACCTTGCAACCCGCTTCCTGAAGAAAAGAACTAAGGACATGGGCGACAGAGCCCTTTCCATTTGTGCCGGCAATGTGGATTGATTTAAAAGCTCGTTCTGGGTTTTGCAATTGTTTACAGAGGGCCAGGGTATTTGTCAAATCCTTTTTTAAGGCCGCTGCCCCAATTCGCTGGTACATGGGCAGCTGACTATAAAGAAAGTCAAGCGTTTGTGGGTAAGTTTTCATTTCAGACAACTAATCTAAACGGACGTTTTGAGCTTGCAAAAATGCCATTTCCATCTTTTTTATTAGTCTATCTGAAATTACCTGTTGTTTCTGAGTTGGGTGATTGTTGAAAACTGTTGGAAAACGATTCCTTAATCGGGAAAATAATTAGACGACCCCGAATAACTTTGAATACTAAAGCTTACTCAACGTGATCATTAGAACCAAAGCATTTCCCAGGGCAGCTGTTATCGGAAATCCATCCGATGGCTATTTTGGAAAAACCATTGCCTTCGTTTTTAGCAATCATTTCGCTTCTATTGAGCTGTACGAATCTCCTAATCTTAAAATCATACCGGGCAGGCTCGACAGAATGGAGTTCGACAGTGTGCCAGAATTAATCGAGGATGTTGAGCGATTCGGTTACTATGGAGGAAATCGACTGATAAAAGCCACAATCAAGCGGTTTTTTAGCTATTGTGCCGAAAAGCAAATTTCCCTTGACACGCGAAATTTCACTATCAGCTATCATTCAAATATTCCAGTGCGTCTCGGTTTGGCAGGATCTAGCGCAATCATTATCGCCACGCTGAAGGCACTTATGCAGTTTTATGATGTTGAGATAGAAAAACCGAAACTGGCCAATGTGGCTTTGAGCGTTGAAAATGATGAATTAGGTATAAGCGGGGGTCTGCAGGATAGAGTAGCACAGGTCTATGAAACCCCCGTTTTCATGGATTTCAACGAGAAGCATTTTGAAGAACAAGGATGTGGGGTCTATAATCCGACAAGTCTGCCTGAAGGGCTGAAATTCTACATTGCATTCAGGGAGAATCTTGCTGAAGGATCAGAAACGGTTCACAACGATTTGGCTGAACGGTTCGCAAACCGGGAAAAGGAAGTGCTTATCGCCATGGCCCAGTGGAGTCAACTTACGGATGATTTCCTTGCAGCATTGGAGTCGGCAAATCGTGCAAGAATTCATGAGTTGATCAACAGAAACTTTGACATCAGGCAGTCGATCATGGACGTGGACCCAGGTCAGATTGAACTTATTGAATTTGCGAGAGAAGCCGGTATGAGTGCAAAATTTACCGGCTCGGGCGGTGCAGTTATCGGAACATTCAACACAGATGACGAACTTATGAAGCTACGCAGCAAGATGGAAAAAATTGGTGCAACCGTTATTCTCCCCGAAATTGTAAATACGAGTTTAAATGGTCACTAAAGCCATCATCCCGGCTGCTGGATTTGGAACCCGAATGTTGCCAGCAACCAAATCGCAACCTAAAGAAATGTTGCCTGTGTTGGGAAAACCTGTTATTCAATATGTTGTAGAAGAAGCTGTTACAGCGGGAATTACAGATATCCTGATGGTAATTGGAAAGGGGAAACGTGCCATAGAAGAACACTTCGATCGGAATTTTGAACTGGAAGAACGTTTGGCGTATCAAGGCAAAGAAGAGTTGTTGAAATCTGTTCGCGAGATAACTGATTTGGCGGATATCCATTTTATATGGCAAAAGGAATTGCGGGGTCTTGGTGATGCCGTTTTATGCGGTAAAAAGCATGTAGGCAAGCAATCATTTGCTGTTTTGTTAGGTGATACGATTTTGGATTGTGGTGAAACGAACGTGCTGGCTGAAATGGTTAAAATCTATTCCAAATATGGCCAATCGGTGGTAGCCCTGGAAAACGTGAAACCTGAACAGGTGAATCGCTACGGGATTGTTGCAGGTCCGGAAATTGATATTGGAGTGATACGAGCGGAATCTCTGGAAGAAAAACCAGAACCACACAAAGCCGAATCGAACCTGGCTATTGCCAGCAGATATGTCTTCGATTCAAAGATATTTGACTATTTGGAAGAACAGGAAAAAGGGGTTAACAACGAAATTCAATTGACGGATTCCATGAGTCGATTGGCAGACACTGCAGGTGTTTTGGGTTACATCCTGGAAGGCGAACGATTCGACATCGGAAACACGGTGGATTTCATCAAAACCAATGTGGAGTTAGGGCTCAAACATCCGGAATACCAAAGCGCTCTGAAAAACTGGCTTCAGCAACTTAATGTTGATTGATTCAAATTCCGGGATTGGGCAGTGAGAATGAAAAAGTAGCTCCATTACCTTCAGAGCTTTTTGCCTTTATTGTTCCGCCATGTCGTTCAACAATTCTCTTCACAATTGAAAGCCCCAGGCCGGTTCCTTCAAAGGTTTCTGCACTGTGCAACCGTTGAAAAACGTGGAACATTTTATCTGCATACTGCATATCGAATCCAACGCCATTGTCGGAAACATGGTACGTTACCTGCCGATCTCCGTTTTCTGAGTGTATCCTGATCCTGGGTTTTTCAGACAAGCGGGAATATTTTATGGCGATTGAAATAAGGTTTTGCCAATCAGAACATTGCTGAGGTAAAGTAACCATGTCTGAATAAATGTATTGTTCAATGCCAGGCAAACTTCCCCTACTGCATGAACTTAGTGCTTGTTGCTGAGGGCATATTGGCGAAATTTCCATACTGCTTTGAAACGTGAGGTTAAGAGACAAGTTAACTGCACAGGAAACAGAGCTTAAGGAAACACTTGCCGAGGCAGGAGCGGCTATTCCAGCACAATCGCGATAAAAGTTCAGGGTAATCAAGTACTGATTACCACCTACACAGATATAGTTCAGGTCAGCACCTACGCTATGCGATGCACGCGCTGTATTGAAATTAATTGCAACAAATAATGCACAAATGGCAAGAATTGGAATAAATCGATGGAACATATTACAGTCCTCGTATTTTGTTTGGGGGACAGGTTTCGAAGACTAAGAATATAAGAAACTTGAAGGATAGAGAGTCTAAATACATAGACTGCGGTCCTTATGGTTGAATAAAGCGAATTTATTTTGCCTGAACGAACCTATCACGAAAGCGAAATCGCAATGGTATTCTAATGGAATAAGGAAATATTAATCTTTATAAATATTATTGCTAATCTATTTCAATCGAACTACTCGGTATTTAAAAATTTATTCGTTTTGGACTTAGCATTCTCGATCCAATGAAATCATCAGAACTAAGACTTCTATAATTTCTACGTAAGGTAAAACATAAGAGGAAACAAAAAAATCCACAAAGCTCAAACCTTTGTTTAAGCTTTGTGGATCAGGTAAACGTTTTTAAAAAAACGAGTACTTAATTATTCACAAGTACAGCCACCTAGGCCTTCTAAGAAACTAATTGCTAGATCAAATTCTGCTTTCGAGTTAGCATCCTTTTCACAATATTCTTGATTATCTGCAGAATCTACGCAACCTGTACAATCTTCACATTTTGAACAGGATGAAATAGCAAAAGCAAACATTGCAAGAGCCATAATTGACATTAACTTCTTTTTCATAATAATAAATTTTTTAATTTAAGAATGGTTTGAAAGTGCAAATGTGATATTTTTATTTTGAAGCGAAAAATATTGACCAAATTGATTGGTATGAATAAAATAAAATGAGTCTGATTAAATTAAACTGCTTATCTGCTTCGCTCCTCCTGTTTTATTTGATTCTTTGTTATTGT
>PVBE011272325.1_pt1 | contig 13519 bp, 10 predicted proteins | sample 1631181 | NCBI WGS metagenome assembly PVBE01 (sample SAMN08397723, study PRJNA350692) | Marine metagenome, whole genome shotgun sequencing project. | isolation source: water | place: Pacific Ocean | collected 2012-04 | reverse complement strand
GGAAGACGCCAAGAGGAAGAATTACTTCGAGGAAGATGAGGATGAGGGGGAGGATGTGGACGACGAGGAGGAGAGTGAGTCTATACCTCTCCTGGCGAGCCCTCCAAAGAAGAAGGCGAGGTCAACGCGAGCACTGGGACATGCGCAAGAGGACATGCGCAAGCACTGGGACATGCGCAAGCCTGCTGCGAAGTTGGCTTCAAAGGGGTGCGAGAGGGGTGTGAGAGGGGCGTGAGAGGGGTGTGAGAGGTTTGGTTTAGTGAATGATGTTTCCTCCCCACATATATAAGCCCCCTGAGCTTTAATTATTTTGAAATTAAAATTAAAGCTACTGCCAAGTATTTCATTACCTAAAAGGCCCTCTTTAGAAAGTAGCTGAATATATTTATCTATAACAAATACTGAATCTGGATACTCTGCTCTAATATATAGTAAACCCCATTCAGAACCAGTAACAAATCCTGAGACCATCATTCCGAATAGCACCAATAAAGGCTGTTTCTCTAATAAATATCTATCTGAATAAGCTCCTGGATCACCTTCATCTGCATTACATATAATAAATTTCAGATCATCATCTACATTCTTACAAGATTCCAACTTAAATCCCATTGGAAAACCAGCACCTCCACGCCCTCTTAAATTTGAAGTTTTAATTTCTTCTATTGTAGATTTACTTCCATTTTTTATAATTTTTTCTAACCCAGCTTTAAAAGCATCTATAGTTAATTCTTTTCCAGTAAGCACACATGCTCCTGTATTATTTACAAAAAAATGATCATCACCTTTTAACTCCTTGCCAGATATAATATCAGAAATCTCAGCATCAGATTTAGCAGAAAAATTATTTCCATTAAAATGAAAAGCGCCATTCTCATGACACCTACCCAAGCAGCACATATGACCTATCTGCTCAGCGCTGAAGTGTTTCAGTAACTGAGAATTTACTTTTTCCTGTGAACCCGAACATTCACAAGCTGTTCCGTTACATACATAAACTTTTTTATTCTTATTATCTTCTTTTAAAAAATCATAAAAAGTAACAGAACCATATGTGTTGGCGGATCCAATGAGAAATTCATTAGCTAAATGGTCAAGCTGATCTTGTGCTAAAGAATTATTTTCTGCATTAAGTTTTCCAAATTTATCAAATAGGCTATCAGCCACACCTTTTCTCCCTAATAACTTACTTAAATTCTTTGACATTTAACTTTATTATATCTATAAATTTAACACATATTTGATTATGAATATCTTGTAGCTTTATTATCTCTACAAAAACCAAAGATGACAACACCCAATTCTTTTGCAAAATCAACAGACAAAGATGATGGTGCGGAAACTGCTAAAAGGACAGGTATCTTAGCTCTAAAAGACTTAGTAACAATCTCATAGGAAACCCTTCCGCTAACAGCTAAAAATTTTGCTTTATTTAAATGGTTTATATTTAACAAACCTCCAATTACCTTATCCACAGCATTGTGTCTACCTATGTCCTCTCTTACAGTTAATAGCTCACCTTTTTCATTAAAAGCTGCTGCTGCATGTGATCCACCAGATTTTTCAAAACTAATCTGTTCATCCCTCATCCTTTCTAATAAAACATTGATTAAGCTTGGAGAAAAATCATATCGTCTTAATTTAGAACCATTTACTGAGAGATCACCTAGTTCTCTTTTGCCGCATATCCCACAAGATGAAACTGAAAGCAAGCTCCTGATGTTCAAATACCCATTACCTAAATTATCTTCTGAAATATCTACATTTAACTCAGTTATATAACCTAAATCGTTTTTCTTAACATTATTCAATTTTAAGGCAAAATCAGCAGAATAAACATTCTCATTATGAAGCAAACCTCTCACCATATCAAGTTCATAACCCGGAGAGCGCATAATAACCGTAAATGGGATATCATTAATATTAATCTGAAGAGCCTCTTCAATTGTCAAATAATCATTAACAATATCTAAAGATCCATTTTCAAACTTCTCTCCTTCATATTTAGGAAGCTCATGCACTAAGATAAACCTGAAATTTTACCATCGTTGTCTATTTCCATTCCTTCAGAAGCAGGAACAGAGGGTAACCCTGGCATTCTCATCATTTTACCCAATATTGGAATGATAAATCCAGCACCTGCAGCAAATTCAAATTCACGAACATTTACTGAAAATCCATCTGGTCTTCCTAAAAGAGCATCATTATCACTAAATGATTTCTGAGTCTTTGCCATACAAATAGGTAAATGATCTAAGCCCAAATCCTTAATTCTACCTAATTCTGTCAATGCTTTTTTACTATAATCGACACCATCAGCTCCATAAATCTCTTTAGCAATAACATTTATTTTATCTCTTACAGATGATGACCACTCATATAAGGGTTTAAAATTATTAGCTCCACCTTCAATTTCATTTACTACAGATTTAGCAAGATCGGTCATCCCTTCACCTCCTTGCTCCCACCCGTTAGCTACTACTGCTTTTACTCCTATTTCGTCACATCTTTTAATAATAAAACCTGTCTCTTCTTTAGAATCTGAAGGGAATGCATTAATAGCTACTACAGGATTTAATCCAAATTTTTTACAATTCTCAATGTGCTTTTCTAAATTCTCAAATCCTTTTTCTACTCTTTCTATGTTAGGTGTATTGTATTCATCTTTTTTAGCACCACCATGATGACGGAGTGCTCTTATGGTAGCAACAAGAACTAAAGCCTTAGGAGACAACCCACCAGAAACACACTTTATGTCCAAAAACTTCTCGGCACCTAAGTCAGCGCCAAAACCTGCTTCTGTAATTACATACTCACTTAAAGAAAGTCCCATTTTTGTTGCAATGATTGTGTTGGTTCCCTGAGCAATATTAGCAAAAGGACCTCCATGAATAATAGCGGGATTTCCTTCAAGTGTTTGCACAAGATTAGGCTTTATGGCATCTTTTAGTAAAATAGCCATAGCATTCTGTGCATTAAGATCTCTAGCATATATAGGTTTCTTATCAAATGTATGACCAATAAAAATATTTCCTAATCTCTTCTTTAAGTCTTCAAAATCCTCTGCCATACACAAAATAGCCATTACTTCAGAAGCAGGTGTAATGTTAAATCCATCTTGTCTAGGAACACTATTGGCAGTACCTCCTAAACCAATAACAATATTTCTAAGCGCCCTGTCATTCATATCCATGACTCTTTTCCAAACAATAGTCCTTGGGTCAATATTCAAATTTCTAGTCTTACTTTGTATGTTATTATCAATTAAAGCAGATAATAAATTGTTTGCCTTTTCAATAGCCGAAAAATCACCAGTAAAATGTAAATTAATATCTTCCATAGGGACCACTTGAGAATACCCTCCTCCTGCTGCTCCTCCTTTAATCCCAAAAACTGGACCTAATGATGGTTCACGCAACACAACTATAGAAGATTTCCCAATTCTATTCATCCCCTCTGTAAGACCAATAGATGTAGTAGTCTTTCCTTCACCAGCAGGTGTAGGTGTCATTGCTGTAACTAAAATTAAATTACTTTGTTTTATCTTACTTTCATCTAATATACTTAGTGGTAATTTAGCTTTAAATTTACCATACAACTCTATTTGATCTTCAGCAATTTTTAATTTAGATGCAATATCATTAATATGGCTCATTCTTGCTTCCTGCGCAATTTCAATATCAGATTTAACTTGTGTCATTTTTATCATATTATATAGATGAAGGTAATTAAAAAATGGTATTATTCAATTTTTATTAATTTAATCAAATATGAAAAATCAATTTTTGCTTTCTTAAATTGAATATTAAATTTACAACCTCAAATATTAACATTATGAAAAACTATACTTTAGTCATTCATGGAGGGGCCGGTACCATCTTAAAATCTGAGATGACTTCATCAAAAGATAATATTTATAAAATTGGTTTAGAAAATGCACTTAATGAAGGATTTAATGTGTTAAAAAATAATGGATCTGCCTTAGATGCTGTAACCATAGCAGTAGCTATATTGGAGGATAACCCATTATTTAATGCCGGTAAAGGATCTGTTTACTCTTCAAAAGGAAAACATGAAATGGATGCCTCTATAATGGATGGTCAAAACCTAAATGCTGGTGCAGTTTGTGGGATTGAAGGAATTAAAAACCCAGTAAAGCTTGCTCGCCTTGTAATGGAAAAAAGTAATCATGTTCTTCTAAGCGGATATGGAGCACTGGAATTTGCAAAAGAACATGGCATTCAACAATTAAACGATGATTATTTCCATAATTCTCATAGGTATGAACAATGGCAAAGAGTGAAAGAAAGTGATGACTTTATTTTAGACCATACTCCAAACAAAGCTGACAAATATGGTACAGTTGGTGCAGTTGCTTTAGATCAAAATGGAAATTTAGCTGCAGCTACTTCAACTGGAGGAATGACCAATAAAAAATATGGAAGAATTGGAGATAGCCCTATAATTGGCTCAGGTAACTATGCCAACAACAAAACTTGCGCAATTTCTTGTACAGGTAGTGGTGAGTATTTTTTAAGAGGTGTTGTCGCTTATGATGTCTCATGCTTAATGGAAATGAAAAAACTATCACTTAATGAAGCTGCAGAATTAACAATTCATGATAGAGTAAAAAAAATAGGTGGTGATGGAGGGTTAATTGCTGTTGATAAAGATGGGAATTTTGCTTTACCATTTAATACAAAAGGCATGTATCGTGGAATCAAATCAAAAAAGGGAGATTATAAAGTTGAGATCTATTGATCAAAAGGTTCTTCAATTGGTAATACCTGAACTGTCCTTTTATTCAAATCAAACCTATCTCCATTGGCCAAAATATGTGTTGTTAAATTTGAAATTGACATTGGAGTTCCTTCATTCAAAAGATGATGATTATTATGAGTTAATTCATTAGGGTCAAGTAAAATCACCATACCAGAGCCTATTACTTTAAATTCATTTCTATTTCTAATTACAATACCTGTATCCTCAGCTAATCCAATGCCAATTTTATTAGGATATCTTGCAACAGCTTCAGATAACCTTCCAAACCTTCCTCTTCGAATAAAATGAGTATCAATAATTAAATCATTTATAAACCTTAAACCCTTTCTCATTTTTACAGCTCCTTTAAGCATTGACTCCTCACTACTCCCGCCCATAATCATTTCTGACACCATTGCCATAGCGCCAGCACTAGTCCCTGCAATAACGAAAGGTTCATTAACAAATCTATCAATCAATAATTTATGAAACATTGTATCTGCAATAACATCTACTATTTTAGATTGATCTCCTCCTGAAAACAAAACTCCATCAGCTTCCTTTAGCTTACTTAAAAAAACAGATGAATTACATTGGACCTTTGTTCTAATATCCAAAACATCAATATTTTCGCAATCAAACATTTTAAAGGCGTCAATGTAGTTTTCAGCTACTTCATCTGGAAATCCAGAAGCTGTTGGAATAATCAAAATATTTGAATTAACACCTCCACATTCTTTTAAAATATGTGACAAAATACCTTCAGTTATGAAGTCAAAATCAACTTTATCATTTCCACCTTTATCTTCATTTCCACCAATAGGAATCAAAACACCTTTTACCTCATCCATAAGTATAAAATCTAATTTTTATGCAAATATGATGTAATCATAACAAAAATTAAAATTGTTTACGTCATATAAAGAATTATTTTTGCGCTCATTTTTGATTTATTCACTATAAATAAACAATAAAAAAAAGCAATGAAAATACTGGAAATCAAGGCAATGAGAGGTCCAAACTACTGGTCAATTAGAAGACACAAACTAATTGTTATGGTACTTGATTTGGAAGATTTTGAGCAAAAACCAACAAATAAAATAGATGGTTTTCTCAATAGACTACAAGATATGTTCCCAGGTATGCACGAACATAGATGTTCTATTGGAACACCAGGAGGATTCTTCCAAAGAGTTAAAGAAGGAACTTGGATGGGCCATGTAATCGAGCATATTGCTTTAGAAATACAAAGCTTGGCAGGCATGGAAGTTGGTTTTGGAAGAACAAGATCCTATGGTGAAGAGGGTGTTTACTTTGTTGTTTTTGATTATATAGAAGAAAAAGTAGGTAGATATGCTGCAAAAGCAGCATTCAGAATTGTTGAAGCTCTTGTTAACGAAGAAAAATATGACCTTGAAGAAGATATTCAAGAGATGCGTGAAATTAGACAATATGAAGGACTTGGGCCTAGTACTGCTTCTATTATCGCAGAAGCTGAATCAAGAAATATTCCTTGGCTGAGATTAAACAAATATTCTCTTTGTCAACTAGGATATGGTGCTAACCAAAAGAGAATTCAAGCAACGGTAACTAGTCAAACAAGTAGTATTGGTGTTGAATTAGCTTGTGATAAAGATGACACCAAACATCTTCTTGAACAAGCTGAAGTACCTATTCCAGACGGTGACATCATCAGAACTGAAAGAGGACTTAAAGAAGTTATTGAAGATATTGGATACCCTATAGTTATAAAGCCAGTAAATGGAAATCACGGAAGGGGTATCACAACAAATATCAATAATCTTGATGATGCTCTAATTGCTTTTGCTGCTGCCAAAGAAATATCAAGATTGGTAATTATTGAAAGATACATTACTGGTGAAGACTTTAGAATGCTGGTCATTAATAATGAATTTGTTGCTGCCGCTAAACGATCCCCAGCGCATATTGCTGGAGATGGGAAGTTAACCATTCAACAGCTAGTAGACAAAGTAAATGAAGATCCTAGAAGAGGATTTGGACATGAAAAAGTCTTAACCAAAATAGACATTAATAACCTTACTCTTGAGCTGCTTAAGGAAAGTAATCTAACTCCTGATTCAATAGTAAAAAAAGGAGAATATGTTAAGCTTAAAAATACTGCCAACCTAAGTACTGGTGGCACTGCAGAAGATGTAACTGATTTAGTTCATCCTTCCAATATATTTATGGCTGAACGAATTTCTAAGATTATTGACCTAGACATTTGCGGAATTGATATTATGGCAGATACACTTACAGAACCTATTTCAGATACAGGTGGTGCTGTTTTAGAAGTTAATGCTGGCCCTGGATTTAGAATGCACCTTCATCCATCTTCTGGGCTCCCTAGAAATGTTGCTGCTAATGTTGTAGACATGCTTTTTCCTCCTGGTGAAGACTCTAGAATTCCTATTATTGCAGTAACAGGAACTAATGGAAAAACAACCACTACTCGATTAATAGCTCACATAGCTAAAATGAAAGGTAAAAAAGTAGGGTACACTACAACTGATGGTGTATATATTCAAAATAGATTATTAATGACTGGTGATTGTACTGGACCTGCTAGTGCAGAATTTGTACTAAAAGATCCTACCGTAAATTATGCAGTATTAGAAACTGCAAGAGGAGGGTTATTAAGAGCTGGTCTTAGATTTAAAAAATGTGATATAGCAGTAGTCACCAATGTTGCTGGTGACCACCTTGGTCTTAAAGGCATCCACACAATTGAGCAATTGGCAAAAGTAAAAAGCGTAGTTCCTGAAACTGTAAAACCTGATGGATATGCTGTATTAAATGCTGATGATGATCTAGTTTTCGATATGGCAAATAAAGTGGAATGTGAATTTGCACTATTTTCCATGGATGAGAACAATCCAAGAATACAAAGACATTTTAAAAGAGGTGGAATATCTGCTATTTATGAGAATGGATACATAACTATATGTAAGGGAGAATGGAAAATGCGAGTTTCTAAAGCAGCTAATGTTCCCCTTACCATGGGGGGTAAAGCAAGTTTTATGATTCAGAATGTGCTTGCAGCTGTTCTTGCTTGTTATATAGATGGTTTTAAAATTGAAGATATTAAGGTTGCTATTGAGTCCTTTATCCCCTCACCTTCGCAAACTCCAGGAAGACTCAATATGTTTAATTTTAAAAACTTCAAAGTCCTTCTTGATTATGCTCATAATCCTGCAGGCTTCAGAGCCATCAAAGCATATGTGGATCAAATACAGGCCTCAAAAAAAGTTGGCATTGTTGCTGGTGTTGGTGATAGAAGAACAGAAGACAATAATGAGCTTGGAGCAATTGCTGCAGAAATGTTTGATGAGATTATAATTAGACAAGACAGAAACCTTAGAGGAAAAGATGAATCAGAGCTAATTAATGAAATCCATAAAGGGATCAAGTCTGTGAATCCAAATAAAAAAGTTGACATAATTCGATCAGAAAAAGATGCGATTATTCATGCTATTGAGAATGCTCAAAAAGACTCATTGGTAATTGTAAGTAGTGATGTGGTTCCAGATGCTTTAAACCTAGTTATGAAGCTAAAGGAAAAAGAAAGAAAAAAAGAAAAAAAGAACTTTTAGTTATAAAGTACTGGTGTAACTTCTTTTTCAGTAAAGAACAAACCGTATTCTTCTAGTTCCTTTAATATTGGAAGATATATTTCCTTTTGTATAGGTAAATGAACTCCTTTTAAGGTGATTTTTTTATTTAAGATCATTTTAGCACATATAGCAACAGGAAGACCTACTGTATCACTCATCGCAGTATAAGTTTGATCTTCTCCTATATAAGTCATGTAAGAACGAATTTCTTTCTCCTCTCCATTTAAAGTAAAATTCAACTTATGCCACATAACAATCATATCTTTATCTTCAGGCTCTAACGACCATTTATCTTCAAGAATTTTCTGTAATACTTGAGCAGGAGTAGCGTTTTTTAAACCTATTTTCTTATCCTCAAATAGACCTAGCCACACTAGCTTCTCCCATATATAATCATCTTGTTCAATACCCAGCTGATATCTAAACTTAAGCTCAACTGAATCGTGTGAATTATATGAAAGGAATGAGTTTATAAAACCTCTATTAGTCATATTCTCTGACCCTTCAATAATATAAGAATCATCAGTTAATCCTAACTTAACAAAAACATTCCAAGCCCTACAAAAACCAATTTTTCTTAATGTGCCACGAAATATAGTAGGAATGTTCTCCAATCCATAAATAGAACGATATCTTAAAGAATCTCTGTTAGCATAACCCTCAAATTTGCCATAGCCTTCAATCTCAATTATTTCTGTTCTTCTAAAAAGATTATTATAAGAAATGTACTTATACTGACCCTCCTGAATAAATTTTGCAGCACCACCCTGCCCTGCCAATACAACATTCCTAGGATTCCAAGTAAATTTATAATTCCAGGGGTTATTATCACTCTCAGGAGCAACCAATCCACCTGTAAAAGACTCAAAACCTTTGATACAACCACCTGATTCTTCAATTTCATCTAAAATTTTCATTGCAGACATATGATCTATACCTGGGTCTAATCCAATTTCATTCATCGCTAAAATTCCAGCTGCTAAAGCATCTCCATGTAATGCTTTCATGTCTTCATTGATATAGCTAGGGGTAATAACATCTTTTTTTAAGCGAATACAATCTTTAACTACATCTAAATGCATAATTGCTGGAAGCATTGATATAATAATATCTGAAGATGATATTTCATTTTCTCTTTCCTGAGAATTCAAGGCATTAAATTTAATTGCCTTCCCATGACTATGATTGTTAATTTTAGATTTAGCCAATTCTAAATCCATATCTCCTAGCACTATTTCCCAATTTTCTTTTTGAGCATTGTTTAAAAAATACTTAATCAAAGTTGATGATGATCTACCAGCTCCTATCACAAAGATCCTTTTCATAAAATTAAATTATCTAACATTTAATATAAATGCAAAACAAGTAAATTTTACTAATAATCCAACAGCATCTACAAAGAATATTTGGCACGTCTTTCGCATACCAAAAACAAATATTATTTTTACACAAGATTAAATAATTATGAATTTGAATATAATTTTCTTTTTATTATTCTTTTCAATGGCTTTTATTAGCACAGCTCAAGATTTATACAATAACCTAATTGTTAAGTCTGATGATTCAACATCATTTACAATATCGGTAAATGGATTTCAGCAAAATCCAACACCAAATAATAATATTAAAATTACCCATATCTATGATCAATCAATCACTATACAAATCAACATAGTAGATTCAATTAGCCAAATCATTAAAAAACAGATCTATTTTGAAAAAAAAGAAATGGAAACGAATGCAAAATTAATTCACCTAGGAGATAAATATAAATTTAGATTTATCAGTGAAGTCAATTTAGGGCAAGCGGCTATAGACAGCACACAGCTAATTATTTCTTATAATGAAAAAAATGCAATCATTAGCATTGATGAAACACCTAATAAGAATGATACAATTAACATAATATCAGATACTAATTCAGTAGTCAATGATTCTACTTCTTCACCTAATAACATAAATTATTCTGGAAAAATAGGATGCAGCCAACTTTCTGGATCTATCCAATCAATTATTACTGAGTTAGATAAGGAAATTTTTTCTGATCAAAAAATGAAGCTTGCAAAACATAAAATTCAAAAAAACTGCTTTCTTACTTCAGATATTATTAAAATAATTGAACAGTTTGAGTTCGAAGATCACAAACTTGAACTTGCTAAATTCTCATTCGCTTATACCTATGACATTGATAACTATAATAAAATCATTCTTTTACTAGATTTTGATTCTTCTAAAAAATCATTTAACAAATTTATTCAACAAAAATAAAATTGAATTACTGGATAAGCATAGGAGCAATAATCTTAGCACTTGGAGTTGCCGCTGGTGCTATTGGAGCTCATACTCTAGAAAATTCATTAAATGAAGATCAACTATCATTATGGAACAAAGCTGTGTTTTATCAAATAATTCATGGGTTAGGATTGTTATTAATACATAACATAGCTCAGTCAAATACTAAAATAAATTTTAAGTGGTGTTTTTTGCTTCTATTGTTTGGTGTTATTTTCTTTAGTGGTTCTCTTTATTTAATTGCATTAAACAATGGGATCTTTGGAGAAATTGAACTCTTGAAAAAAATAATGATTCCTATAACGCCAATTGGAGGCATGTGTTTCATTACTGGTTGGACTTTATTAGCATTTAAACATCTAATCTTTAATAAGAAGTTTTAAAGATGCTGACAAAGGGGCACTCTCTTCCATTAACTTAGAAATATAACTCCCGTCTGATTCTATGTAATTTTGAATAAAGCTGTCCTTCCTTTCATTTAAAATTTTATTCTTAATTACAGATTCTTGAATTTTTTTAACTCTCTTGAAATATGATTCATTTTTCTTCTTTGAATTAGCAATTAACCTACTTTGAATTTTTATTAATCCTTTTTTAAATTTTGTCAATTCACTATTCAACATTCCTTCTAAAGAAGGATCAATATTCATTATTTTATCTAAAATAGAATTATTAACTAATTTAAGATTCTCATCAATTGGAAGAATAGCGTTATCGTCATTAAAATGTATTCTTTTAACTAAAGCATCAAAGTCTTCAAAAAGATCTTTAATCATAAATTTTTGTTCGTTCCACCAATCTATATCAAGTTTTTTTATCCACCCAAAGCTTTCTCTAAGTAATAATTTTGGAAATGTAATGTCAGCTACATTAAAAGTTATTTGTAATTGAGACCAATAAGAAATTTCAGCAGGACCTCCTACATAAACTAAATTAGGCAGAATAGTCTCTTGATATAAGGGTCTTAAAAGTACATTTGGACTAAAATTTTCGGGATTATCATCTAATTTAGAGAGTAATTCATTCTTTGAATAAGAATTAGCTCCGATATTAAATTTATTATTTTCTAGGATAATTCTTTCCCGTAATCCTTTATCTATATAAAAAAGATTAATTTCTCTAGGGTTGACCTGAATATCATATCCACTTTTAATTAATTCTTTATTACCCTGCAATACACTTTTATAAGAAAACTGATCATCCACTTCTTTTGCCATTAAAGGTGAAAAAATAGATTTCAACTTTAAATCATCGGCATCTATAATAAGAAGATCATAATCATCAAATAACATAGAAACCCAATATCTAGTACAATCTGACCAATACTCTCTTTTAAAAGCTTCTTTGAAAATTTCAATCAAATAATTTCCTCTGTTATCATTTTTAAACATCTCAATAAGTTCAACTAGAGCTGGCTTAAAGACTTCTGTTTTAATTCTACCTACTGGACCTAAATTTTCGCCATTTACTGAAATAACTTTATTAAAAACACTAACATTACTAATCTCTTTAAAATCATGATCCTCTGATGCCATCCAAAACACAGGAATAATATGCATATCAGGATACTGATCCTTTAGAAGCTCAGCTAATTTTATAATAGAAATTATTTTATGAATAAAATACTGAGGCCCACCAAATAAACAAAGCTGATGTCCAGTTGTTATTGTATAGCAATTATCATCTAATAAATATTTATGTATAACAGGGACATCAATTCCTGTTTTTTTATATTGATCAAAAATTAACTCATGTAAAACTTTTCGCTTTTCTAATGGAAAAGATTTTTTATCACTTTGTTCTTTAATATCTTCTTTAAAAGAATTAAATGGTATTGAATCTGAGTACAGGTCCAGTAAAATTTTAGAAGAATAAATATTTTTTCCTAAAGAAATATTACACATAGCTTTACAAAAGTAAACTACAAACAATAATAAAAGAAAAAAATATCAATCCTTAATTTTTCCTCCAAAGAAAAACACCAAAGCAAAAAGAAAATAACCACAAAATAAATTCTATCCAATTTGGGTTTGAATTATAACCGATAAAACCTTTCATAAAACTACCAATTGATCCTTTATCATGAAAAACATGGATATACTTTGCTTTTTGCTCATTATAAGAATAAAATAATTCATTAGCTCCTTCAGGAAGTTCTTCAATAGGTTTTAATATATTCCATACTCTTCCTATTTCAGCTTCATTTTCATATCCAAAAGAACTTAGGTGATCTCCTTTAACAATGTACTCCTCAATCTCATGTACACCATACGCAACCATTCCCGAAGCAAAAACTACAAGGAAAAAAGTAGTTACTTTAAAGAACTTCTTAAGCTCAATCTTTTTGCCTTGAATAAAAATTAAATAGCCTATTAAAATTGCAAGAGCGACACCACTTATGAATTTTAAATAAAATAAAGACTCACCTTCCATATTATTACTAGGAAAAAGCATAAGTACAGTTTCAAAACCTTCTCTGAGAACAGTAAAAAAAACTAACCAAAAAACACCCCATCTTTTATCTGATAAAGCATGGACCTTGTTTTCTATATCATTATTTGATGATAATTGTTTAGAAAGCCAAAAAATGACATAAAAAACAAATCCCGCAGTAAGAATCATAAAAGACCCTTCCAATAATTTTTCTAAAGAATTATTTTCCATTACTCCACTAATCCACTTTAATAAAAAGGCGATTAATATTGATGACAATATAGCTGCAACCAAACCAAACCATAGAAATTTTATATGATATAAAAGGGATTTTTTATGTAGTAAAGTATAAATTATACCAATAATCAATGCTGCCTCTAAAGATTCTCTCTCTCTCT
>PVBE010146818.1_pt1 | contig 13520 bp, 12 predicted proteins | sample 1631181 | NCBI WGS metagenome assembly PVBE01 (sample SAMN08397723, study PRJNA350692) | Marine metagenome, whole genome shotgun sequencing project. | isolation source: water | place: Pacific Ocean | collected 2012-04 | reverse complement strand
TGCCCAGGCCTCCGATGACCGCAATTCCTGTCCAGTTCATCGTGTTCTCCATCCAGCGGCAGAGCGCGCTGCGGTCGCTCGATATCGCAGTAGGCGGCTGTGTACCGGCCCCGTGGCCGAAAAAAGTGGTGGGGCCGCGGCGAGGCTCACCATGTTCCGGCCGTCATTCCCCCCAGGCGAGCAGCGCGTCGGGCCCTTCGAGGGCTCCCTGATGCGATGGCACCAGCCACTGGATGTCACCCTCGCGGCCCTCGAGGCGCCGTGCCAGCGCGCGCAGCGAGGCCATGCCAGCCTCGCGATCGGCGGAGAAGACCGGCGGCGGGCCGGCCAGCTTGTCGTCGCTCGTGGATGCCGCGGCGTCGCCCAAGAGCAGCACGCCGCGGACCAAGAAGGCGGCGCTGCCCAGGCTGTGACCTGGGACGGCGAAGACCTCGAACTCCAGGTCGCCCAGGTGCAGGATCTCGCCATCGGTGAGCCCCTGGGCGACCGTCAGGCCGGTGGGCTCGGGCTGTTGGGTCTTGCCCAGCACGTTGCCCGCCACGCGTCGACCTTCCACCAGGTCCAGGTCGGGTTCGAGGACGTACAGCGCGGCGTCGGGGAACTCGTGGGCTCCTCCTACGTGGTCGCCATGGCCGTGGGTGAAGAGGATGGCGTCGACGTCGCTCGCCTGGTACCCGCGCCGCTCGAGGGCCGCCAGGATGTTGGCCGCCGTGGAGTCCATGCCGGCATCCACCAGCACCAACTCGTCGCCCGACTCGATGATGAAGGCCGAGACGATGCCGTCCACCACGCGCTCGACGCTGCCGTCCGCGAAGGTGCGTCCGTCCTCCATGGGCTTGCCACCCTCGAGCACCGAGCGGATGCCCAGGGCCAGGCCCGCGCAGAGCACTGCGAGGAGCGCCAGAGGGACGAGGACCAAGTAGAGTTTGCGCTTTTTCATCAGGGTGGGTCCTTTCGGGCCTCGTCTGTCACCATCTCGAGGACCTGGTCGCGGTACATCACGTTGCCCAGAGCCGAGGCCCAGGGCAGGAATCGTTCGGCGAGGGACAGCAGCCACGCATCGATGGTGGGAAAGAGCACGGCCCGGTTGCCGCGGGAGGCGCGAAGGATGGCGCGGGCGACCTTCTCGGGGGGAGACTGGAAGGTGGAAATTAAACCGGCGAAGGGCAGATCCGAGCTGGCGCGCTCGAAGAACTCGGTGCGCGTGGAAGCAGGGCAGACCGCGGTGACCCGCACGCCCGTGCCCCACAGCTCCAGCCGCAGAGACTTCGAGAAGCCCACCAGGGCATGCTTGGTGGAGCAGTAGGCGACGTTGAAGGGATGGGCGACCACCCCGCCCACGGAGGCCACGTTGACGATGGAGCCTCCACCTCGAGCCTGCATGGGCTCGACCGCCGCGCGGGCCAGCGCCATGGGAGCCAGCACGTTGACGGTGAACATGCGCGCCAGGTCGCCCGCAGGCATGTCCCCGAAGCGGCACTGCAGCCCGTAGCCCGCGTTGTTGATCAGCACGTCCAAGCGGCCGAACTCGTCGAGCACTCGCGGAACCAGGGCCTCGGTCTGCTCGGGGACGGCCAGGTCGGTGGGCAGTACCAGCACCTCGCTGCCCGCCGTACGCAGTGCCCCTGCAAGGGCCTCGAGGCGGTCTTCCCGGCGAGCCGCCAGGGCCAGCCGAAGACCCTTCTCGGCAAACAGCTTGGCAGTGGCGACCCCGATACCGGCGGAGGCTCCCGTGATCAGGGCGACAGGCGCTTCGGTGGCCATGGGTCCTCCATTCGGACAGGAGGAGGCCCCTAACCTACAACAGGTTCGGCTCCTCCCTCGGAACCTCCACTCTTGGCCGTATTCCGGCCAACACTCGCCCCTCCGCCCGCGGAGCCCCCACCCTTGGCCGCTGTGGGGCCAACACTCGCCCCTCCGCCCGCGGAGCCCCCACCCTTGGCCGTTTTGTGGTCCGAGCGGGCGCCGTGCGTGTTGGAGTCGATCGTCGAAAGTTCGACGATATCGTCGAAAACCGTTCGACACCTTGACGCTTGTCGACGGACCAAGCTTGCTTTTCGGATGGCACGGGACGTGCGTCTCCCGTGGACCGTCTCCAGCGCGAGGTCTCCCATGCGTCCCAAGCACGTCACCTGGTCTACCGAAGGTCGGCTTCCCTTTTTCCCGGGTGAGGCGCTCCGGCGTCGAGCCGTCCGAAAGCTCGTGGCCTGCGGGGGAGCCGAACTGGGCCTGTACTGCATCGTGGACGAGCATGTTCACGGGCTGTTCAATGGTCCCGACGTGGTGGTCTCCAGGCGCATCCGGGCCTGCACCAGGAGCCTCCGCCAGCTCGCTGTCATCCCGCTGGATGCCCCCCGCATTCGGGCGATCAACAGCCGCGCACACTTGGAGAACGCCGTCGGCTACGTCCTCGACCAGCCGGAGCATCACGGTCTTCCCGAGCACTCCGCCCTCTGGAGTGGCAACTGTGTCGCGGACATCGTGGGCGCCAGGTGGATCGAGGGGGCAGAGCTCTGCACGAACCTGCTGCTTCCTCGTTTTCGACCGTCCGACGCTCTCGGGGCCGTGGGGTTGCCAGGCTGGCCGCTCGAACCAGCTACCCTCGCAGACGTAGCGACTGTCGGCGCCTATGTGCTTGTTCGTGCGGCCGCCTCGGCGCTCTGCGTTGCGCTTCCCCTGGATTCGCAGCTACCCCATGTGGTTTCGGCAAAACGAGTCGCTTGCGTCCTAGCGCTGGAAGCCGGACTGGCCCTTGCCGGCGTAGCCGAGGCCGGTGGGTTTTCCTGGCGCTCGGCACGGCGCCTCGCCGCCCAGCCCATTCCGGTACAAGCCCGTCGAGCCGTTCTTCCATGGCTCGCCCTCGAGGAGGGCGTACGGAAGTTTCCGCGCAAGAGGGACAAGAAGCAGAAGCGGTAGGGCGCGAAAGTGTGGGTCTTCTCGGTAGAGCTCCGATCCGTGGTGTGGTATCGAAGACGGCCACCACGTGATCCGGGAAGGTCTCTGTAGACCAACAGCCAGGCTGGAGATCGCGCGATGATCCCAAGCAATCCCTGCAGCTGCGAAGTGGGGATGTGGACGATGACGGGGCTGAACGAGTCCATGGACGGTCAGTGGAAAGACGCTGCGCGTTTCCCGCTGTCTGCCCACCGCCTCGATGGAAGGCCGCTTTGCGCCCTCCCACAGCCTCTTGGAGAACGCCTTGCGTTCCCCACAACGCCCACAACCCCGTCTACTGCGAGGTGAAAGAAGAAGAACAGCACATGGGCCTGATCGGCGAACGCGGACCCCCTGGTTCTACGCCACTTGGTGGGGCACTACTGCCTTCTCGTGCTCGGCGGTGGGTCCATCGGTTGTATTCCGGCCAACACTCGCCCCTCCGCCCGCGGAGCCCCCACCCTTGGCCGCTGTGGGGCCAACACTCGCCCCTCCCCCCCCGGAGCCCCCACCCTTGGCCGCCGCCCGCCCCCCCTCTACATGTACAGCGTCGCCACCCAGATCAGGAGCATCAAGGCGATGCAGAGGCCGGTGGCGATGCTGGCGAAGAGGATTGCGGCGCAGCCCATGCGGAGCCAGGACTTGGGGAACTCGCCGGTGATCTTGCCGGTCTGGCCGTTGAGGACGATGCGGTAGGGCTTGCCGCGGCGGCGGTAGGCGCCGATGTAGATGGGCAGGAACACGGGCTCGCCGTCGAGGTCGCTGAACAGGTGGGAGCCGGAAAAGGCGACGGCGTTGATGGCGCGGGCGAGCTGGGCGCGGTGTTCCTTGGCGAGCGCTTCGGTGGCCGCGTGGCGCGCCGCGGTGCGGGTGAGCTTGCCCAGCTCGAAGGGGGCCACGGCCTGATCGGCGCGGAACAGGAAGGCGTTCTTGCCGGAGAAGGGCTTGATGTCGTCCAGCTCGGCTCGCGTGAGGGCCGAAGAGGAGGGGACCAGCACGCCGGTGACCTTCATGGTGCCGTCGCCCGAGGTAGGTCGCTTGCCTGACCGGGTGCTCGCCCGAATCAGGGCGGCCCAGTGGGTCTCGACCTGCCCGGACCAAACCCAGGCCGGCAGCAGCAGCTTGTCGAGCTGAAGCTCGGCGTTCCGCAGGTCGCCTGGGTACCAGATGCTCTCCTGTGCCTTTTCTGCGAAGGCATCCTGGGCGCCGGCCTGGTCGAGCTCGAAGGGCAGGAAGGTGTCGGGGGGCTCGATGTCCTCGACCTGACTGGCCACGACCGCCTCGGAGCCGCAGAACAGACAGCGGGGGTGAGGCGCACCCGCGGGCATGGCCACCGCGCCGCCGCAGGCCTGGCAGCTGACGGCCTGGAGGTCCAGGGCGCTCACGACAGGCTCCCAACGATGGCGGCGATCAGGCCGCCGCAGAGCACCGCGCCGCCGATCAAGGCCAGGGAGACCAGCACCACCAGCACGATCTTGAACCAGGACCGCGGCAGCTTGCCGACCACCTCGCCGGTCTGGCCGTTGACCAGCAGGCGCATGGGCTTGCCCTTGTGTTTGTAGGCTGCCATGTACACCGGCAGCAGCACCAGACGGACGTCGGAGACCTGCATGGTGGTGCGGTTCTTGACGTCGCCCCGCTCGTCGCCTGGCAGGAAGGAGCGGATGGCCGCGTTTTCGAGCTCGGCGAGCTCTTGGTTGGCGGTCTGCTCGGCTTGGCTGTGGCCGACATCGGGCAGTTCGGCCGGCCAGCCGGCCACCAGGCCTGCGTCGAAGGGCCGCGCTTGGCCCATGTCGAAGGGCTCGAGCTCGTTGGCCTCGTTCTCGGGCAGGCCCTGGGAGCCCGACACCAGGTGGTCGTCGTAGCAGGCGACGTGGCTGCCCGAGATGGGGAACCACTCGGTCTCGCGCACCGTGCGGGTGCGGGTCTGGAGCTTGCCGTTGACGTAGGTGGTGTAGGTCTCGGTGCGGTACCAGTAGCAGCCCACCCGCCCGCTGTAGGTGGAGTGGGCCTTGGCGTCGTAGCAGTAGAAGGGCACCAGGACGCCTTTCAGATCGTCCGGGTCCAACCGCCGCACCTTCTGGGGGGCCCAGAAGCTGCCTTTGAGGTGCTGCTTCAAGCGGCCCGCAGCCTGGCGCTGGTCGAGCACGAAGGGGGCCACGAGATCCACCGGTTCTTGCTCGCCGTCGTAGGCCACCAGGGGGCTGTCGCAGAACGCGCAGGTCTTGCTCAGCTGCCCGGGCGGCAGGGAGACGTGGGCCCCGCAGTGGGGGCAGGCGCGAAGCTGGGAGTCCGCCACGGTCATGGAGGAGGCTTAACGCTCTCCGCCCCACCTCCGCCGCCGCGCGACCAACAGGCCGGCCATCACCAGCGCACCGAGTGCACCGCCCCTTCCGCCTGCCGCGGCGCACCCGAGCTGGCAGCCCTCGAAGTCCTCCTCGTCGAGGTCCTCCCAGCACGAAGGAACATCGTCCTCGAAGACCCTGTCGCTGAGCTGTCCGGTCCCGCCCAGCGCGTCCATGGGAATGCACCAGTCGCCGCTCCCGTCGGGGCCGGTTCTGAATGTGTATTCACTTTCGCGCTGAGTCTCCAAGCCGCGTAGCGGCCTACACGGCGGTCGCTCGCTGGCCCTGCCACGACCCGCCCCATAGGGATGGAAAGCACCGAGGAGGGTCGATGGTCTTCTGGCACGAAAGCGGGATCGTACAGCTGCTCATCATCGCTGCACTCCTGCTCGTCGCCGCGGGCATCCGCCGCATCGTGCACCGCTGGCGCGACATCGTCATGCCCGACTCCATGGTGGCCGGTGTCATCGGCCTGCTGCTGGGTCCCTCGCTGCTCGCGCTGCTGCCCCTGGACACCGACTTCCTCGAAAAGGTCGTCTACCACGCGCTGGCCATCGTCTTCATCGCCATTGGCCTGCAGACCCCGGCGCGCGGCAAGGCCACCGGCAACGCCAAGAGCATGGCCATCGGCATCCCCCTGCTGGCCATGCTTCAGGGGGCCGTGGGCTTGCTGGTGGTGCTGGTCTGGGCGTCCCTCCGCGGCTCCCCGGTCTTCCCGGGCTTCGGCCTCATGACCCCCCTGGCGTTCAGCCAAGGCCCTGGCCAGGCCCTGTCCCTGGGCAAGGCCTGGGAGAGCATGGGCATGGCCGATGGCGGGCAGATCGGGCTCATCATGGCGGCCATCGGCTTCGGTTGGTGCGCCCTGGTGGGTGTGCCCCTCATCTCCTGGGCGCGCAAGCGGGGCTGGACCGAAGATCAGGGACGCGATCCGGCCAAGCCCACAGACGCCGAGGCCAAGGCCGGCCAATCACTCCGCGAGCTACGCCTCCCTCCCCCCGGAGGCATGGAGCCCCTCTCCTTGCAGCTGGTCAGCATCGGCGCGATCTATCTGATCACCTGGGTCATCCTGTGGGCGGCCGGCAACGCCCTGGCCGAAAAACCCCAGCTGGTGGCCCTGCTCTTTGGCTTCCACTTCATCATCTCGGGGATCCTGGCGCTGGTCTTTCGGCGCCTGTTGGACCGCACGCCGGTGCCCAACCGGCTGCACGACGGCCTGCTGGGGCGCATCGCGGGCACCACCGTGGACGTGGGCACCTGTGCGGCCTTCTGCGCCATCCAGATCCAGGTGCTGAAGGCCAACGCGCTGCCCATCCTCGTCACGACCTCGGTCGCGGGCTTCGCCACGCTGATGGTCTGCATCTGGGCCGCCAAGAGGGCCTTCCCCTCCCACCCCTTCGAGCACGCCATCGTGCTGTTCGGCTGCAGCACGGGCACCATGCCCACGGGGCTCGCTCTGTTGCGGGTCCTCGACCCGGAGCTGAAGGGTCCCGTGGCCACCAGCGCCGTGCTGGGCGCCACCGCCGCCATCATTTTCGGCGCGCCGCTGCTGCTGGTGGTCATCCCGGCGGCGACGGCGGGCTTCCCCGGGAGCTTCCCAGGCCCCGTTTTCTTGGCCCTGGGCATGATCGCGGTGTGGAGCGTGGTGTTGGTCGTCCTGCTGCGCTTCGCAGCGCCCTTCCGCCCGCTGCGGCCCCTCACCGATCTGTGGCCCCGGAGCTGACCTTGCTCGCTCCGGCCACCGCGCTGCTGCTCGCCCTGCCCGCCGCGATCGGCGAGGAAGAACCCGACAAGGAGCACCCCTGGTCCCGCCCGATGACCTTCGATGACGGCCAATACGTCAACCGCATCGACGTGCAGGGCTCCATCGATCTCGGCGCCGGCTACCAGAGCGATCCCGGCTACGTGGCCGTGGACGACCCGGCCTTCCAGCTGCGCATCGCACCCCGCGGAGCCTTCTGGTGGCAGACCCGCGACCTGGACTTCGGGGTTCAGGCAGCCCTGTTCCCTCGTTGGTACCTGGGCGACGTCGCCGAGACCCTGCAACATCGACCTGACAGCCAGGTGGACATGGAGCTCGACGTGCGCCCGGCCGAGCGCCTGGGCCTGGTCATGGGTGGCCGCTTCCTGCTGGACAGCGCGCAGGTTCACCCCGGCGACCGCCCCGACGCGTGGCAACCCTGGGCCGTGCCCGGCTGGGGTGGAGACCTCGGCCAGGGGGCGGCCACCGCCCAGATGGACCTACAGCCGGTGCTGGCGTTCTACCCCGAGCCCGCCACGGGCATCGAGCTGGGGGTCAGCCTCGAAGTGGATCGCTACCGCTTCCTCGAGCCCCAGCGCACCATGTGGGCGGCAGGCCCGGCCGTGCGCATGGGCGGCGGTCCCGTGGTCGGCGTGGCCTTCGATCTCACCCCCGACCTGGCCGTGGTCGCCCGCGGTCGCGCCTGCTGGTACGACTGGAGTGCGGGGGATTCGTCGGTCGAGAGCCTGGGCGTCGATCTGCCCGACGGCAGCGGTGGCGGCCTGGACTGGCAGGCCTGGGGTGGGATCGAGGGCTACGTGGCGCGCCCGGTCCACTTGCGGGTGTTGGCGGGCTACGGGCAGCAGGTGGTCACCACCGAAGGCATCGAGGGGCCCACTGGCCCCGGCTTGCTGGCGGTGGCCGAGATCGCCATCGGGCGCGACCGTTCCCGGCAGCTCACCGCGGGCTACCGCCACGGCCCCCGCGACCTCCACGGCTGGCGGGACGACCCCTACCACTACGCCTTCCTGCGCCTCGCCGAGTCCGGTCTTGGCTGGCTCGAGCTGACGCTTCAGGGCGGCTACCGGCACTTCACCGCCCTGGATCTCGATCTGCCAGAAGGCGTGGTCACCAGCGACGCTGGGGTCAACCTCTGGTTCCTCGACTGGCTGGGGCTGGGCCTGGCGGGTTTCTACGAGCAGCAGATCCACCTCGAGGACGGCTGGCCCGTGCTCGATCACCAGCTGTACGGCGGCTTCGCGACGCTGAGGGTGGGGAAGGTCGCGTCGCCTGAGTGGGTCCGACCCGACCTGTAGCTAGCCTTCTCTCCGACGGCGGAACGCGGCGCCCACCATGGCCAGCCAGGCCAGGGAGAGGGCCGGAGAGGTCGCGCCGGTGGCGCAGGAACGCTGCTCGGTGAGGACCTCGGCGTGCTGCCGGTAGAGGTCGCCCCCGGGGTAGACCCACAGCTCGTCGAAGACCCACACCGAGTTCTGGTCCTCGTCGGTGACGATGACGTAGAGGTCCAGCACTCGGCCGTCGCCGTTCGCTGGCTCGGGGCAGCCGACCGTGACGTTGGGTGAGCCGGTGAGGGGCTCGATGACCAGGCTTTCGTCGCCGCTCCAGACGTAGTCCAGGGTTTGGCCATCGGCGTCGTAGGCGAGCACGGACGCTGTGATGGCGTCGCCGGGCTCGCAGGCGGTCTGCTCCAGCTTGACGCCGCCCACCACGTAGGGCGCGGAGTCGACCTCGATACAGCCGTCGTCGTAGTCCCGCAGCGTGTCGCAGTCGTTGTCGATGCCGTCGCAGTAGCGGTCGCCATCGTCACGGATAGGGTGACAAGGGGCGGAGAAGCTGATCACGTCCGAGGTGGGGCTCGCCGCCCCCAACCCCTATCAGTCCTGATCCAGCTCCAGTACTTCGATGAACTGGTGGTAGTTCCCCAGGAAGGTCTCCACGTGGTAGCTGACGATGTGGCGGCCGTCGGGGCCCCAGGCGTAGTCGGAGGTGACCGCGCGCTTCCAGCGGGCGATGTCTTCGCCGTAGCGGGTGAGCTGCACGATCTCGCCGTCTTCGGTCTTGGCGAAGATCTCGAGCTCGAGGGTGAGCGCCGTGTCCGGTGGGTAGGCCCAGCGTTCTTTGTGGCGGCTCGAGTTGAAGGTGATCAGCCGGCCGTTGGGCGAGGGATCGCAGTGCTCCTCCCAGCCGCCCACGTTGTCGGTGTGGTTGACCTGGTCCGTCCCGTCCACGTTCGCGCTGAAGCCTTCGTCCACCAGGGGATCGCCATCCTCGGTGTGGGAGAACCAGATGGTACCGTCCACCAGGGCGTGGCTCTCGAAGAAGCCGCCCTCGTCGGTGTACAGGTCGACCTGGTCTTCGAGCGCGGGCCCGTCGGTGTCCTCACCCACGAAGTCGGCCACGCTCAAGAACCAGCCGTCCCAGGGGTTCTCGTCTCCCGGGTAGTCCTCGAGATCCCAGGGAGAGGGCTCGCCCGTGGAGCGCCGATTGGCCCAGAACACCTGGCTGCCGTCGTCGGAGAAGTGGGGGTGCAGCACGGCGCCGAGGGCCGGGGTCTCGACCATCTGCCTGGCCCAGGATCCGTCAGCGGCGATGAGCCACAGGTCGTCGTTGATGCCCCAGGCCGGGTGCTCGAAGCGCGTGCCTTCGTAGTGCTCGTTCCGCACCGCGATCAGCATGGACTCGCAGCCCGGGTGCCAATCGGGCTGACCGCGGATGCCGCGGGAGAACTGGTTCATGTCGCAGGTGACGCAGGTCTCGCCCGTGCCGTCGGGTTGGATGGTGTAGACCTCCATGTCGCCCTCCTCGTCCTCGCGATCGAAGGCGATGAGGTCGGACTCGTGGCACCAGTCCACCCGGCCGCCGTCGTCAGTCAGCTCGAGCCGGGAGACGACCATGGGGCCACCCTCGACCCCCCAGGGGTTGTCGCGGCAGCCGCAGCCGAGGGAGAGGAGGACGAGGGGAAGGAAGGGGCGGACGGTCATGGCTCCTCCGGCAGCTCGGCCGCGTCGTAGATCACCGCCTGCTCCATGAACAGCCGGGCTTGGCCCATCGCCTGGTCGGCCTGGTTGTAGAGGAAGTTGTGGTCGTCGCCCACGTACTGGGCCAACCCCGCCGTGCGCCCGTCGGCCATGTTGCCGCTGGTCGGCGTGGGCTCGGTGGAGAGGTAGGGCACCTCGAAGGCCACGGGCTCGAGCAGGGGCAGGCCGCCCGTCCAAGCCAGGAGCTCGGTGGTGGCGGTCGGCATGGTGCCGTCCCCCTCGATCTCCTGGATGAGGTGGTGGATGGGCAGGTAAGGGACGTGGCTGGCGGGATCCCCCACGGCCAGGGCGGTTTCCAGTTCGAGCAGGATCTGCAGCTGGTCTTCGGCCATCGGCTCCGCCAGGAAGCCCCCCCACAGTGTTGGGAAGGCGATCATGGCCAGGCCACCACCGCCCGCTGAGTCCACCAGGGCGCTACCGGCCTCGGCGAAGCGCTCGGGCAGCAAGGCCGCCGTCATGGTGCCGATGATGCCCCCCAGGCTGTGGCCCATGAAGTGGGTTGGGCCCACGGTCGGGGCCTGGGACAGGCCCTGCTCTGCCGCCAGATCCGCGAGCAGCCCGGGCAGGTCTTGTTCGAGGAAGAGGGTCAGGGCGTAGGCGTCCGAGGCGCTCAGGGCGAAGCGGTGCCCGGTAGCCTCGATGCTGGAGAAGTCGAAGAAGCTGACGCCGTACCACTTCGAGTAGCACTCGTCGGCGTCCGGGTCGTTGCGCACGTAGTGCTCGCGGGCGTCGATGGCGGCGATGACGTAGCCACGGCTGTTGAAGCGGCTCGAGGCGGCCAGGACCTGCTCGCGGCAGCAGGCGATGCCGTGCAGGTAGACCAACACCGAGTGCTCGCCACCTTCGTCTAGGGGAGGCACCAGCAGGGTGAAGGGCAGCGACTCCGCGTCGCCGGGCTCCTGCAGGCCGTCCGGATCCAGCACCCAGGCCGCGTCGGGCAGGTGGATGTGCCCCTGCACGAAGGTCTCGACGTAGGGGTAGGCGCCCGAGGGCTGCACATCGGCGGGTAGCAGCGCTTTCACCTCGGTGGTCAGCGTTCCGTCCTCGGTCGTGGCCTCGAGTACGTGGGTGAAGGTTCCGCTCATCTCGCCGCTGGCCAGGGCGTCGTCGTGGGCTCGTCCGAGCCGCAGCAGCCGCTCGTTGGGCGAGGCGGTGTGGAAGCTGTTGAGCCAGGCGATGTCGGTGGGGTCGTGACCGGCCGCCTGGAGCGCGGCCATGGCCTGGTCCGCGCCTTCGCCGAGCAGCGCGTGGTCTTCGTCCTCCCAGCCATCCAGCAGGCAGTCCATGGCGGCCGGGCGCTCCAGGGGCTCGCCCTCGGCGGAGGTGACGCCTTCGAACACCGCCACGCCTATCCAGGCTCCCTCGGGAAGCAGCCCCTGGGGTGCCAGGTAGACCAGATCCTCGTCCTCGACGTGGTGCAGGTGGAAGGGCAGGCTCTCCACGTCGCCTCGGTCGAAGCGGAAAAGCAGGAAGCGGTCCTGTGTGAGGCTGCTGTCGTCGAGCGGGGCCGATAAGGGGATCAACACGGGCGTGAAGGTGGGGAAGCCGTCCACCTGGCCTACGCCGCTCTCGATCAGGGGGTCGGGCCACTCCACCTGGAGCCGGTCCCCCTCCCGCACCGTCCAGCGGTCCGAGGGCACCACCTCGCCCTCGCCGCCGATGCGGTCCTCGCCGGGAAACCAAGCGTGAAAGTAGCCTTCGGAACGCACGATCGAGGCCGGGTCCTGGCACGCGGGGACCGCGCTGTCCACGGGTTCCGCGGGACAGCCGGCGAGCAGCAGGGCGAGCAGGAAGGTGGTCAAGGACGATCACGTCGATGGGGAGTACATCATAGCCTCGACGGACGATGGATCGGAGAGGGGACACCGATCCCACTGCCAGGTGTCGAAGCAACAGGAGGTCCCATGTCTCCCCCCCTGCCACCGCGCATGTCCCGACTGCCCATGTTGGTGGGCGTTCTGCTCCTGGCGCTGTCGGTGATGGTGCAAGGGCACTGCTAGCGAGCTCACTGCGCCACCACTACCTGGCCAGGACAACGCCAAACCAGGGCCTCCCCTACGCGAGTGACGCTCGAAAAACCGGTGTGAGCCAGCCAATGGGCGCCGCCGTCCCCTGCAACGGCTTGGTGGTGATATGGCCAGGCACCCATTCCCTCGCTCGTGTGCCTCGCGGCAGTCGAGAACGGATGGTTGTCGAATGACCTCTACACTGCGGCTCCCTTTGGTTCTCGTCACCACCCTCGTCGGCTGCCGTCCCATGGACGACAGCGGTCATGACACCGCCGGGCCCGCCGCGAGCTTGGTCATCCAAGCGCCCGTCCTCGCCGCCGACGGGAGCTTCGGCCGTCTACTGCCGCAGGACGTGGGCTTCTTGCTGGGGCGGGCGACAGCCGGCGAGGGCTACGGGCTGGTGGGCTTGGATGATGACTTCCAGCCGAATGGCACCGAGCAGAGGCTGAGTGGCCCCGACAGGCGCGAACCGGATCACGACCTCGTCCAGGACGACGGCGCCATCTTCCACGCTTTGCTGACCCTCGAGGAGGAGGGAAACGGTGTGGCGATCCAGCGCTTCGACGATGCGCTTAGTCAAACCGGGGGCAGCGGCCATGTCCCCATCGAGGACGACGAGCGGGCCCTGGATCAGACGCTCATGGTAGCGGATGACCGGGTGTGGCTGGGCACTGAGTACCGCGAGGAAGCAGCGTGGTGGTCCGACAACATCGCCCCAGGCCCAGAGCTCGCGCGCGGCCTGTTGCTGCGGGAGCTGAGTCTCGATTTGGAGCAGCTGGACGAGCATCGTCTGACCGCGGACATCCCCGGCTCCTCCACGCCTGGCCAGTTTTGGGGCCTTGGGGCAAGCCAGCTGCGCGAGGGCGACACCCACTGGATCTTCGCCGCCAGCCCCAGTGGCGAGCCCGGCCAGTTCGAGGAGGGCGAGAGTGTTGGTACCCGCCGCATCTGGGCCCTCGAGTACGACCTCGGCTTCACCTTGCGCCAGACTTGGGGACCTCTCACCCCTGCGGACCAAGATGCCTATTGGTGCACCGGCGTGAAGCGTCATGGCAGCGTGTTTTTGATCAGCTACACCTTCCGCACCCCCGAGGATGGGCCGGTCAAGGGTCCACCCAACCCCGACGAGGGCAACATCGGGGTGGTGGCTGCCCATGCGGACCTGGACTTGGAGCCGGTCGCCTGGGGGGTCGCCACGGGACACGACAGTCAGGCCATCTCCGATGACCGCGCCGCCCACCGCTCCACGATTGCCAGCCGTTCCGACGAGCTCTGGTTGGTGTGGGACGACGCCGATGGCATCTGGATAGGCGAGTTGAGCTTCGACTGGGAGTGACACGGCTCGCTCGCGGAGAGCCATGGCGACATTCCTGCTGGCAACGGCCACGGGGCCTGCTACCTTCCCCGGATGCGACGCCAACACCTCCTCCTCCTC
>PVBE011496207.1_pt1 | contig 13522 bp, 27 predicted proteins | sample 1631181 | NCBI WGS metagenome assembly PVBE01 (sample SAMN08397723, study PRJNA350692) | Marine metagenome, whole genome shotgun sequencing project. | isolation source: water | place: Pacific Ocean | collected 2012-04 | reverse complement strand
ACTCTCATGACACCACTATACGCTATCTGATTTGAACATCATGGAGATGTTTTTTGATTTGAACGGATATCAAGTATAACAGGAAATAACAGAAGTCATAATGAATGAGACAGTTTCTACAATTCTTATTGGAGGGTCGCAACGACCCTGCAATATTCAAAGCAATCTTTCTTGCAGGGGGTCCAGCCTCAGGTAAGTCAACCGCCATTCGTAAAAGCGGTATCACTGGTCTAGGATATCGTATTGTAAACTCAGACCAATTCTTTACGTTACTCACCAAAAAAGCAGGGATAGACCAAGACTTCACTAACAAGGAAGACGGTACTGAAGACCCACAAGTCAAACAGGTCCGTATGAAGTCTTATAAACTCAATGATAAAAAGTTTGACCTATATATAAAAGGTCGGTTGGGTCTAATCATTGACGGCACTGGTTCGTTCTTTCCTATGATCAGAGATCAATCAAACAATCTGAGGTATCTAGGTTACGATACCTATATGATATTCATTAAAACGCCTCTGGATGTAGCGCAAAAACGTAACATTGACCGTTACGAAAAGGAGGGTGAACGCAAGTTAGATCCCGAAATAGTATCACAATCATGGTGGAATGCCATGGCCAATGAGGATGATTACAAGACTCATTTTGGTCGGAATTTTATGTCTATGAGGTCTGATACTGCAACGACTGTTGATTATGATAAGGTATATAAACAAGTATCAAAATTTACACGAAAACCGATTCGTAATCCTCAGGCAAAATTATGGTTAAAGAATGGATAAATTATTTAATATGTCAGAAGCTATCATGTTGGGATTGGTGTTATTCTCAGCATTGTGGATCTTCTTATTCAATTATCGTCAAGATACCAAGGACAAATATCAAGGTCACCGTGGATTGATTTTCCTTGATCTGGTTATCAACTTAGGTATGAGTGCAACTGGTTATATCCTCATCACCTTGGTATTCACTAATATACCACAATTGGTTCAATATGAATCTTATAGGTATCCCATAGGGTATCTATTTGGGCTCACTAGTAATGTGAGTATACCAATAGTACTGAAGTGGTTCCAATCAGAAATTACTAAAAAACTTAGTGAAGTTGGGAAGAAATAATGGCTGAACATAAGGCAGAAGACCAAAAGGAACTCAAATTAGAACCCGTAAAACAGATAGAAATAGAAACCAAAGATCTAATAGCTTCTAGTAAGATATGGATCTATTTGATTATAGGACTACTTGCATATTTAATATTCATGGTGATTCCTGCAATAGAAGAAAAGGTCACATGGATGGAAAAGGATTTGAGTTCGGTTTTGGTGCAGTCAGAACGATTCAAGAAATCCACAAGGGTATTTGTCAAGGATCATCAGTGTGCATCATGTCATCTGAGTCCCGATTACCTACTTCACAGTTTACTTAACAAATATCCAAGCTTCTCCGATATCAAAGCCTTCATGGCTGTCGGACATCAACGATTCTACACTATGACTACACCTATGCCCGATGAAGAGCTCTTGGAGATCTATCGGGCATTACAATGATACCAGTTGGAAAACTCATAGTTGCATTAATTTGGGCATTTTGGATTATGTCGATATCTACTGCTGAAGGGCAGAAGATGATGTCCCATGATCATAGTAAAATGTCCGAAAAGGAAAAGAAAGAGGTACAGAAACTCTGGAAAGAAGAGGAATCAAAACCTAGACCTGAATATAATCCCACCTACGGTTCTACTTATAAACGTATAGAAGAAAGAGGACATATTATATGTGGAACTAAGGCTGATTTTCCAGGCTTTTCTGAACAGAAGTTAGTTGATGATGGTGCAGAGTTAGAATGGGTTGGATTTGATGCTGATATTTGCCGGGCATTAGCTATAGCGGTGTTTGGAGATCGAACTGCAATTGAGTATGAGATTGTTGATGGAAGAACACGTTTTTCTTTTCTGATAGATGGAACCATTGATGTTCTCTCAGCTGCGACTACCTATACCTTCTCTAGAAATGTAGAAAAGAAACTTGAGTTTTTACCAACAACTTACTATGATGGTCAGGGGTTTATCGTAAGAAAAACTCTTGGCGTATCTTCTGCAAAACAATTGAATGGTGCAAAGATATGTTTTAGCTCTACAGGAACAGCAAGAACCAATACCAAAGACTTTTTTAAACTGCATGAACTGGATTATATTCCAGTAGTAGTTCCTGTAGATAAGAAACCAAAAGATTTATATATCGCAGGGAAATGTGATATGTATGGTACAGATGCATCTGGACTTGCATCAAACCGTAATGGATTCAAACATCCAGAACGACACGTTATTCTGCCCGAAATAATATCCAAGGAACCTTTGGGGCCTGTAGTCAGGTATGGAGATCAACAATGGTCGGACATTGTACGATGGACAGTTTACGTTCTTTTTCTTGCAGAGGAACTTGGAATTTCCTCTGAGAATATAAGTAGTTTTAAAGAACATAAGAATCCTACTATACAGAGATTCATGGGTGAATTGAACGGTAAAGATGATGAGTATCTAGGTGCAAAATTGGGATTACACCGATTATGGGCAGCAGATATTATTGAACAAATTGGAAATTACGGAGAAATCTATGAAAGGAATGTGGGACCAGAAACCCCACTAAGACTCAAGAGGGGTCTGAACAAACTGTATACGAAAGGAGGCTTACTCTACTCACCACCTCTTAAATGAAACGAGAGAATCCGTTTGACTCTATCCCCGAAGACAGAACGGCGGTAGATAATATTCTTAGGATCAATGTCACTAATCAATTACGATTGACGGTGATGGCTGACCAAAAAGCGAATATTATGATAACGGTTGCATCTATCGTTTTTTCAGTTACGGTTGCAAACCTAGATAATGAGTTGATGAAGTGGCCACTACTCTTCTTTGCGTTTGGTTGTACAATATCCCTACTGTCTGCAATATTCGCAATCATGCCCCAAACAGGATATCCCAAGATACCAGGCTCTGATGATATAGACAGAAATTCACCTCAATTCAATCCATTATTTTTTGGTCACTTTGCTCACATACCAATAGAAGAATATAAGTTGGATTATGCAGAAACTCTGATGACTGATGACCGTATCTATGATGCGATTGTGGGTGACATATATGGCATCGGTATAGGATTGATGAACAACAAATACAAATGGTTAAGAAGGTCATATATGAGTTTTCTTGGAGGTATGTCTGGTGCAATCATTATATTCTGTTTTCAAGCGATAGGTAGTATAGATTGGATTTGGGTGGTAAAGGATGTCATAGTAGGAGAGATACAGTTTCTTTGGGATGGGGTCAAGTCCCTTGGGGGTAATATAGGAGAAACCTTATGCACATGGTCTGCGAAGTGCAGAAGTAATTTATAAATACTAATATGTACGATACAAAATTACATCATGAGCCTCTGTTCACAGAAGATAACAGATGGGCAGGAATGGATAGAAAAACCATATTTTCGGAGATAAAACGTGGAATGGTATATCTTAATACTACTGATCTTGTTGCTCTCCACTCCGAGATTTCCACCATACAGATAAGTAGAAATCATTCGCATGATGAAGAACCAGTTGTAGGAATATGAGCTACTCAAGATGGATATGTTCAGACTACTATACTTACTGGATGTCTGCAAAGGTATATGATAAGTTTGATGAGATATTTACTTGTCATTATGATTTAGAACGTACAGACCATCTTACTTATACGGAGTGTAAAAAGATCATAGAGAATGATGACCCCAAGTACGATGCAGAACTCAAGGGGTATATGAAAAGCTTCATGGAAGATGTAGATAAAGAGTATCTATCAAGATGCAGGGGTGGTATGTAATGCCCTTAGAGGTTCAGATTGTATTGGTTCTATTAGGAATATTAGTAATTGTGGTAGGAGGGATTGTGCTATATTTATTAAACGCAAAAATATAGAGGATGACAATGAGTGAATATCATGATTATGCATGGGAATTGTTATATCACTTTAATTGTGCAGAGTGTAAAAACTGGTGGAGTTATACAACTACAGAATCCAGATATGATTGGAAAGAACAGGAGATGAGTTGTCCACTATGTGGTCACCGTGCAAGAATTAAACCAAAGGATATAGATGCAGGATTCCCCATTGTTAGAAATACTAGACCCGGCTACCCCCTCCCCCCCGAATCAGAGCAAAACGTGGTTGTGGATACAACGAAGCCACTTACCACTGAGGAAAAAGTTAGATTTATTGCAAATGAGCAGTATCATGAGTCGAATGAGCGGGATGACTTTGCAAGAACTAAAGTCTTCTCTGATGGTAGAGGAGGATATTACGAACAAATCGAAGGAAAGATAAAATGAAGCAAATATTAATTGGTATATCATTACTGATTGGATCAGTAGCATTCGGTCAGGAACTTGGTGATGTGACTTTATCAAAACATACTGATATCAAGAAACATTTTACTGAAGAGGTGTGTGACCAAATATTGACAGATACCTTTACAATATGTTATGATTACAAGAGGAAGTCACCACTTGCAGTATACACAGTAGTAACTGCAAAGACGGTCAATCTAAAGAACATTGACCCAAGACCACCTTTTTATACAGACAAACGGTTAGAGAAGAATGTTGCAACATCAACAAAGGATTATACTGGTACAGGATACGATAGGGGTCATTTAGGTGCATCAGATGCATCTCATGATTGGTCACAGAAGACACTGAAGGCCACATACAGTATGGCTAATATTGTGCCACAAACCAAACGTGCGAACCGATATAAGTTTGTATCTTTGGAAAAGTTGGAACGAGAAATGGCAGTTGTGCATGGGACACTAGAAATGCTCACTCTGGTCTATTTCAATGATAAACCCAAGGTGATTGGGAAGAGTGGACTACAGGTTCCATCTGCATTTGCAAAAGTATTCTCTGCAAAGGATCACAGAGAATGTTTCTTTGTGTGGAATACAGACAAGTACGATAAGTACAGAGGAAAAAACCCCTATACCTATAAACAAAATTGTAAGGTGGTATTTGCGTTATGGGGTACGCAAGTTGGAGAGGCCTCAAAGTTCTCAGATGAGAATAAGAAGGAACTCATGGACTTGTTACAGTTATATGTTGACTCTGAAAAGAATATGTCGAGGTCTGGTGTCGCAAAAGCATTGATACAGATACTAAAGACTCAATAATTAGATATAGATGATGAAAATATTAACCCAATCCAAGGTACTATATGGGAGATCATGGAGGTCTGATTATATGGACAATATGTATAATATTATTGGCGGTAATTTTGGTGGGTATAGAAAATATGGGGTTTTAGATGAAGGAAAAGAAAGATAAAGATAAAGATTTTGAAATGGAAACTACGTTATCTTATAAAAACCTAGATGGTAGTAGAGGATGGTTAGTAATGATTAGACCCAAAAATGGAAAAGGTTCTCAGGTATGATGAACTTTTCTATGAGGAACACGGATGGTGTTCCTGTTACGAGTGTGATATTATCTTTACTGATCTTGATGAATTAGAAACCCACGAAAAAATTCATTACGATGAACAAGAACTTCCCCATAGTAGATCACGGAATTGATATAATTGGTGATGAGTGGGATGTGGATGATGAGGAACCAGAGATGTCCATAAAGCTAGTAAAACATTATGATCCTAAACATCCGTATTGTACTAATTGGCCTATGTCTACTTCTCGTTCTATTGGGGTGCAAAAAACCGAAAGAGAAACCGATTGATCCTACTTGGACAAACTGTTCGGGTGGGTTACCTAATTGGGTATGTGTTGATATATTAAACGATGGGAATAATGACGATAACAGTAATAACTGAAGTGAAGGATTATAAACGCTCGAACAAACCAGAGGAACGCTTTGTTTGCACGAATGGCGGTATGCCTGATTGGAATTGTTTTCCTGACAAGTTGTGAAGATATCAAACAAGAGGAACTGTCTGTTTCTTTGGATTATCAACATACTCCCAGAAGATACCAAAAAGAATACCCAGAAGCTAATTATCACAGACACAATATCGTTGTAAACCCTCATGTCATAGACATAGACCTTGATTCTAATATGTCTGCGAGGGTTAATGTACCTCTTGATGTTGACCTTACAGTAGATTATAAAAGTTTTACAACTACTTACCCAGACATATATTATGAATATGGATCTTCAGACCCTTTTATTGTCACATATCATAGCCCAAGTACCGTCAATGTTGGTATTCTTATTTCTGTCAACCCTAATTATCCTGTTGAAGAGACTGAACCGATAATAGACAATACGACAATTGATAATGAAACTATTGATAATGAAACTATTGATAATGTGACCGTAACGGATAACGTGACAGGGTATACTGATAACAAAACGTGGAATGATAATTTCACTTATAATGTGGCTGCAACTCAAGAACAAAAAACGGTTTGGATTGAATTTTGGGACAATTTTACAGTAAGTGATAACTGGACATATATCTCAGTTGGTAACATTGATAATGTGTCATTCTTTTGTGATAATATAACAGTTGTGTCGCAAATCATAACACAACTACAAGATGATAATATGACAAATTGGACCACTCCATGTGATAATGTTTCATGGGTTACAGGAGGATGTGCTCAAGGTATAGAGTTGAAAGCTACAACACTTACTGATACAGGAGATTGTCGGTGTAATAATCCAGGCGATAATGTTACTACAGTTAGACCAGCAATTAGAAATAAAAATTGGGGTGGAGTAGGAGATTCTTGTCGGGCCCCAACTCAATCCTTAGAGGTAATACTGAAGAGATGAGATGGAAACAGTTTACGAGAAGGTGGAGAGGGCCTCTAATGTCCTCATGGAGTACTATGCATATTGTGAACTGAGAGGATATGCGAGAGATGATTGGACAGAGATAGATAAGAAATACGAGAAACAATGTAATTTTCTATATAGTATGTATGAAACTTTGCATAAGGAAGAAAAACGAAGAGAAGAACACTCAAAGTCTGCAAAACTTGCAAAGAAATTAGAACAGATAAAGACTAAAGTGGATTATAGTGATACTGTATTATTGAAGAAATTGAAAAAATGAGTTTTAATAAAACAATTGAACATTATTGGAGGTCGTGGGCTGGAGTAGTATACCTGTTTATTTGTCTAGTGGATTTTTTTATTGCACCTCTGATGTGGAACATAGGTATGACTATGATGGATAAAGAGGTTCAACTTGCAACCAGTAGATGGGCTCCACTTACCCTAGAGGGTGGTGCAATGCTACATTTGTCATTTGGTGCAATATTAGGTGCTACAGCATGGAGAAAGAAAGATGAGGTGGATAGTTATATTCAGTCTACTCCTAAGTAGTTGTTTATCCAGTAACCAATTTCTTAGTATGGATGGTGAATCGGGAACCAAGGATACCTTACCTGTTCATGTAGGGGTTCTTGTTGAGATGGCTGAGTATTGCAACAAAATCTATGATGAAGGAAAAGAGTTAAGAGACAATGAATTCGCCTATAACGTGGTTCAAGATCGTGGTGTTACTATTATTAGTATCCGTGGTACTAATAATGGTAGAAATGTACTTACCGATATCGATGCAAGACCATTCAAAGATAGAAAGCTCGACATTCCAATTCATAGAGGGTTTAGGGACGCCTCTGAGAAATTAAGAGATGATATACTAGAAAACCATGCTCTTGAAGAAACAGTAATACTCACAGGTCATTCTCTTGGTGGTGCAATTGCACAAATCATAGGGTTATGGCTAGAACACGATTCTTACGATGTTCAGATCTATACATTTGGTTCGCCCGCAGTTACCACGGCATCTATTGGAGATGCGGCACTACACTTCAGAGTGGCACAACGCAACGATCCAGTTCCCTTTTTACCCCCGCTCCCTTATCGTCATTGGGGAATTCAAATCAACCCCGAAACCCTCTCATGGAGTGAAAACCACAAAATTGAAGATGTTACCAAAATAGACGGTAGAGATCATTCAATCAAAGAATATCTAAATATTCTAAGTAGACATGAAGTTCAGAAACCCAAACCCTAAACTTGAGGATGAATTAGCAATGGAGTATGTGAAGAGGATGAAAGAGAATGGAGATATGGACTTCTGGGAAATCGAATATCCGTCATTTATCCGTCATATCGAAAGTGACGGAAAAGTGACGGATAAAAACAATTTGACATTGAGGAAATAATATGTTACCATTATTACTGTTTAACGTAGTGAGTGGATTGATTGCAGATAAGGCTCAAAATCTTGTAAAGGAGCATGTGGAAGATATGATAGATAATATTTTACCAGATGATGCAAAACAAGAATTGGATGAAGCAATTAAGAATGATCCATCTCATGAGTTTGAGAATGCAAAGGATGCACTAATTGCAGCCGCAGAGAACAAACTACCCATACCCATGAAGGACGGGAAATTCCTTCCTATCGAACAACAATTTACTATTAAATTTGACCCTAATACACGTAAAGTGGAAGTAGTACAAGGATGATTAAATTCAGTTCATTTGTTGCTGAGGCCTCAACCTCAGACTTATTACCTCAGAAGGTTATTATATCCATTAAGGCTTCAGGGGGTAAAATATATCAAATAGGTGGTGCAGTAAGAGATGAACTGTTAGATAAGGTTTCTAAAGATTTAGATATACTAGTGGTGGGTTTAGAGATGACCAAACTAGCAAAGACCCTTGAGGAGTTCGGTAAGACAAACATGGTAGGAAAGAGTTTCGGTATTATCAAATTCGTCCCAGAGGGTGAAACTGAGGAGATTGATATATCAGTACCAAGGGTAGATGAAAAGTCCACAGGAAAAGGACACAAGGATTTCGTAGTTAAGTTGGGTGGAGATATCACATTACAGCAGGATCAGTTGAGAAGAGACTTCTGGATGAACGCAATTGCGAAAGATATTGACACAGGGAAACTATGGGATATGGATGGTAAAGGTCTGACTGACATTCAAAAGAAACAGGTTAGAATGATATCACCTACTGCATTTGAGGATGATCCACTGAGAATGTTACGGGCCGTACAATTTGCATCCAGATTCGGTTTCACTATAGAAAGTGAGACACTAAAGGAGATTCAGAAGAACGCAAGGACTATTACTACTGTTAGTGCGGATCGATTTCAGGAAGAGTTCAGGAAGATGTACGATAAGTCGGATAAACCCTCAATAGGGGTCAATCTACTCTATACGACTCATTTGATGAAACATATTTTTTCAAAAGCCGTTGGTGTCGCAACAATGATAGATAACATCCCGAAAGGAAATTTCCCAACATTCCTTGCTATCATGATAGGTCATGCATATGGAAACCAGACCAAGAGTATATTACAGAAGGTCATGAGGTTGTCCAATAAGGATGCAAATGCAGCTCAGGATGTAATCAATTGGGCTACATTAGGAAGAACTACCGATAAAATCAAGGTAGTTGAGTTTGTCGATAGACTCTCTCCAGATGGACAGAAGAGTATCGATGCGTTTGAAGTCGCACGTATGGGTAAGACTCTTACGGACATATTGAAACGATATCCAGTGAAGTCTCTCAAGGATCTTGCAATAACTGGAAGAGACTTACTACCCCTGAAGATTAAGGGAAAAATGATAGGAACAACTCTTCAGTATGCACTCAAGATTGCATTGAACTCTGGGAAAAATGATAAGAAATTCTTGTTACGTGCGATTAAGAAACACATACTCAGTGAGGGTAGATACCTAGTGGAAGAGATAAAATACGAATCTATCCTGAAATACGTGGTAAAGCCATCAGAGTTGAGGAAACTATTACAGTTGCAGAAGAAGATATCTGACCCTGAAATGGTTCCCCTGAAGTCTCAGGATCTCCATATAACACTTATTAATTCACCAGAGTATAAACAGATGCGGAAACAATTGAAACAGGATGACTTACCAGATCCAGATTTCAGGATAGACTTTGAAGAACCACAACGCATAGAGGGTGCAAATGGTAGGGTGTCCTATTATGCAAAAGTAAAACAACAACGAGAGCTCAAAAGTTATGTGAAGACTAACGTGGGTCATGTAGAAGACCACCGTATATATCATGTATCCCTTGCAAACAAGACAGGGAATAAGGGAGACTCCGTTGCATATGTATAATCCATTACCTAGTTGCATCACAATCAAACGAAGTCCGATACACGGATTGGGATTATATGCAATCGATACTATTTCCGAAGATACCAATTTGGGGTTGGTTCTTTTTTCCGACCAATCCGCAAAATTACACAGGACTCCTTTAGGGGGGTTTGGAAATCACTCAGAGAACCCCAATTGCAAGAAGATATGGAATTCTCAGGATGATATTGCAGGATGGTATTTACTTACACTCAGAGATATAGAACCAGATGAAGAAATCACTTGGACATACACTCTCTACAAACCATTCGTACCAATCAGTCCGTAATATATGGATTGTATAATGACAATGAAGAATGCAATAGTATATTCTGGCTACAATTGAGTATGGTGTGATAGAGTAATGGAATTACTCAAGAACAAGGGTTACATAATAGAGGAAAAGCTCTTGAATACTCCGAATAGAATGACTGAATTCAGAGAGAACGGATGGAGTACAGTTCCTCAAGTAGTCATCAACGGAGAATATGTTGGTAATTTTGAAGACACTGAAAGATACTTAGAATATGAGCAACAAACTTTGGTATAAATGGGACGAAATGCGGAGGGATGTGAATACCCTTTGCAGAGAAATAGCACTAGACAAGTTTGACCCATCCGTAGTAGTCGGTATATCTAGAGGGGGTCTAACGCCAGGGGTGATGATGTCTCACTGGTTCAAGATACCCTTCAAACCAGTAAAGGCCGCACTACGAGATTTTCCAGAATGGGAGGATTACCTACCCAAGAAATCGGACAGACGAATACTGATCGTGGATGACATATGCGACTCAGGAGAAACCTTTGAGAAAATGAGGGAATACCTCTTGGAGAATGCAGGGTTTTCAACACTCAGGTCTGGTATTGTGAATCGTGCAAACGGATTCGACATACGTTTTGCGACCCTATGGTGGAATAACGAGTGCAACTTTGAGCCCCACTACTATGCACAAGAAATCGCAAAGGATTCAACCAATACTTGGATACATTTTTGTTGGGAAAATTGGTGGTGTCCTCCAATTTAAAAGAAGAAGAAAATGAAGGAATATATACAGAATAGACTGAAGATACTGAGACAAAAGACCAAGAATGTTATCATATTTCCTATAGAGAAAAGACAAAACAATATGGAAAAAAAACATTCCAAAGTCCATCGGATGAAGGTCTGGCCCCATGTGAAGTGTCTCACTCACAAGGAATGTCACTTGGACTCCTTCTATCCTGGCAAACTATACCGTAGGATGAAGACAGGGGTACATCCAGACGGTAGTATCAAAATGATCAAGGAATGAAAAACTGATGCCGTATTCTGAAAAACTGATGGACCTGTTTGAGAACCCAATGAACGTGGGTTCTCTGGACGAAAAGAGTGATGCAGTTGGAACTGGACTTGTCGGGAATCCCTCTTGTGGGGATATGATGAAACTCCAGATACAGGTCAACGAAGAAAGTGGTATTATAGAGGATGCTAAATTCAAGACATTTGGTTGTGGGTCTGCAATTGCGGCATCCTCACTGGCAACTGAATGGATTAAGAATAAATCTCTGGACGAAGCTATAAATGTAAATAATACTGAAATTGTTAAGGAATTAGCTTTACCCCCAGTGAAGGTGCATTGTAGTGTTCTTGCAGAAGCCGCAATTAAAGCCGCAATCAAGGACTACCGTGACAAAAAACAAAACGAAGAAGTTCCCTAAAGAATTTCATTATTCTAGTATTTGTATATTCATATGTATGATTATTAGTATATACGGATGTATGAATACTAAAATACATTGTTGGGATGAAATGAGGAACGGCAGAGGTGACGGAGAGTGTATGAGTATCAAGTCCTATGAGGGGTGGAACAGATGTGTAGCTCCATGTGGGATTGAGACAGAGAATAAGTATAATAGAGGAAAGTCCAAGCCCTATGAACCAAAGAAATGGGTCAGACCCAGACCGTATGTATATCCGTGATGTCGTAACGATCTGCATCATCATCCTCATTCCATCATGGACCGTTGCCTACTTTACGGATAAGGTCATCTACGTGATTCCAATGCTCGCAGTATGCACCTTTGTCACTGCACAACTCTTCCAGAATCGCAATAAGAGACTAGAAGAAGAAGACGGAACGAATCATCATGACGGAGTACACTCAGGAGATCACTAAAGAATTTCATGAAATATCAAGACATATCAGACGAAGAACTGTCCCAGATTCTCATATATGCCAATGAGGAACATAGAAGGAGACAGAATGAGAGGTATGAAAAGCTCACTCAGAAACAATTGGAAGAGACTGCCACAATGAAGGAGAAGAGCATGAATATGTATATGGACTACTCAGAGACAGAGAAACCCCTAATAGATAAAGTCAATCAATTTCAAAAACAACAAGAACAAGACCAGAAGGACATGGAAGAGTGTCAACAGAAGAGTAGTGAGGAATTTGTTAGTGAACTTCGTAGTGAGAAGGAAAGAGATGGGGCCTTTCCCTCATCTTATGCAGAAAGAACCTATAGTGAGAGAGGAGAGATAGTAGTAGAGGATACAATGAAACGACACTCCAAGAAAGACGAGTGATGAGGATTTCTTTTGAGGATGTGTTGGTGTTTCTATTCTCCTATGGGTATTTCATAGGAGCTTCACCCATCATACTAGGGTGTATAGGTGCATGGTATTTTAATACAAATCATTGAATCGAATAAGAGGAGGGCTGGGAAAATGATGAATAGAATAGACGAAATTAGTAATAAATTGTATGAAGAACTACTTGCTGACAGTGCTGATGATGGAGATGAGAATCACCTGCTAGATATCAATATCACCTTTGATCCCATACCCCTAAACGACTTTGATGATCTGGAAGAGGGGATGGATATCTATAGAAAAGAGAAGATCTTGAGTGCATGGATAACCGATGCAGACAGAATCATTGAAGAGATCTATCCAGAGTACGAGAACCTGACATGGCATACACGAGATTTCGATGAGGATGAAAATTACTGTATGATTCAGTGTACGACTCGTGCGGATTGGATGAACAATTCAAGTGAAGGGAACGAGGATACAGATTTTTGTGAAGAGCTGAAAAAGTTCCTAGAGAGTAAGTATAAGGGAATAGAGGTAAGTGTGGAATTCTGTACCTATCATATGGAATGAAAATGAGATGTTGTTCATGTAGTCAGAACGGTGTTAAGAGAGAAGGAAAGAACGAGCTGCCGCAACAGATCGGATTCCTATGTGATGAGTGTTATAAGGAGTGGGAGTCTCCTAGTGAAAAGGGGATCTGGATACCGAATCCAAAGGGAATGAAAGAGGTGAAAGAAGGACACAACAGTGGAGAGGTGTTCATGTT
>PVBE010598584.1_pt1 | contig 13523 bp, 22 predicted proteins | sample 1631181 | NCBI WGS metagenome assembly PVBE01 (sample SAMN08397723, study PRJNA350692) | Marine metagenome, whole genome shotgun sequencing project. | isolation source: water | place: Pacific Ocean | collected 2012-04 | reverse complement strand
TCTTGATATTTTTGTCGCATAAAAGGTTTTGGTTTTGTATTTTTAAAATCCTCTTCTTGTATTCCATTTACACCACGTAAAAGAGTTAATTCAGTTAATATTTTATTATATTCTTCATCAGTAAGTCCGCGTTTAGATAAGTCTCCGTCTTTCTTTATATAAGGCTTAACTATTTTATCATCAACCCATTTAGGTTTGAATACTTTTTTAACTTCGTCTTCTACTTCTCTCATTCGTTTCTTTAAAGAAACTAAAAGCTCTGTGCCTTTTCGTTCATTAAAATAAAATCCATTTGCTTCTTGTTGTTGTAATATTTTAGTTGTTTCATGTTCTATATTTAAACATTCATCACTAAATCCTTTACCTTCTTCTAATAAAGCATTGTATGTTACTTCATTTACTAGAACATCTTGCTGACAATAAGGAACCATCTTATGATCAAACTCATCCCACACTAAAGGCGCTTCTTCTTTGTAAACTTTTACACGATATCCCCAGCTATTTAAACTGTGTCCGCCTTCACGTACTGGATTATATAATCTTGACATTACTAATGTATCTATAATATTTTTATCAGTAAATAAATCTACATCGAATAACTTATTTAAAATAGGAATATCAAAATCTATTATGTTGTGTCCTATTAAAGTAGGAGTATTTTCTAAAAGTTTTATTCCTTCTTCTATATTATTTTTATCATGTGTAAAAGTCCACACTTGTCCAGTATTGTATTCTCTAGCTACAAGCACCCAAACTTTATCTGGAGTAAGTCCATTGCACTCCATATCAAAAATAATAATGCTCGGTTTTGCTTGTAAACTAGTATCAGAATTGTATGTCTTCGTTTTCAAAAGTTACCTCGTCTGTTAATTCCGTTAATCTTCCTGTATCTCCGTCATATAATAACGAACAGGCGTATCCTGTATATCCTGTGTATCTAGATTTTAATACACGCACAATTGCTGTGTTAGCTTCCATGTCATCTTCAGCTTGTTGATTTCTTTCTATTGCAACTACACAATCTGACATTTGTGCTATACTTTGAGAGCCTTTAAGGTGGCTCAATGAAACTTGAACACCTTTCTCATGTCCTAAATCTCCACCTACTCTGCGAAGATGTGATACTAATATCATACCAACACCTGTTTCTTCTATAAGACTGCGGATTTTGGTCATTAGTAAATCAATACCTCGTCTTTCATCTGTGTCTGTTAAAGATGATACAAGCATGTGTAGATGGTCTATGACTATCCACTTACACTTACATCCTACAATCATGTATCTTAACTTAGAAAAGATTTCTTCTATATCATTAACTCCTAAGTGTGCATGAATGAATACTCTATCTTTTTGAATAGTTTTATCAAATAAAACAGAAAGCTCTTCTTCGGAATAGCCTTCTCTAATTTCATTGATATAAATTCTATCGTTAGCCTCGATGGATACGATACCATCTGCTGTGCGTTGCCAGTTTTCTTCAAGTGCTAAGATACCTATATTATCATCTGTCTGTTTGATTAGCCAGTGTTCTAATTCTCTAACGATACTTGATTTTCCAAGCCCTGTTCCACCACAAAGTAAAAATAACTCAGACTTTCTCAGTCCATATAGCTTCTTATTTAATCCTTCATACGGGAAGGCTATACTTTCTTTGATTTCTCTAACGAGCCATTCATCTTTCTTCTTTGATAATTCTACAATTCCTGCAGGTGTATATACTTTTGCCTCATACCATGCTTTAACAAACTCAGCATATTTATTATTACCAAGCATATCATTAGCATCTTTAAATCCATTAGGCAGTTGTAATATTTTAGCCTTGCCAGGTTTTAATATACGAGCTACTTCTCTAGCCGCTTTTCTACCTGCTTTATCGTTATCAAAACATATGATAACCTTTTCAAACTGTTCTACAAATTCAATGCTATCTCTTATATCACGAACAGCGCTAGAAGAACCTCTTTTAATTGAAACGATAGCAGACTTAATACCTAATTCAGCGACAGCCATAGCATCACACTCGCCTTCAGTTATTGTAAGATATTTATCTTTATGACCATATAACTGCTCTCCAAATAAACCAGTACCTTCATAAGTACCGCTAAATCTAAAGTTTTTATTAGTAGTATATCTTGTTTTGACACCTACAATTTCATTGCCGTTGTAAAAAGGATATATATGTTCAGCTACGCTCCCGTCATTATTATAAACAACACGAACACCATACTTTCTGGCTACCTTTTCAGATATTCCTCTGTCTGTTAAAGCACCATAAGTTCCTGTGTAGGTATTTAAATATGTGCTTTTATTCACTGTGTTTTTCTTAGGGTTTTCATAATTAGGAAAGAAAGTTCCGCAACTAAAACATTTAGCAGAACCATTTTCGTTTATTGCAACAGGATCTGAGCCACCGCATTTAGGACAGGGTTGTTTGTATTTAACCCATGGTCCAGCCTGTTTTTGTATTTGTTGGGTTGTTTCCATATCTATCTCCCAATAAGGAAAAAGATTAGACCTATGTTGCGAGATCCTAGAAAGCGTTTCGCGTGCTTAACATAAGTCTAACCAAGTTTTAATTAAGAATCTTCTTTAGATTCCGTTTCTTCTGAAGGTGCAGGTCCTGAACCAGCATTCATTAATCCAATAAGTGTATTAGAAAATCCACCTATAGAAAAATTGACGTTCATCATTTGCATATTTATTTTTCTTTGTTCTGATGAAAGGTTTACTAGTGTATCAAACACATCTCTAGCTACGCCTTCATCTAGATCTTCTTTATAAATTACAACGTCCTCAATTGTTATTGATTGTTGTTCGCCTGCCATTAGAATTCTTCTCCATCAGCTATAAGCTCGTCACCATCTTGAGCTTTAGCAGGGATCAAATTCACAACCTGAACAGCTTGTAGATCTAATCCTTTATAAGGACCAAATTGATTCTCGCCTTCGTATTCGTTATATTGAACACGAACTTCAGAACCATTACCGATCTGAACATCTACTTCGTTCTTGTTCATATCAAATAATCTAGGTGCTGCTCTTTTCATACCATTCGGACCATCAACTTTTCTTCTGATGATAACAGCCATACCTTCATCTTCTTGTTTCACTTTATGTCCACGTGAAGCGAAGTCATTAGCAGTCTCATCGTCTACAACTAAGTTGATTGTATACGTAGGTTGAAATTTAGTATTCGGATTAGTTATCCAAGCATACTTTGCTTTACCATTTAATATTGCCATATCTTTTTCCTCTAATTAATATTAAGATTAATGTAAGGGTTTCTGAGCAGTCTACCCTTACGAGACATAATCGGCATTTTTATTTTTTTGGAGATAGAGGGCATACCGATACTCATTTTATCCCTTTCTCTTCGTTTGCGTTGACAACTATTATACCAGAAAACAATCACGATTGCAAGCCTTAATGTATACTTTTGTCATCGTCTTCAATTTCATTCAGCCTCAACTCTAAACCAATACCGCCATCAGTTTTCATAATCAAATCTCTTATCTCCCTCAACGGCGCTAATTCAGCATCGAAATCCCATATCTCTCCGCTTATTATATGTTGTATGTGGTATAGATATGAAACTGTTTCCATCTGTACGATATTATCTATTACTTGTTCTGGTGTATTACCAAAAGTTTTTAATTCTGTAGGTGTTTTACCATCCTCAAGAATTACTGTAGCTATATATTCATCCACTAGCTTTTCTCCTAATTAATATTTCTTTATAAGTTTTAATTGTTGGATCTCTTTTTAATTGTTTTAATAGCCAACGATCAGACATATAAGTTAATTCAAACTGCCCCTCAATTAGTGTGTGCGTTTGATCACTTAAATATTCTGCTACATTTTCAGTATTAATTTGTGCGGCATCTGCCTCAGACAATAGGGATCGCAACCATTCTACTTGAATAATTCTCATTGTCTTTTTTAAATTTTTAATATATTTCTTTTTCATAATACAAAATCTGATACAGGCTCGTCATAATCTTCTAAAAAGTTTATGCCTTCCATGTTTATATTATCCACATTAAGATTCATAAGGACAGCATTTCCAGATATTATTTTAGTATCTCGATACCTACCCTCAATACTTATCCAGTGTTTCGTTTTGTTATTATCTTGAGATTTATAACATATAAAAGCACCATCGTCATAAGGCATAACCTCAATAAAATCAGTATCTAATAATAATGTAATGTTTTCCCTTATTTTATCATGGTCTAACCATAGACTATTATCATTCACGTTGTCTTTAAACAAAGTGATTTCTTTTATTTGTTTTTGTTCTGCATTTATAAAGTATGTTTTCATTTTAATTTCCTGATTTATAAATTACAAAGCCATTGTCTTCAACTTTAGCTTTACCTTTAGCCAGTAATCCTACAACTACATTATTTTTGTCCATGAACCTCATGTCATGTTTGTCACCATCAATAACTTCACGACCAAGAAAGGTCTTTGGAAGTCTTTTATGAAAAACAACTGCTATATTATATTTAACTTTCTTATATTTCTTAGTATACTTAGGACTAGCCTCGCTGTATGACCAAGTTAAATGATAGTTAGGTATATGATCTACCTTTCTTGTAGGTATTTTAGTATAGTCATACCATTGCACTTGCGGAAACATCTCAAAGATAGTTTGTCCACCCTCAATGATAATCTTTTCCCATTGAATATCAGATGTTCCGTTCAATCTAATAGCAGGCTTCTTACCTTTACGTTCACACGCTTCGATAAATTTTATAATGTCCAAGACCAGTTGCGACATAAACTCCGCCTGGTTATTAAGAAACAGATCAGTCTTGCGTTGTCTAGCATCTTGAACTTTAGGAAACACGCCTGCTATGCCTGCTGTATTTAAGCATGCTTCTTTACAACCTGCCTCAATCTGGAAAGGACAGATGCGTGTATTAGAAGGATGTAAATGTAGAATACAAGACCAATATTCATCCGATAGTTTATTACTCTTTTGAATTTTTGGGTTAGTATCTACTGATAATAGTTTATAAGCCATGATTATATCCCCTGATCTGCTTCTTGATAAGAACTGAATTTAGTTTCTGCCTCATCTCTTGCCATAGCATCTAAGTCTGCTTCAGACATAGCATCAGCACACTTCATTGATAAGAATGAAATCACTAAGTCTTTAATGTCCAATCCTAGTTGTCCGTTTCCTACTTCGTAATTCTCGTAAACGAATTTCTGACAATCATTTTTAAGATCGTCTCGTTTATCTAACAACCATATCTTATCAACTTCATCAATAATATGTTCTATTAAATTGTCTGTTCCTGTGTTGCTCATTTAATCCACCCATCATATAAAATACAAAATAAACCTAATCCCAGACCAATCGTTCCGAAAATAGGAGTCACTACATAAAGAAAACTAGGAACTGCCTTAACTGTTGCTATTAGTAAAAAGATCCCTGCTAAACCTACAGCAATTCCTGTTCCTCTAATAAATAATTTAGATAATAAATTGTCCATCTTAATTCTCAGTATACATTAATGGCATCATCTTTTGATTTAAAGTTTTTCTAACTTTATCAATTCTATCCATTTGTAATGATGCATAATTTTTAAGAGATGATTTTCTAAATACTTGACCATGTGTTGCCCACTCAGTCATTGCATTATATAATGCCCAAGCTGTTTTATCTAAGACTGCACTATTTGATAACCAATGATGCCACAATTTAGTAATTGTTTTATTTCTAACTACGTCTGGTTGGTATAAGATTTCGTAAGGACTCATTCCACTATTATTATGCACTTGTGCTGTTTTAGCATTAGCCAGATTTGCTAAGACATCAAAAGCCTCTGAAGTAGTTATTTGAGTATCTACCATATCATGCCACAAATCAGTTTCTTGATCATAAAACTTGACAGCTTCTGATAATTTATCAGCAACACGCTGTAGGTTAAGACCTTTAGTGTGTTTAGATTTGTGGATCGCAAAGTTATTAGCGAACACCTGCATATTTAAACAGATAAATCGATAACCACCGACCTCAACTGTGAATGACCACGATCCATCAAAGCTGTTTCGTGCTGATATAGTTAAAGCCACATCATCATTTTCTCTGCCTAGATTAACTCTGTGTGCTGGCAACGTATATATACTAAATGCTCTAGCACCATTATGTGAACATCTAGTTTCTCTTGTGATCCCTGTTATATCAAGATCAGATAAGTGAATGACATTCTCTGCTGTTTGAAATGCATCAACATGATCGACTGAATTGTAGTCTTTACCAACAATACTCAACGGCACATTAGTATCTTCACGAATTAATGCAACGTGGGAGTCGATATCAGTAAAGTCTGTGTAAGCACCATCAATTGGACTTATCCCATGTTTCAGACTAACTAATGGCTCTTTACGAACTGTAAATTCAGCGCCACCATAATTGCCTAGATTTGCTAGGGCTTGTTCTCTTGAAATATTCATAATTTTCCTTAGTTTGCCCACCCATTCCCGATATATCGCATATATCTCAACCTTTTAAGTTAAAAGTTTATTTTAAAGCTGTCAGCTATTCGTGTAATGATAGAGTCAACATCATTAACTGCGTCTTTAGGTAATAAAGCTATCGCTACTTCGTTTGAAATAACATCTCTAGCTTTACCATAAGAACTAACATCTACTTCAATTTGCAAAGCCTGACTTGAATTATAACAGTAGTCGTTATATTTTACTTCATAAACCAGATTTGCGTTCAACACATTACTATTAAAATCCTCAACCTTTATTTTAATTTCAGACACCGAATTTCTTAGGTTTTCTTCTAATGTTTTGACTTGTGCTTTTAAATCAGCAATCTTGTCATAATCATTTTGAATTCCAACATATTCTGGAGTAGCTTTTATTCTAGCTATCACAGCGTCTTTGTTTTGGACTATAGATGTAAGTGTTTTATCAACAACAGCGTCTTGCTCAAATTTTCTTAGTTGACTAGCCATTATTCACCTCTCTTAACAGGAACTCTTATTGCCTGCATTGAAGTGTTGGTTTTGTTAACAGGAGTCATTTGATATTCACCATCAACAAATGTTCTTTTAAACCATATAGGTTTTAAAGTTTCTTGCTTTTGGTAATAAGCAACCCACTTGCCGAAGTTGACAGCAGTATAAGTATTTCCATCTCTGTCTATACTATACCCTCTACTTTTAACAGCATTACGTTTGATTAAATTAAACCCAAGTAAGTTTCCAATGAACCATAAGAATTGTAATCTTGCTGGTGCATAGCTTATTGGGAGTGTGGTGTCGGTTCTATTATTAGAACCTTTTTTAGTATAAGTAATTCTACTCATAATAATTTCCCTCTCTCTAATTGTGAGCAATATTATAAAGGCAACTGCTCTTTAGCCTATTCGAAACTTTACCCACCTTAACCCCGATATTACTGCTAATCGTTCCTTATTAGTCCTAATAATATCTCACTTCCTATACGGAGAAAACTCTTTTATGTTTGAAGTCCGAAAAGAACCCCCCAATGATACCAGAAAGTTTTCTTGGTGTCAAGCAAAATCTATATTTCTCTTGATTACCTTCAACCTATCTACTATCACCAATTAAATACAAACCATTGCGTTCCAATTTCCATACTATCTCTATATAAAAATTGATGTGGTTCTGAAGTTATTATCATATTCTTTTTACCTTTTGAGTAATAAAATATTTTGTATTCTCTGTAATTTTGATGTCCTTGATAGCTAAACCCTTGTTTTTTAACACATTCTTTAGCTTCTCTTAGACTTATAAAACCTTGAATAGGTCTATTTTTAGTTAGTCTTTGTTTCATTTATACTCTCCAATTTGCCCGTCAAAACTTCTTAAAATTGTATCACACTTTTCACAAAATTGCAAGCCCTAATATATACTGTAATCACTATTAAACTTTGTGCCACATTGAACACATTGTAGCTCGTATTTTAAATTAGATGATGGTGAAAATTCATTACATCCACAATCACACACATTATTTTCAGAAGTATATACTTGTCCTTCTTCAAATGATAAAGAACTTTCCTCATTGTTAGTTTCTTCTTGGATTAAGAAGTCATTTAAGTTTTCAATATCCATTATATTTCCTTTATTAATTAGTATTGCCCTTTCGGGATTTCCTTAAAAGTATGGCACACTTCGACCTTGCTGTCAACCCTAATTTAGATTGTATTCTTAGTTTAAATTAGTAGCCTTAATTTATATTAGCAGTTAGTTTCCTGTGGATAAGTTTCATATTTCTGTGGATAACTTGTTAGTATCCATGTATAACCTGTTAATAAACTTACCCTCAATCAGAGGCGGCGAGTTTAAACTATATAAATTTTTTCAAATTATTTAAGAGCTGAAAAAATTCGAATAAAAATTTATTTAGTTTAAATACATGCACCCCGTCTGTGAATAAAAGTCTCCTGCCAATTTTGCGTAAGCAAAATGCAGAAGCTATAAAGGATTGATATTAATATGATTTTTTTTTAGTAGTTAGAAAAAAAAATCCCAAGCCACTTAAGGCTCGGGATCTTTTCAGGACGAAGCACTCTTTCTTAACTGTTCGTATTCCGTTATATTTTAATTGGTGGAGAAATAGAACAAGTTAAGGTTAATTTATATCATTAGTTCGTAGGAATTGGAATACAAATTAACATAGAGTGCTGTAACAATTAGGAATTAGTTTGCGATTCCTTATCTCGATTTTCATACCAAGTGTTGGATGAGTCTAAGAAGGCGCTAACAAACTTAGCATCAAAGATTTGCTGGTCACCATCCTTTTTCGGATGATCAACTGGTAATGCATTGTTAATCATTGTGCTTGTTGCGCCTCGGCTAATGTTATTATCAACACTAAAAGTATTAAGGAAGTGGATCGCAAACGATCCGGGTTTCCTACCAGAGCCGTTGAAAAATGGAAAAGCAGATGTTTTCGCATTTTGAAGCCGACTATGGCGTTTAAGTATTTTCTTTTGCAAAGTCTCACGATAAAGACCAATTAACCACTTTGCTTGTAGCATGGTCGGTTCTTCATCAGCGTAAGATGCTTGAATACTCGCGTTAGTTGATAGTTTTGTCATCAGGTTTTTCTCCGATTATATACTTTCTATTGAAAGCAACTGCCTGGTTAATGTAAGTTTCATCTTCAGCAGACAGTCCTGATGATAAAACTCTTAGTAAAACATCCTGCTTTTCGACAATTGTGTCTGTTTCGGAAACGTAACACAAGTGAGCTGTCAGGAATGCTATACATTCAATAGGATCTTCAAATATACGGACAGAATTGTCAGCGAATACTAGATGGATCTCGATGTTTAATTTCATATTTTTTCTCCTAAATAACTACTATTATACATACTTTTCCCAAACTTATCTGGCTAAATAACAAGTTTGTCATTGTTGCGCGTTACTATGTAGCGCAACCTTCTTACTGACAAGCTTGTATATTTAGTAAAGAACAAACGGCTCTACATTTCACTTCCCATTGGTTCCTCCACTTCGCAAGCTTGTTACGTCACTGGTGCTTGTTCAATTCCGTTTGTTTGTTCTTTATATTCTACTTTCTGTCATTTTTTTGCGCGGTGCTTTGCACCATTAAATGATCGTTGCGAGCTTTGCGAAGCAACTGTGGAGCCAGATCATTTAATAGTTCTTTTACGCAAAAAAAAAGCCAGGCTAACTTCTGTTCCTCAGAAGATAGACTTGGCTTACCCTTTACGGGTTGACAGAAAGTAGAACCAGTTTCTAATCTAGTTCTTGTTATCAAACGGCTAGCCTCTTAAAAGGCTAGTCGCTGATTAAAACTAAGTAGTCCAGAAAGCACTTCAAAGACTAATTGCCTGCTGCTTCCTTTGGAAGGAGCTGGCTATTCGCTCAAGGTTGCCCAAGCAACCATTGAGTCTTCCAAGTAACTTGAAGTCCTTGTGACTTCAAAGCTACTGTTGCTTGGAAGATCTTATGAAGTGACTACTTAGAATTTATGAAGGGATTTGATTAGTCAGAAACAAGACTTTTTAACTTCTAAGAGCTTGTATACTTCTCTTGCGTGATCTTCAAATGTCTTTGAAGATCCTTAGAAGTTAAAAAGTCTTACAACTAAAACAATATCAATCCTTTATAGCTTCTGCTAGCCTATCAAGGACTTAGAAGGCAATTAAATCATTGCTAAGAATCTTCTAAGTCCTTCACTAGGCTAGGCAGGAGACCAGACGGGGTGCATGGGTATATATATAGTGTTTATACATTTTTAAACAGAATAGACGTAAACCACTTAGCGCCGTATTACTAAGTAATTGCGTAGAAATGGGGTGGAAAGGGGATGTCAGGTGATATAGGTGTTAACCGTTGGACCCTAAAGTTATTTTACACTTTTATTTTCAGTTTGTCAAGTAAAATATGAACTATTTTTATTATTTAACGCTTGACAAATCTGCAAATGACTGTATACTAGATGTTATGAGTCAATTAATCTCTACAAATCAAACCTCTGGACGCAAGTTAACCGAGAAGCAAGTGTCTTTCTTGGATTATCTTATTGAAACTAAGGGTGATGCGAAGCAAGCAGCCGAGTTAGCAGGGTATAAAAGCTCTCATTATCATCTTTTAAGGACTTTAAAGCAAGAAGTACTAGATATAACTACAGAAATACTAGCATCTTCCGCACCTAAAGCAGCTTTTAAGCTTTTAGAGATCATGGAGTCCAATCGACCTATCCCTCAAGCCACAAATAAGCTACAAGCAGCACAATCTGTACTGGATCGAGTAGGTGTTGTTAAGACTGAAAGGCTAGATGTTACTCATAATGCAGGTGGTGGCATATTTCTACTACCAGAGAAAACAGTTATAGACGTAGAACCAGAGAAATCAGATGATTGAAAGAGAAGACAAGGCATTTATAGCTTTTTGTCGCTGGTTATATGATGAGAATTGCTATGAGCGTTGGCATCATGGTCAAAGACCTTACAAACACTTTAGAATTTACTACTCTAAACACACTGATTGGTTAAAAAAGCAGTACAAAGAAAGGCAAAAGAACTAATATGGATGTAGAACAAGAGATTAAGCTAATATCTAGACGCACAGAAGAAACATTAAACATTGTTGTAGATCATTTTAAAGATACAGACGAGCGTATAGAAGAGTTAGAAACTAAGATACAAGAACTAACAGATAATAACACACATATCAAAAATCTTTTAGTAAAACAACTACTGGTATGACTAGGCAAATCATAAGACCTCATAAACCTCCTAATAAACTTATTATAGGTGCGGTTACTTTCTTCTTTACTTTTCTAGGTGGAATATGGGCAGTAGAAGATAGATATGTAAATGCTCAAGAGATGCAACAACAAGTACAACAGATACATCTTAGAATAGATGTAGAGAAAAAGAGAACCTTAGATAAAGAATACTATGAGTTTGTAAAATTAGTAGCTCAGAATCCAGATAACGAAGGTTTAAAAGAAGAACTAGAAGCAATCAAAACAGAAAGAAAAGAACTGGAACAGAAAATAGATCAACGTATTGGAAATGAATAGATGGCAATAGAAGTTTTAGCTCAGAATGATGTACTAAATGATAAGGTTGCTCATTTCTTTAAGTCTGGAAGCTTATTAAGGAAAGACGAGAATGAAAGATTAAGTGAGATTCACAAGCTTTTGCCCCCCAAGGGCAACGGTGGAACGAATTTAGAATACGATATATGGTATGATTTCCCTGATGATCCTAGAATACACGGCTATGTTTATACTGATGTCTTCACTAAGTTTATCTTTATGAAGCCAGCATCCTTTGCACATGCTACTCGTATAATGATAAAAGCAGCCGAGTCAGAAATAACACCTTCTGGTAAAATGTTATTTGATAGTATAATTAATAAGGGTACAGATAAATATAGATTAAGAAAAACCAATGTAGACTATCCTTATATTATCTTTTTGCCAGGAACTAATCTTATTAATGATATTGTTGATTGGGATAAAGTTGAAAGAGAAGTTAAGTATGATGGTGCTTACTTAAAGACTCATCCACTAACTTCAGCCTTTTCTATGGCAGACTTAAGAAAAAGATTTGGTAGAAGAGTAATAGATAAAAAGTTATCTGGACATGAAATGTTAAAGAAGTGTGAGATTGTAGGTACATTTAGTAATTCCGAGATGGGATTAATAGGTCTAGGACAAGGAAGCGAAGTTAGACTATTTGATAAGAAAGGAGCATCACCTCGTACTTATACTCCTATTTATACTGCTATATGGAAAGGAGATGTTCGTAATGTTCCAGAGGTAGATAGTCTTAAAAGGATTTTATCGTGTGAGTTTTCTGGTTTGATTTCTTATTTAGTAGATAATCCGCAAGAAAGGATAGATAATTTTTTTAACTTTTTTAAAGATGTAGAACATGTCAAACCAAAAAAACCTAAAAATCTTAATACTAGAAACAAATAACTTAACACCACTAACAACTAATTCAATAGAAGCTAACATGACTGGATGGTCTTATAAAGTTGTTAGACCAGGTGAAAGTAAAATAGGAACAGCATTAGAAAATACAGATGATGTAACTCTTGTTGTTCAAAGTGGATTAGTATTAAATGTAAAAGAAGGCGATGTACCTTCTAAAGAAAAATTAAAGAATTATCATTTGGGTGTAAGTAGAGAAGCAGTTTATGCGGATCATCCTAGTCTTGGAAAACACTATGAGCTTACATCTAGAAAAATGCATAAAGGAATGATTGATCTTTCGCTATTTGTAATAAATCCTACACGGTGGGATACTATTCCTAGAAGCGATTCAGGCTTATTAAGAAATAGTAAATTATTATATATGCCTAGATATATGAATCATAGAAATGATATTATATTTAAAGAAGAAGCAATTAATTCTAGCGATGCATTAACTTATGGAGTACTAGGTGAACAGGCTTGTATTCATAATTATATTGGTATGTTAGACAATAAAGACGCTTCAGTATTAGAAACGTATGCCTATTGTTTTGATAAACTCCTTCCTTTTACTGAAGGACTACCAAAAGAAGAAAAAGAAATAGTAGAATGTTTAGGAAATAAAACAAAAAAAAGAATTTCGAGATTGAGGCGAAGATTACATAATGTTAAATTTATCAACTAAAGGAGTATATAATGGCTATAAGCCCAACATTTAAAGAGAAGTTTGAAGACGAGAATAGAATGCCAGAAGAATTTTATAAGTGGATGCTGTCTTGTCCTGTCCTATGGATAAAGGGAGAAGCACATTCTGATTATATGACTTACTTGTTTCAATCTACTGGTGAGATCATTGTCGGAAATAAAATGCACGAAGGAGAAGCTGTAGAATTTTCAGAAGATCCTAAACCTAAAAAAACTAAGCGTAATAAACACTAGTATATATCGATATGATTAGATTACCAGAAGGATATATTAAAAAAAGAAGCTCAACAATTCCGTTTGGCTATGAGATAGACGATAGTACTATAGGTTATTTAAAACCTATTCCTGAACAATTAGATGTTC
>PVBE012267919.1_pt1 | contig 13525 bp, 7 predicted proteins | sample 1631181 | NCBI WGS metagenome assembly PVBE01 (sample SAMN08397723, study PRJNA350692) | Marine metagenome, whole genome shotgun sequencing project. | isolation source: water | place: Pacific Ocean | collected 2012-04 | reverse complement strand
CCGCTGTGCTCGGCGCCGTACGCGCTTGGTGTTGCGGGCGGTGCGCAGGGGCCGCAGGGCAAAGTCGGCCCGGCCGGTGCCGACGGGGCCCAGGGTGATGCCGGGCCGGTCGGCTCGGAATTCTGGGACGGCAGCGGCAACGACATCCACAGCACGAATTCCGGCAATGTCGGCATCGGGGGACAATCACAAACAATACACAGTGCGGCAGTTAATATCAGTCTTGGTGGCAACGCAACCATCTCCGGAGATAGAGCACCATCAACCGGTGCGGTATTGGATATTGCTCAAAATGTCTATTTTAACACAAATGCTGCCTGGACAAAGATGAGTAATGATGAATCAAGTCGATATCGGCAAGCTGGTGGCGTCCACTCATTCTATACTGCTCCATCGGGAACGGGGGCGGCTGCGGAATCTCTTATAATGTCTCTTCAGCCAGGGGCTGGCGCCTTTGTCGACGTCCTTCCGATTGCCCAAGTTACGGCAAGGGCCGGTACCGTTGAGGCACATTTAGTAGCCGATGATACTACCGGGTTTTCCAATTTGAACTTCACCTACTCGATGAGTATGCACCAAACCGGTTACGGAACCCCGCGGCTACGGATCGAAAACGGCGGTAATGTCGGCATCGGGATACAGTCTCCGACGCACAAGTTGGACGTCGATGGCGACATCAACTGCGCTGGTCAGTACCTTATAAATGGAACTCCCCTGGATTTGGGCGGCGGCGGCGGCGCCTGGGAAGACAATGGCACGAACGTCTGGCGAACCGGCGGCAAGGTCGGTATCGGGACGGACTCACCAGCCGCACGGCTGCATGTCAAGGACTCGACGACGGCCATTCGGATCGAGACAGAAGGCAGTTGGGCGTACACTGAGTACGTTGACTCGGGGGCCACCAAATATTCCATGGGCTACAGGGCTGCCGGTGGTGAACATTTCTGGCTCGGCACAACGGACATAATGACTGGTGCAAAATTCCTCATGAGGTCCGACGGCGATGTCTACCTCGGCGGTAGCATCGTCGGCAGCGGCACGGGTAACGGTATACTGGTCAAGAACAACGGCGAGGTCCAATTCTATTCTCCCAACTCTGGCTTCATAAACGGCAGTCTCCACGTCGGCACGCCATTGGTGACCGCAGTAACCGTTGGCGGTAGCGTCTCAGCCGCCGGTTTCATAACAACCAGTGATGAGCGTTGCAAGGAGAACATCCAGACCGTGTCGTCGGCGCTGGAGAAGGTCACGCAGCTGCGCGGCGTCAACTTCAACTGGCGCGAAGATGTGGCGGCGGAATTCGAAGACATGAATGCCGACGAGCTGCAGCTCGGCTTGGTCGCCCAGGAAGTCGAGGAAGTCGTGCCGGAGGTGGTATTTACCAGCATCGGCGGCTACAAGGGCGTGAGCTACCAGAGCCTGACCGGGCTGCTCGTCGAAGCAATCAAGGATCAGCAGGAAATGATCAAGGCGCAGGCAGCGCGGATCAGGGCGTTGGAAACCAAGTAGTCGCTGTCAGTAAGCGGAAAGAGAAGGAATTGGCGGAGCAACAGAAGGCATCTGGACGCTCCGAAAAGCTCAAGGCCTCCGGTCTCGGCGGCGTGCTGTGAAACGATGATCGACCAGGCTGTTGTGGAGACGTTTCACCGCGACGGCGATGTCGTCGCAGCACATGCGACCCGATTGAGCCTTTCGCCGCCGATTTGAATGATACGCGTTGCGAAATCCGCAAATCAGATGTAGTGGTTGGCAATTCGCCGGCATGATATTTCCATAGGTTTCACCATACCTCTGTACCTGGCGGCTCCGTCGACAACAGGCCGGCAATCACCGTCGGGCAACCCTGTCTCTCGCACCGCAAAGCTCCCCGATCAGTCCGTGATCGAGCGCGCCGCCAGCGCGCCGCCCGACGCTCATGGCGCCGCTCCAGTTCGTCGGCGCATCGAGCGCGCCGCCCAAGGTCTTGCCGGCGTCATTCGAGATGCGGTACTTCTTGACCTCTCTCGGTGGCTTTGGATAATGGGCGGCAACAGCACCCGTTCGCGACACCGACAGCGCGGACGTATTCTGATAGCTGTTGGTAGTGAGCTGGGTTGCCGTGCCGACAGTGATTTTGAGTATCTCGATTTCTTCCACCGGGGTTGCTGCGTCCGATGCTTGCGGGACGGCTGGGGCGGTAGTCTTGGCGCAACCCGACAAACAGGCCGCCAGGCACAACACTCTACCCGTTGCCCAAAGTTGATAATGTCGCATTCAGACACCTTTTCAGCTGCGATGTTCAGAGAAGGGAGGAAGGGTATACGACCAACGCACTGTTACAGTGCGCCTGCCTGATACGCAAACGTGCGTGATGTTCGTAAAATCGCCGTTTCAACGCTTTATTTCTTGCATCCCGAAATTGAACTGCCCCAAATCAGTCTGCCCTCCCGACCATGAAATGCACATTGACTGTAGCCGTTGTCTTGCTTCTGTCCGGCCTGCAACTGGGCAGCGCTGACCAACCGCCCGCCATTGTCATTGACCGCCAGCTCGGTCAGATTCGACTCACGGCCACCGTCGCCCGCCAGGGGATCTACCCGGAGCTGCGCGGGGCAATTGAATACCTCGCCTGCGGTCCCGATGGCAAGACCTATGAAGCACTGTTTATCTGCCCGGCGAAACCAGCAGCCCTGTACCAGTCTCTCATCGGGTCCGGGTGGCAAACCGGTACCCCCGCCGGCACGGACCAGGGCATGTACCGCCCGCCCACCGGCGAACGACTGCGGATTTCAGTCACCTGGCGCGAAGACGAGATCGCGAAACGGGTGCCGGTGGAATCACTGATCCTGGACCGCGAAACCGACGCGCCAATGCCACCGGTTGAATGGGTGTTTACCGGCTCCCGCGTGACGCTGGATCCAGCAACAGGCCGGGAGGTCCTGCAGGCTTCGCTGACGAACAATCTCATCGCGCTCCATCACCGGGATCCCAGCGTCCTGATTCAGAATCCGCTGCAACAAGGTGGCGAACCGTTGCGCTACAAGCCCGACCTCGCGCGTCTGCCGCCTGCCGGGACGCCGGTCGGGTTGATTATCGAGGCCGTGATCCCGCCGCCGGCAAAGCGGGCGGTGGACGAGTCACGCCTGCAGGCGATCATTACAGGTCGGGTACAGGGGGTGGGGTTCCGCGCCTTTACCCAGCGGCAGGCGCGCGCGGCCGGCCTGCGCGGGTGGGTGCGCAACCTCACCGACGGCCGTGTCGAGGTCGTGGCAGCAGGCCGCGACCTGGCGCTCGAGCAATTCCGAACAACCCTGCGCAACGGTCCGCGCGGGGCCGTTGTAGAGGATATTCGCGAAGGCAAAATACCGGCCGGGGAGTTGCCCGGTCCGTTCGAGATCCGCGCCACCGCCACGCCGGATTAGTGTCTGTCACTCCCAGCCTGGGTCCACTTTTGTCTCTCGATGCCCGCGGTTCGTCTGACCCTATCGAAAAATTCTCCCCGCACGACGCTATATTCCCCCCAAAAAAACTGGTACCTGTATGGCACTGCCCCAAAGACCACGCCCCGCCACGCTCTGTTTTGCCGCGATCGTCGCCCTGTCGCTCGCCGGCCTGCAACCCGCTTACGGGGTGATCCGGCGCCTGTTCACGCTCGAGGAGGTAATGGCCCTGTCGGAGGTGATAGCCACCGCCGAAATCATCAGCGTCGATGCTGATCCACGGAAGCGCACCGCGGTTGCGCAAATCACCGGGACGATCAAGGGGACCTCGAAGTTCACCCGCATCAACATGAACTTCAGCGTCGGCCAGGAATGGTATCCGGAAGCAATGGTGACGAACCTGAAGATTGGCGATCCGGTCGTGTTCTTTTACGCCGACCAGGGCGGCGGCAAGCTCGGCTGTGTGGCGCATACCAACGGGTTCTGGTTTCAACTGTTCGGGAAACTGACCTCGAAGCCGGACGAGGTGTGGTGGAATTTCACCCATATCGAGATCTGGCTGAACCGTACCTTCGAGGGCACGACACCGGAGCTGGAAACGATCCTTCGCGATGTCCTCGCCGGCAAACGCCGGCCGCCGCCGCCGAACCCCGATAAACGGCCGCTGGCGCGCGCCGACTTTTTCGGCGACAACAGGCGGAAGATGCCGATGACGAAAGTGCCGCTGGCGATCCGGTCGGCCACTGGCGAGCCCTCGACGCAGAAGGTGGACGGGTTTGAAAGCCATACCGACTGGCGCGTCGCCGACTGGGCCGACCCCGCAACCCTCGAAACGCCCGGCACCGCGGCACGTGGACAGGTGATGCAGATCGATTATCGACCGGGCGGCACCCGGCAGAAGGTGGCCGTGACCTGCCAGTTCGACGTCGACTTGTCGGCCGCCCAACGCCTGGTATTCGAGGCCTGCAATCAATCCGACAAGCCGGTGGCCGTCGCCATCGGCTTCAACACGCCGCCGGACTGGCAGTATTTCGAATCGCCGCCGGTAACGCTGCCGCCCGGCACCTGGCGCTACGACTGCACCGTCGATCTCGAGACGGCCACTTTCAAGACCGCGACCGACTCCGAGTTCGCCTCGCCGATCCTTGACCGCGAGCACGTCACGAAATTGATGCTGCTGGTGTATGACACGCCGCCCGAGGGGCGGCTCATCATCGACCGGCTCGTTCCGGATGACGGGAAGATCTTCGTGCGCGCACTGCCGCTGCCGCATGCCGGCGGCCAAGCCCGTGGCGTCGCCTGGGCCGATTTCGACAACGACGATGACCTCGACGCCTTCGTCTGCTCCAGCCAGATGAACCGGCTCTACCGCAATGACGCCGGCGAATTCGTCGATGTCACCGGCGAGGTCGGACTGCGCGGCGGCAGCCGCTGTGCCGGTTGGGCCGACTACGACGGCGACGGCGACCTCGACCTCTTTGTGTCGACGCCGGCACTGTGGACCAATTCAGATGGCACCTTTCGCGACGATTCGGCGCTGCTGCCGACCCTCGCCCGGCGCAACACCGAGGGCGCCGGCTGGATCGACGCCAATGGCGACGGCCGCCCGGATATCCTGATCTCGAACGGTGAGTCCGGCATCGTGCTGTTCCTCAACCAGGGCGGGCCGACCACCTGGTTCACCGACGCCAGCAGCGAGTGGGGCCTCGGCAAAAGCGGCATCGGCGTCGGCAATGGTGACTTCCTCTCGATCGCGGATTTCGACGCCGATGGTTTTCCGGACTTCCTATACAACTACGGCAACGGCGTGCTGGCGCGCAACGCCGGCGGCCGGCTCTTTGAGCCGGCACTGGATGCCGGCGTGCAATACGAGGTCCGCAACAGTCACAAGCTCGGCACCGCTTTTGGGGATTTCGACAACGACGGTGACCTCGATATTTTCGTGCCGCAGCGCCGGCGCTCACGGCTGCTGCAAAACAACAACGACTTCACCTACACCGATATTTTCGACGCCGCCGGCGAACTGACGGCGCTGCCAGGCAACGCCCGCTCGGCAGCGGCGGCAGACTTCAACGGCGACGGCATGCTCGACCTCGTCATCGGCTTTCACGATGCGCCCGCCAGACTGTACCTGAACCTGGGCCACAACACGTTCGCCGACGCCAGCGCCGCTTCGGGTCTCGCCCGGTATGCTGCCGCCGGCGACGTTACCGGCCTGGCACCGGCCGACTGGGATCACGACGGGGACATGGACCTGCTGATCATGGGCGAACGCACCCACGCCGCTGTACTGATCAACGGCGCACCGAAAAATCAGGACCCCCATTCGATGATCAGCATTCGTCTGCCGCGCACGACAGTGCCAGGCACGATTATTCGGTTGTACGGCCCGGACGGTGGAATCCTCGGAATGCGACAGTCCGGGCTGGCGCAGAATTTCAGCTCGCACGCACCGCCCGGGGGCATGTTCGCCGTCCGGCCGGGCAGCTACACGGTGTCGGTCCTGTCGACGGACGGCACCCTCGCCACACATGCCCTTGCCATTGACTCGGCCCGGTCCCATCCGCACGTCATCGTCGGTCATTAGCCTGGGTGTGGAAGCTCTGTGAACTGCGTTTCGTTGGTGCAGCCGCGATCACCCGGGCACCGCCTTACGACGTGACTGCAAGCGGGTACCCCATCGCCTTACGGCAGTTTCAATGCCCACCGGAGCGCCAACATCACCGGCAGATAGGCGAGCAGATAAACCCCGAGCCAGCCACAGTCCCAGTCGATACCGAACGCTTGCAACGGTCGCCAGAACACCGGCGGCCGGCTGGGTGCGGGATACTCGAGGTGCAGCGCCCGCAGCGGGCCGGTTTGAGTTTCAGCCCGCACCCGCCCCGGCGGGCTGCGCTCCCCGAGGACGATCCCCAGCAGCAGTTCCTGTTCGCCGGTGGTGACGCGAATGGGGAAACGCCCGTCGGCGGTGGTTGGCGACAGGACCTGCCACGCGAGTCGCTGCGACGGCAGCGGGCGGGCCAGGAACAACTCCAGGTTCTCGAGGTTCTCAGGCGTCGCCAACGGCACGCCAGGCAGCGGTGCGGACGGCGTCTCTTCTCCGCGCCACTGGTCGTACAGTGTGGTCAGCACCGAGCGGACCGGCGCCGTGGCCTGGGTGCCCGGACAGGCCTCATCCAGTCGCAATGGCGGATCGACCGCAAGCGTCACGGTCACCGGCGGCTCGCCGTCGATGACCGCATAGACATTGACCGTGGCGCCGGGCGGCGGACTTTCGACGGCGGGCGCGACCCGCGCCGGCAGCCACAGAAAGAGCAGCACCAGTGGGCCGAGCAGCAGCGCCAGCGGCAGCAGTGCAGCGAGTGCCAGGCGTACCTGGATGGCGTTCAGCACGGCACCGATGCAGCGCCGACGCGTTGAACCGCGCGGCACCGCAGCGGCTTCACCCCGCAGGTGCCCGGCAACGCCTGCCGCTTGCCGCAGTCGCGCAGAATCCGTGAGCCACGCCTGCAGGCCAATGATCAGCACAGCCAGTCCGGCACCGAGCAGCGCCACCGTGCCCGGCTTGCCAACGGCGCCCACAACCGGCCACAGCAGGCCGTCCAGGAACCGGGACACGGGCAGCCGCAGCCAGGTTGCAGGCAGCAGCCAGGCGGCGGCGAGGAAGAGGCCCCAAGCGGTGAATCCCATCAGGACCAGCCGGCGGCCGCGGCGCTCGCACCGACCAGCGGGCGGCGGTGTCAGGCCGGCCGGAAGTACGATGTCCGTGGCCCATGGCTCCACGACGGCCTCCGTGTCCGCCTCCGACACCCACCCCTCGCACCCGTCGAGTATAACCGTGGCGCCCGGGCGCAAGGTGCGGACTGCGTCGGGCATGACAACCACCGGCAACCCCAGTTCGCGCGCCACGATGGCGCTGTGGGACAACGCCCCGCCGCGCTCGACGACAACCCCTGCGACGCTGGGGAACAGTACCGTCCACGCGGGATCCAGATTGCTGCACACCAGGATACAGCCCGGCTCGACGTCGGCCGTTGCGGCGGTGGCCGCCAGGCAGACTGGACCGCAAGCGGTGCCGGGCGCAATCGGCATCGCTCGCCGGCGCTGCCCAGGCGGGGTCGCGGCCGGCTCCCCGAGATGCCGGACATCTGCCGCCTCGATCACCTCCGGCAGCGGGATGGACGCTTCGGATTTCCGCCGGCATCGGCGCGCGGCGACGACGGCGGCGGGTGCCGCACCGGCGGTGACGGCAGCAGCCAGCTCGGAGTCCTCAAGCAGGAAGACATCGTCGCCGAGCGCCAGGCGGTTCCTGGCTTCGAGCGCCAGGTCCCGCAGCAGATCGAGCCCGAGCACCAGGCAGTGCCTGCCGTCTTCACGCAGGTTCACATACCGCCGTACCAGCGACCAGCACCGATCGAATTCGGCCTGTCCCCGCGCCGACAATGTCGCCCTGGTCCGGGCCGCGGCTGCAGCGGCTTGCGCGCAGCGGCGCTGGTGCCGTGCAAGCGGGCTTTCGGTCACCGCCGCCTGGCGTGCTGCCGCCGCGACCTGCCCGGGAATCTCGCGCCATCGCGGCGCCGCCAGTTCGAGTTCATTCGGGCCGCGGTGCCCGAACTCCGTGAGCCACTGCTCGATCGAGAGTCGGCCGCATCCGACTTCGTGCAGCTCGATACCGGCGCGAACGGTCAGGCTCGGGGCGACGCCGGTCGCCAACGTCTGCAACAGCGCCTGGGTGTCCTCCTGCCAGCAGTATTCGCCGAGAATCTCGGCAAGATCGTCCATGGCCAGCTTCAGCAGCAGCGTCGCGACCATTGACTGCGGCGCCAGGCCATTGAGAATCCGATCGCTGCGCTGCTGCCACAACTCGCACCATTCCGCCGCGGACAGACGGGGGAGATCGCGCCCCTTCTCGGCGCCGCACCAGGCGGAAAACTCAGGAAAGACCGTGTCCGCGAGGCCGCTGTCGTGGAGGTCGAGGCGGGCGCGAAGGTTTGCATTCACTCGTGCGAACCGGCGCGCCGTGCAGAACCTGGCAACAAAGGAGCCGGCCGGCAGCGCCGGTGGTGCGTTGACCGTCTCCGGTTCAATCCGGGCGCGGGCGACGTCATAGCGAAACGGCAGCCCAGCAAAGAACATCTCGGGCAGTCGGGCCAGGTCGGCGTAGGGCCGGCCGGCAATGAGGTCGATAAACCCGTCGCGGCAGCTCGCCGCCGGGGCGAAGCCGATGCTGCGATACATCAGCCCTAATCCTTCGTCGCCGCTCAGCAACCGCCGGAATACACTCCACGTCAGCGGCGTCGGATGCGGCAGGGTTTCGGCCAGGTTGTGCAGCACCCACGGGCCATGCCCGGCGTCCATCCGTTGCTGCAGGGATTGCCGAATCACATCCAGGTCGGCGGGGTCGCCGGCGACCGTGGTGACGGGGCGGGACTGCAGAAGGAAGAATCGACCTTCGGCAAATCCCCACTCGATGTCCTGGTCGCAGCCGAAGCATTCGATCGTTCGCCGGCCCAACTCCCACAGCGCCCGCAGTGCATCTTCGTCGAGACAGGCGGTACGGCGCCGGTCCTCGGGCAGCGGCACGGCCTCCGAAGCATCCGGCGGTTGCCAGATTTCCTGGTCGGCGATGCGTGTCCGGCGCACGGAACCGCTGGCGCCGTCGAGCTGCCACTGATCCGGCTGTACGGCGCCGGAGACCAGCGGATTGCCGAGTCCCCACACTGCCTCCACGAGCATTTCGTCCGCCGCGCCGGATTGCGGATTGCGCGTAAACAGCACGCCGGAAACTTCCGTCGGAACGAGTTCCTGCACAATGACCGCCATCTCGATGGCGCCGGCGTCGAGGTGCTGCGCCGCGGCGTAGGCTGCGGTTCGTTCCGACTGCACGCTGGCCCGGCATTTCGCGACGGCGTCAAGAAGCCCCTCCTCCCCGCGGACGCCGATCTGCGAGACGAACTGTCCGGCCAGTGAAGCGGTCGGCTGGTCTTCCAGCGTCGCCGACGAGCGCACAGCCACCGTCGGGCGGCCGATGGCAGCGTAAGCATCGCCGATGCCGGCGGCCAACTCGCTGCCAATGCCGGCGTCGGCATGGCGCAGAGCAGCGGTCGTCACGACAAAACCATCCGGCACCGGCAGTCCGGCCGCGATCATCCGCGCCAGGTTTACTGCCTTGCCGCCTGTGAGCGTGATATCGTCGCACTCGGACAGCGGCAGAATGGGGAGGGGCGTCGGATTCATCGACGGGTGCCGAAAAAGGCGCGCAGACCGCCGGTCTCGCTGCCGACATAAAGCCGGCCGTCGGCGATGATCGGGGTGCTCAGCGACAGCCTTCTGAAGCCGGGATTGTGGTTGTCATTGATGAAATGGGTCTCCATGATGCGGCCGTCGGCGGCATCGAGCCGGGCCAGCCAGCCGCTGCTCGTCACGGTGTACGCAACCCCGTCGGCTATTGGCGAGCCTTCGACCGGACCGGCGAGCGCGACACCGGCGAGGATCGGGTCGTTTTCGCGAACTCGGCGCCGCCACCGAATGGCACCGTCGTTCAGGGCCAGGGCGAGGACCTCACCGCGGCGCGACGTACAGATAACCTTGTCCCCGGCGATCACGGGGGCTCCAAGGACAGTGTCGCCAATAGCCTCCTGGCGCCAGCGAATCGCGCCGTTGCGGCGGTCGAAAGCGAGAACTATGCCGGCAGGGTTTTCGGCCGAAATGACATAGTCGCCGTTGCCGCCGGCGGCGACGACGAGATCCTCGGCAACGGCAACAGCGCTGACCATCGGGAAACGGGTGCCGGCAGACCACAGCAGACGCGGCTGCCCGGCGGCCTGCAACGCTGCGTCGGATTCGATTCGCAGTGCCGCGACGGCGTTGCCGTTGACGCCGCTGCCGATGTAGACGATGCCGTCGGCAATTGTCGGCGAACTTTCGGGATCAGCCAGGGGGTAGCGCCAAAGCTCAGTGCCATCGGACACCCGCACGGCCAGGACGAAGCCCGGGTTGCCGGCGGGCTTGCCGTCGCTCCGCTCGATGGCGCCGCAGCCGACAACCACGATATCGCCGGCGACCGCCGGGGAGCTCTCGATGTGCAGCTCCGTAGGCAGGCGCCAATGCAGTCGACCGCTGTCAGCCTCGAAACAGAGCAGGCTGCAATTGTTGTCTTCGTGGAGGCCCTGCCCGACAATTACATAGCGGCCGTCAGTGCTCAGGGCAGGCGAGCTGAAAAAGCCCTTGAACCGGGCGTCAGGCTCGTTCGCGGCCGGCTGGGCGGTGCTCCGTTCGTCCTGCGGCTCCGACCCGTCGGCCCGCCACAGTTCCTCTCCTGTCTTGGCATCGAGGCAGAACAACGTGCCGGTTGTACCCATAAAACTCGGCCGGGCAGTACCGCCGTAGACCCGGCCGGCGGCGGCCAGGGGGCTGGTCAGCACCATACCGCCGGCCGGGTAGCGCCATGCGGCGGTGAGCACCACGGGAATCGGACCGCTGCCGTTGCCCGTGCCGTTGTCGGCACTCGGGTGCTCTCGGGCTTCGATCAGTGCCAGGGCAACGCGCGGCCAATCGATCACGGCGGTATCGTCAACAGTTGACGTCCTGGAGCGAACCGCAAGCCAACAGCCAAACACCGACAGGACGATGATGGCGGCGCCAATCGCGCTGACGGCACCGGGCCGCTGCCGGGCACGAACGACAAGCATGCGGGGGTTGACCAGCACTGTCAGGGCACTGAGCACGGCGGCGAGGAACGAGGGCAGCAGCGTGACGCCGATGTTGGTGAACACCGGAATCACTGCTGGCCCCGGCAGTGAAATCGACAGTTGGATGATCATGGGAATGGCGGAATCGTTCAGGGAGGGAAGATTACACGTCTGCCAAAGGTGTTGCAAGCGTGATGTGATGTGTGACTGCCGAATTCGCCAATTGATTCTTCAACGCCCTTATTCTCAACCATCTGAAATCCGTCTGCCCTCGTGACTGCCGAAACAACCAAACCAGTTCTGCCCTGGCGCGTGATGACGCTCTGGCAGCAAATCGACGGGGACGTGCTCTTTACCCACGACCCCACGGTGCTGCGCTCCGAGGAGATGCGGCAGCCAAGAGCCGGAGCCACGGCTCGGGGAGTTCATCGAGCTCATTGCCGGTATCGGTATCAACGCTCTTGACCGGCGCTACTACTCCGAGGCACAACGTCCGCTGCTAACACCGTTCGCAGCTTGTCCGAGGGGATTCGCCTCGACCTGCACCAGCCCTGGATTGAAAACTATTTCAAAGCCAATCCCCTCGTCAGCGGCATCCTGCCCGAACCGGTTGACGACTGAACTGAGCGCTGGCAGAAGGTACGGTCGGACCACGGCTGCGTAGGCCGCAGAAATGGCTTGCATGCAATTCGGTGATCACCGGCAAAGCGGCGGTTCGGCGGAAAAACCCTGCTTTTTCGTTGTCCGAACTTGCTGGCAGAAGCCCCGACAGCATAAATTTAGCGTGCTGAAAAAAACGTAATATATTGACATTATGGGAGTTCCGTTATTTCGGCAAGGTCAGAGTCTGCCGGCGCCTCATTTTTTACTTGGAACTGCGCGCGTAATAACATATAACATGGGCGTTAATTGGTAAGTGGGGTAGAGGCGGAATAGTCACCGCGACAACTTCATTATACTTCAAGCAACTAGAGGGAAGATGATGAAACAAACAGGAATGGTGTGGGCAGCATTGGGCGTGGCCCTCATGCTTGTCCTCAACGTCAATGCCGACAATGTGTGCCCGGACACGGTGTCACAGGGCGGCGGCAACTCTGCGAGCACCAGCTTTGTGCTGCACGACAGCGTCGGCGGTGTCGGCGGTGTGTCGCAAACCAGCGCCAGCTTCCAGTCGGACGCCGGCTATATCCCACAGGTCCTGAGCGGCTGCAATTGCCTGCCCTGTGACGACTTCGTTGCCCAGGCATGCGAGGCGCTGCAAAATAGCCCGCAGACGACCATTGCGGCGGCACTGGCATTCCTCGAAACGCTGCTTGCCGGCAGCGACCTGTACAGCGTCGACATTTGTGGGGATGGCAGTGACGGTGCGGGGTTCCCGGAAACCTGTGCGGCATATATCCTGCAGAGATTCCAGCCATAACGGCAAATCCGAAACTAGAAATCAAAAACTCGCTCTGAGGAGGGCAAAACCAATGAAGTTCCAGACACACATCAACGCTGCGCTCATCTGCATGGGCCTCATCCTGGCCGGCATTGTCCAGGCCGCCGTTCCGCAGAAAATCAATTACCAGGGTGTCCTCAAGGACGACAATGGCGTCAAAGTCGACGGCACGGTGGACATCGACCTGAACCTGCTGCCGCTGGGCGGCGGTGCCGCGGTGTTCAGCGAGTCACACACCGGCGTGTCTGTCGTCGGCGGCCTGTTCAGCCTCAAGATCGGTGCCGTCAACGACTTGTCGGCGGTCTCGTTCGATGCCGCCTATGAGCTCGAGCTCACGGTCGGCGGTGAACTGATGTCGCCCAACGTCCCGCTGTGCTCGGCGCCGTACGCGCTTGGTGTTGCGGGCGGTGCGCAGGGGCCGCAGGGCAAAGTCGGCCCGGCCGGTGCCGACGGGGCCCAGGGTGATGCCGGGCCGGTCGGCTCGGAATTCTGGGACGCCAGCGGCGACGACATCCACAACACGAATTCCGGCAATATCGGCATCGGGGCAACACCACCGGCAACACACAGTGCGGTAACGAATATCAGTCTCGGTGGCAACGCGACCATCTCCGGAGATAAAGCACCATCGGCCGGTGCTGTATTGGATGTTGCTCAAAATGTCTATTTTAACACAAGTGCTACTTGGACAAAGTTAAGTAATGATGAATCAAGTCGATATCACCAAGGGATTGGCGCCCACACATTTTATGTTGCTCCATCGGGAACTGGAGCTGCTGCTGAATCTGTTGTAATGGCTCTTACCAATGACGGCAAAGTCGGCGCCGGGACGGGTTCGGGCATAACGGAAACACTTACTGTCATGGGTAATATTCTGCTGCGTGACGACGGCGGCAGTAAACACACCTTGATCCGCGCCCAGGGCAGCAATACGAATATCCAGTCGGAAAGGGCCACGACCTCTAAAATGCGCT
>PVBE010317451.1_pt1 | contig 13527 bp, 13 predicted proteins | sample 1631181 | NCBI WGS metagenome assembly PVBE01 (sample SAMN08397723, study PRJNA350692) | Marine metagenome, whole genome shotgun sequencing project. | isolation source: water | place: Pacific Ocean | collected 2012-04 | reverse complement strand
GCTAAGGCCGAGGCCAAAGCAGCGCTGGCATTTGCGGCGCTCCAAGCCATCGCAACCCTCAATGACGAATTGGCTAAATCCCGCGAAAACAGCGCTGACGCGGTGTTCACCGCGACCACCTCGGCGGAAAGCTTCCTCAAAGGTGTGACCGCGACGGTCGCCGTTGCCCTGACCTTCCTCGTCGGCTTGGTCTTCTGGTTCACCCGCTATCGACTCGTTGCCGCGCTCGTACAGCTCAGGGACGCAATGGCGGAGCTAGCCTCCGGCAACGCCGCCGTCGAGGTCCCCGACACCTAGCGCAAGGACGAAATCGGCGATATGGCCCGGGCCGTCCAGGTGTTCAAGGAGAATGCCGTTGAGATGGAGCGGATGCGTGTCGAGCAAGAGGATATGGAGCGAGTCGCCCGGGAAGAGAAACAACAGGCCATGAACGGCATGGCTGACAACTTCGAGAGCAGCGTCAAGGGTATCGTCGAGACCGTCGCCGGCGCCGCGACCGAGATGCAATCGACCACCGAATCCATGGTCACGACGGCGGCGGAGGCTAGCCGTCACAGTCAGGCGGCGGCGGCCGCCTCCGAGCAAGGCTTCGAGCAACGTGCAGACCGTCTCGGCGGCGGCCGAAGAGATGTCGTCCTCGGTCAACGAGATCGCCCGCCAGGTGGCGCACTCGGCCCAAATGGCCAAGGAGGCGGTGGACGAGGCGCAGTCGACCAACGCATCGGTCCAGGGTCTGGCCGAAAGCGCCGAGAAGATCGGCGAGGTCGTCGATCTGATCAGCGATATCGCCAGTCAGACCAATCTGCTGGCGCTTAACGCCACCATCGAGGCGGCCCGCGCCGGTGACGCCGGCAAGGGCTTCGCGGCGGTGGCTTCCGAGGTCAAGAGCCTGGCGACGCAAACCGCCAAGGCGACCGAGGACATCGCGGTCCAGATCACCGCTATCCAGTCGTCGACCGAGGAATCGGTGGCGGCAATCGGCAGCATCGACAAGAAGATCGGGGAGATGGACGAGGTCTCCACCGCCATCGCCTCGGCCATTGAGGAGCAGGGCGCGGCGACCGCCGAGATTTCGAACAACAGCCAGCAGGCTGCCATCGGCACCCAGGAGGTATCGACCAGCGTCGTCGGAGTCAATCAGGCGACTTCGGAGACCGGCGCCGCGGCAAGCCAGGTTCTGAAGGCGACGGGCGACCTCGCAGGGCAGGCCGAGATGCTACGCAAGGAAGTCGATGATTTCCTTGCCAGCGTACGAGCAGCTTAGGAGGGTTGTGGCCGACGGCTGCGGCCCAGCCCCCTTGATGCTTCGACAAGGTCAGGGTGAGGTGGTTGTCACGCCTCACCCTGAGCCCGTCGAAGGGTGAAGCCGGCGTCGCACCGCCTTGGCTTTATCCCTCGTCGCGGTGATATAACGTCGACTACGGCGCCCGCCGCCGCTTGACGCCATCACCGGAGAATGTTCAATGTCCGCCGCCGATACCATCGTCATCAATGCCAACGTCCGCACCATGGACGCTGCCCATCCGGGCGCCAAGGCCTTGGCCGTCAAGAACGGCCGCATCGTCGCCCTGGGCGACACCGATAGCATCCGGGACCTCGCCAACGGCGCTACCCGGGCCATCGACGCTGGCGGCCGCCTGGTTCTGCCGGGCTTTCAGGACACCCATATTCATCTTCAGGATTCCGGCATCGGCTTCGCCACTGGTGTCGATCTCACCGGGGCTCACACCCTGGACGCGCTCCAGGACAAACTTCGCGAGCAGGCGGCAAAGACCGCGGATGACTACTGGGTGCGGGGGCTGTGTTTCTCCGCTAGCCACTTCAACGCATCGAACCTCACCCGTGAGATGCTCGACCAAGCGGTGCCCGACCGGCCGCTCTTCATCATGGCCAACGACGGTCATAACGCGGCGATGAATTCTCTCGGCCTGCGCGAGTTGAACATCACCGCCGAAACCCCCGACCCGGCCAACGGTACCATCGTTCGGCAAGAGGGCGGTGAGCCCAACGGATTTCTCCACGAGGATGCCATCTGGTGGGCCCTTGGCATGACGCCCAGGCCGAGCGAAGACGACTACCGCGCGGGTGTCCGCTGGGCCGCGGCCCACGCCAACCGCCACGGCCTGACCGGGGTGCTCGACGCCATGGTCGACGAGCGCCACCTTCGGGTCTATACGGACCTCGACAATGCCGGTGAGCTCAACCTGCGGGTCGCCTCGACCTGCAAGGTATTCCCTCATGAATCCGACGTGGCTGCCGCCGTGGAGCGCCTGTGCGACCTGCGCCAGCGCTTTCGCAGCGACAAGGTCTATCTCCATTCGGCCAAGTTCTTTATCGACGGGGTCATGGAAAACGGTACCGCCGCCATGCTCGACGACTACGTCACTGGCGGCAACGCGCCGATCATGTTCGATGTCGATCACCTTGAGCAATTGCTCGTCGCCTTCGATGCGGCGCGGTTCCAGTTGCATCAGCACACCATCGGCGACCGGGCCGTGCGGGTGGCGCTCGACGGCATCGAAGCGGCGCGCGCGGCCAACGGCCCGTGGCCGGCGTTCCATCAATTGGCCCATATTCAGAGTATCCATCCGGATGACATTCCGCGCTTCCGCGAGCTTGGCGCCATCGCCAATTGGCAGCCGTTCTGGGCCCAGCCCGAGGACCCGGACCACGAGGTGGCGACACCCCTCATGGGGCCCGAGCGCATGCGCTATATCTACGCCCTCAAGTCGGTCATCGACACCGGCGCGCCCTATGCGATTTCCAGTGACTGGTTCGTCACGACTCTTAATCCGTTCGAAATCATGCAGGTCGCGGTGACCCGTCAGACCCCGGAAGACGGTCCCGATGCCCCGGCCTTCTTCCCCGAGGAACGTATCGACGTGGAAACCGTGGTCCAGGGCTACACCAACAACGCGGCGGCAGGGGCGTGGCGCGGCGACGTCACCGGTTCCCTGACTCAGGGCAAGTTCGCCGACCTGATCATCGTCGATCGCGATATTTTCAACATAGACGCCTTCGAACTGGGCGGCACGAACGTCCTGCTGACCATGTTGGAAGGCGCCGACGTGCATCAGTCCGAGAGTTTCGATGGCTAGCCCCCTACTGTCGCCGGAATTTCACAAGATGCTTGCGACCTACGAGCATCCAGGCATCGACTCTGACGCCGGCCTAGACGAGACCATCGCCGCCTATCGCCGCCAGACCGACGACTGCTTGGTGGTTGATGGCGTGGCCCCGGTCGTCGCTGCGACCACTGCGGTCGAGGCCGTGTCGGCCGGCGGCGTGTCGTCGGAATGGGTGGTGGCCGAGGGCACCGATTCGGATTTGCGGCTCATGTTCATCCACGGCGGCGCCTTCATCGTCGGTACCCTGGACGGCTATCGCCATCAGGTCGAGGTACTGTACCACGCCACGGGCATGGCGGTGCTGGCCATCGACTATCGCCTGGCGCCGGAGCATCCCTATCCGGCCGGGCTAGATGATTGCGTCGCCGCATGGACCTGGATGCTCACCCACGGACCGGCCGGCGAAGGCTCGCCCCGCGACGTCTTCCTGGCCGGCGATTCCGCCGGCGGCAACCTGACCATGGCGCTGATGCTGCGTTTGCGCGACGAGGGCCGGCGCCTGCCCGGGGCCGCTGCCGCCTTTGCGCCAGCCACCTATTTCACCGGCGCCAGCCCGTCCATGACCGAGCGCGCTCACCTGGACCCGGCCATGCTACCCTGGATCGCCAGCCTCTATATCACCGACGGAACACCCCTGACCGCCCCCTACGTCTCACCAGTGTTCGGCGATTTCACCGGCTTGCCGCCATTCCTGATCCACGCCGGCGAACGGGAAGTGCTCCATGACGACGGCAGGCGGGTTGTCGAGGCGGCGCGGGAGGCCGGTGTCGATGCCCGCTTCAAGACCCTGCTGGGCCTGATCCACTGCACCGAATACTGGTGCCACTATGTGCCCGAGGGCCTCGCCTCGCTCAACGAAGTCGGCGCGTATTTGAAGAGCTATAGCTGACGCGCCGCTCCAGTCCACAACACACATATGCCGCGTCAGCTACCCTTGAAGTCCGGCTCGCGCTTGTCGGCGAAGGCACGGGCGCCCTCCAGGAAATCGTCCGATGCCAACATGCGTTCGTAGATCGGGAAGGGTCCGGAGCCCGGTGTCTTGGTGGTGATGGCCCGGCGGCTCATGGCAAAGGCCTCGGGCAGAGGCACGGACAGCATGGGGTAGAGGGCCTCCTTCAGAGCCTGCAGGGTGAGCGGTGCGCCGGTGGCAATCTGATACGCCATTTGCCGGGCGCGATCCATCAGGTCGGCGGCCGGCAACACATCATGTACCAGTCCCCACCCCTGGGCCTCCTGGGCCGACATATGGCGTCCGGTCAGCATCATCTCGACCGCGACCTTGACCGAGATCAGCCGGCCGAGATGCTGCACGGCGCCGGCGTCGGGCAGGAAGCCGCGCTGCATTTCCGGGAGAAAGAACTCGGCGTGATCGGCCGCGAGAATGATGTCGCAGGCAATCGCGATCTCCAGGCCGCCGCCGACTGCATGGCCGTTGACCGCCGCGATTAGAGGCTTTTTCAACTCCCAATATTCGCAGATTCCGGCGAACCCACCGGGGGTTTCGAGGGAGTCTGCGACGACCTCGGAGGTGTCGGTGGCCTTGGCCACTTTCTTGAGATCCCAACCGGCGGAAAATATCTTTTCGCCGGTACCGGTGATGATTCCAACCCGCAGATCGTCGTCGTTCTGCAGGGTCTGAAGCGCCGCGTGCAAGGCGAGGCTGATTTCATTGGTGATGGCATTGACCGGGGGTCGGTCGAGGGTGATTTCAAGGACACGGCCACGCCTGTCCACATGGACCAATTCACTCATCGTGCTCTCCTTATTGGTACTACCTAAACCATTAATCTTCGAGGTGTCGCCGTCTGCTCTACCCCGCGCGTTCGCCGGTCTCGGCGTCAGAAATAAGGCGCGGCCTCCTTGAGTTCGATGAGTGTCGGCCGGTCGGCGGCGAAAGCCGCTGTCAACGCACTCTCGAACTCATCCAGGCTCGACGGTTCGGCGGTCAGGCAGCCGAAAGCCTTGCCCAGGGCGATATAGTCCGGATTGAGCTGGTTGACACCGATGGGCGGAATATCGCGGGCGATCATGCCGTCGCGTATCTGGGCCAGGGCGTCGTTGTTCCACAAGACAATCGCCAGGGGCAGCTTCTGCTCGACCGCGGTGGCCAGTTCCTGGACCGTGAACAGCAGGCCACCGTCGCCGACCAGCGCTACGGTTGGCCGCTCCGGTGCCGCGAGCTGGCCACCGATCGCGGCCGGCAGCGCGAAACCGAGGGTTCCGTAGCCGGTGGGGAAGAACCAGCTCCTGGTTTGCAGACAGGGGAAAAAGCAATAGCCGGTGTAGGAGATTTGCGACATGTCGGTGAAAACCATGCCGTCATGCGGCAGCGCCCGGCGCAGCGCTTCGAGAACCGTCGCGTGTTTTTGCTCAAGCGGGGTCAGGACGGCGCGCTCGGCGGCCCTGACCTTGGCGATTTCGTTGGTGCTTGTAAACCCCGGAGCCTTGTCGTCGTTGCGCGGCTTGAGCGCTTGCGTGATCGATTGTACGGCGATCCGGGCATCGGCGTTGATGGCGATATCGGCGTGGTGATCGCGGGTCACGGCGGCCGGGTCAAGATCGACCCTGATGAGTTTGCCGCCAAATGAAATACTGCCGGGAAGGCCAATGTCCGGCTCGGCGAGTTCCGTGGCAAGGGCCAGAACCAGGTCGCATTGCTTGATGAAATCCTGCGTCGTTGGGCGCTCAAGCGTCGCTTCCAGGGCCAGCGGGTGATCATCGGGAATGACGCCCTTGGCGGCGATGGTCGGCAGCACGGCGGCCCCGGTCGCCTCGGCTAGGGCAACGATTTCCGCAGCCCCGGTGATGGCGCCGCCACCGGCGATGATGAGCGGCCTGGAGGCTCCTTCCATGAGCTTGGCCGCCGCCGCGATGGGCTGTGGATCGGGCCAGGCGCGGGTCGGCATGGCCCGTCGTCTGGGCTCAACCGTATCCGGCGCGCTTAGCACGTCGAGGGGAACCGAAATATGGACCGGCCGTGGCCTCGCCGCCGCGAAGATGGCAAAGGCGCGGGCGACGAATTCGTGAACCTGTTCGGTATCGAGGGCGATTGCCGACAGGGCGGTGATCGGCTCGGTGACGCGGACCTGGTCACTGATCTCATGCAGCATGCCGCGCCCCATGCCGAGGTCGCTGGTGGCCGCCACGCTGGAGATGACCAGCATGGGCTGGGAGTCGGAATAGGCCTGGCCGATCGGGGTCGCCGCATTGGTCACGCCCGGCCCGCTGATCAGCAGGCAGACGCCGGGCTGGCCGGAGACCCGGGCATAGCCGTCGGCCATAAAGCCGGCACCCTGTTCATGACGGACGCCGATGTGGCGGATGCCCGAACCCTCCAGACCGCGATAGGCTTCGAGGGTATGAACGCCGGGCATGCCGAACACGGTATCGACGTCGTAGGCGCGCAGCAGGCGCATGAGATTGGTGCCGCAGGAAAGAGTATCGGACATTTCTTCCTCGGGTGTTGGATTGTGGTGGGGCTCAATGCCTGGCCTGGAAGAGGCCATTGAAGATCGAGCCGTACTCATCGGCGACGACCATGAAAGCGGCGCCAAGCGCGCTGGCCGCTTGACGTTCATTCTCGGTCCATGCCGGCATGATCCAGGGCTTGCCGGCGGCGTTGGCGGCCTCTGCGGCGCGTTCCAGATCAGCCATATCGGCGTCGCTTTCCCGGTAGGCGCCACGGCCACGGCTGAGCGAAAGATCGCTCGGCCCCAAGAACAGACCGTCGACGGTATCGAGGGCCACGATGGCCTCGACGTCGGCCAGTGCCGCGGCGGACTCGATCATGGGAAAGCACTTCGAGCGGGTGTTCTCATCGGCGTACCATTGGTCATCCGCTCCGCCGTATCCCGAAGTTCGCGAGCCGGCGAAACTGCGGACACCGAGCGGCGGATACTTGGCTGTGGCGGTGACCTTCCTGGCATGGGCGAGATTGCCGATGTGGGGAATGATGACGCCGTCGCAACCCATATCCAAAGCCTGCTGGATCGGCACCGCCGTCGGCCCCAGCACCTTGGCATAAACCTCGAGGCCCATGGCCTTGATCAGCGCGATGAGCTTGTCGGTCGGATCGAAATCGAACAGCCCGTGTTCGATGTCGAGCACGAACTTGCCATAGCCGAGATCACGGGCCATCTCGACCATGGCGTGATTAGGGGTGGACAGCCACGCGGCGCGCGTATCCATGGGATCAGGCATCGTCGCGACCCTCAATGATCGACGCCACATCGACCAGATCGTTGAGCATGCCGCCGGCCTCCACATGCGCCAGCCAGTCGCCTTCTTCGGCCTGTTCGGCAAGCGACACTTCGGTGACCGAGGCCACCATGGACGGCGGTAGCACGACGATGCCGCAGTCGTCGGCGATGATGGTGTCGCCCGGGCTGACACTGACGCCGCCGCAGCTGACGGGGTGGTTGAGGGAGCCGCCCTGGTAGTAGAGTTTAGTGGTCAGCGCGGAAACGCTTCGCGCCCACGTCGGCACGCCCTGGCTCCGCACTTCGGCGGGATCGCAGACACAGCCGTCGATGATAACACCGGCGAGTCCGCGCTTGCGCGCTACGGCGGCCATGAATCCACCCCAGCAGGCGTGGCGGGTATCGCCGCAACGGTCGATGACCAACACGTCGCCCGGTCGCACGCGGTCCATGGCGTAGTAGAGCATGGCGGAATCCGCCCCGGCGATGGATACGGTCACCGCCGTGCCGGCGATCCGCCGGTCGTCTATAATCGGGCGGATTTCCGGGTCCATGAAGCGATCGTTCAGATAGTGGCCGACGGTAGCCGCTTCGATGGTTCGCAATTTTTCCGCTGCATCCCTTGGCAATTGCGCTGCGAACGCGCCGATCTGAAATTTCTCAATCGTCATCGCTTGATACTTCCAATCCAGGCGAAATTTCCTACCCCGACCGCTCGCCGACCCAGGCGATGCGGAGCGTGTTGGTCGAGCCCGGGGTGCCGAAGGGGACGCCGGCGGTGATGATGATGCGGTCGCCGGTCTCGGCAAAGCCTTCGGCCAGGGCGACGTTGCAGGCGCTATCGACCATATCGACAAAGTCGGTGGCGTCGGCGGTCTGGACGTTGTGCACGCCCCACGCAATGGCCAGGCGCCGGGCCGTGGCGATGATCGGAGTGAGGCCGAGGATCGGTACCGGTGGGCGCGCCCGTGCGGCGCGGAGCGTGGTCGAGCCGGACATGGAATAGGCGCAGATGACAGCCGCGTTGATAGTCTCGGCGACCTGGTTGGCGGCGGCGGTAATGGCGTCGGCGGCGGTGGCCTCCGGGTCGGCCTCCTCGGCGGCGAGGAACTGGCGGTAGCGCGGGTCGCGCTCGGTCTCGCGAATGATGCGGGCCATCATTTCGACTGCTTCCACCGGATAGGCCCCGGCGGCGGATTCCGCGGACAGCATCACCGCATCGGCGCCGTCGTAGACCGCCGTGGCCACATCGGAGGCTTCGGCCCGGGTCGGCATGGCCGCCTCGACCATGGATTCGAGCATCTGGGTTGCCACCACCACCGGCTTGCCGGCGCTGCGTGAGTGGGCGACGATCTCCTTTTGTAGGCCGGGCACCTTTTCCGGCGCCAGTTCGACGCCCAGGTCGCCGCGCGCCACCATGATGCCGTCGGAGAGATCGATGATCTCGTCGAGGCGGTCGATGGCGGACGGCTTCTCCAACTTGGCCATGACGGCGGCGCGGCCGGCCACCAGCTTGCGGGCCTCGGCGATATCCTCGGGACGCTGGACAAACGACAGCGCGATCCAATCGACACCGAGATCAAGGCCGAACTGCAAATCGCGCCGGTCCTTGTCTGTCAGGGCGGCGATGGGCAGGGCCACCTCGGGCAGGTTGACCCCCTTGTGGTTCGACAATGTACCGCCGGCGATCACCTCGGTCTCGGCGAAGTCCTTGCCCGCCTTGGTGATGCGCAGGCGGATGCGGCCGTCGTCGAGCAGGAAGTCGGTGTCCGGCTCGATGGCGGCGAAGACCTCCGGGTGGGGCAGACCGACCCGGCTGTTGTCGCCGGGCGTCTGGTCGAAGTCGAGGCGAAAGGTCTGGCCGGCCTCCAGTTCCACCGCCCCTTGGGCGAAGTCGCCAACCCGGATCTTGGGACCCTGCAGATCGAGCATGATACCGACCGGACGGCCGGTCTCTTTCTCCAGGGCGCGAATAATATCGTATCGCGCCCGGTGTTCGTCATGGTCGCCATGGCTGGCGTTAAGTCGGAAGACGTCGGCGCCGGCCTCGAACAGGCAACGGATCATGGCCGCGTCCGAACTTGCCGGCCCGAGTGTCGCGACGATCTTTGCGTTGCTATGACGGCGCATGATTTCCCTTTGTTTTCACCAGCCTAATGTGGATGTGCTGGCTACGCCAGAGGCTTATCCTACAACCAAAATCGCCCGGAAGTCGTTGACGTTGGTCAGGGTCGGGCCGCTGATGATCAGATCGCCGAGGACCTCGAAGAAGCCATAGGCGTCGTTGTTGTCGAGGTAGGCGCGGGCATCGAGGCCGGCGGCACCGGCGCGGGCCAGGGTGTCGGGCGTGATGACGGCCCCGGCATTGTCCTCGCTGCCGTCGATGCCGTCGGTATCGCAGGCGATGGCGTGGACCCCGGGGCGGCCGTCGAGGGCAATAGCCAGGGCCAGCAGATATTCGCTGTTGCGCCCGCCGCGACCGCCGCCGGTCATGGTCACCGTGGTTTCGCCGCCGGACAGGATGACCCGTGGCGAGCCGTTTGCCGCTTGGCGGGCGAGATCAGCGTGGGCGGCGGCGAGGTCGCGGGCCTCGCCTTCCAGGGCGTCGCCGATGATCTCCGGGGTGATGCCGGCGGCCCAGGCAATTCGGGCGGCGGCTTCGAGGGACGCTAGCGGCGTGGCGATCAATCGGGTCTCGGCCCGGGCCAGGCGGGGGTCACCGGGCTTGGGAGTTTCGCCACTGTCGTCGGTCAACCGCGCCACCACGGTAGCCGGGGCATGGATAGCGTATTTCTCCAGTACCGCCCGGGCATCGGCCAGGGTGGTCGGGTCGGGCACGGTTGGTCCCGACGCGATCACCGACGGGTCGTCCCCCGGTACGTCGGAGATCAGCAGGGCCACCAGACGGGCCGGCGCGGTGGCAGCGGCGAGACGGCCGCCCTTGATGGTCGACAGGTGTTTGCGCAGGCAGTTCATTTCCGAGATTGTCGCCCCGGCGCGCAGCAGGGCCCGGTTGACCGCCTGCTTGTCTTGCAGACTGATGTCCCCGGCGGGCAGAGCGAGCAGGGCCGAGCCGCCGCCTGAGATCAGACACAGGGCGAGATCGTCGGCGCCCAGAGGCTCGACCATGGCGAGGATGCGCCGGGCAGCGTCGCGGCCGGCTTTGTCGGGAACCGGATGGGCGGCTTCGACGACCTCAATGTGGCGGGTCGGGACAGCATGGCCGTAGCGGGTGACCACCAGGCCGCCGATCTCACCGGGCCAGTTATCCTCGACAGCGGCGGCCATGGCGGCGGCGGCCTTGCCGGCGCCGATGACCACGGTTCGCCCCGATGGCGGCGCGGGCAGGGCGCCCGGCACGCAACGGGCCGGCTGGGCGGCATCGACGGCGGCCTGAAACATGGCGCCAAGCAGGTCGCGTTTCGTGCCGCTGTCCATTAAACGAGTCTCTCTCCAATCCACTGTCGCGCGAGCCTAACGTCCCTTGGTGGCCTGGCCAAGCCGCCTTATAGTCGCGGCCATGAACGATGTCGCCACAGCTCTGGAAAATGATCGGCCCGCCTTGCTCGGTGTCGATGACCCGCCGCCCTTCGAGGTGATCAATGCCACGGGCCGCGCCCGCGCCGTTTTGCTCTGTGATCATGCGAGTTGGGCGGTGCCGGCGGTGCTCCAAGACCTGGGGCTCGACGAATCGGTGCTACGCCGGCACATCGGCTGGGATATCGGCGCTGCCGACGTGAATCGCCGCCTGGCCGGATTGCTCGATGCGCCGGCGCTGTTGGCCGGCTATTCGCGTCTTGTCATCGATGTTAATCGCCCGCCTGGCACGCCGGGCTCGATCCCGGCGGTTAGCGATGGCGTGACCGTACCGGGTAATCGGGAACTCGATAGCGATGCCGCCCGGGCCCGCCGCGATGCCTGCTTCACGCCGTACCACCGGGCGGTCGATACGGCCATCGCCCAAGGGGGCGACCCGGCGATTCTCTCGATCCACAGCTTCACGCCGGTGATGGACGGCTTTGAGCGGCCATGGCATGTGGGTGTGCTGTGGCATGGCGATGACCGGTTGTCGGCGCCATTGCTGGCGGCCCTCAGGGACGACCCAACCATTCGGGTCGGCGATAACGAGCCCTATTCCGGTCTGGTGCCGCGGCCTTACACCATCCCGACCCATGCGGAGAAATCCGGTCGGCCCCATGTGGCCGTGGAAATTCGCCAGGACCTCATCGACACTCACCACGGTGCCGAGGCCTGGGCCAACCGGCTGGCGGCGGCGTTACGTAATGTGCTCGCCGATCCCGCCGCCTTTGAACCCTTGGCAGGCTGACATGGCAATTCCGGAACCAAGACTGACCGTCGGTATCGAGGAGGAATACCTGCTGGTCGACCGCGCCAGCCGTGACCTAGCGGCGGCGCCGCCGGACTCCATGCTGGCCGAATGCGAGGCGCTTCTCGAAGGCCGGGTCAGCCCGGAGTTTCTCCGTGCCCAGATCGAAGTCGGCACCCGTCCGGCGACAACCGTGGCCGAGGCCGGCGCCGATCTCGCCCACCTGAGGGCCACCGTGGGCCGGGTGTCCGAGGCCCATGGTCTGGCGCCGATCGCCGCGTCGACCCACCCTTTCGCCCGCTGGCAGGAGCAACAGCACGTCCACAAGGAGCGCTACGACGCCCTGGCCCGCGATCTCCAGGCGGTCGCCCGGCGGCTGGTGATCTGCGGCATGCACATCCATGTGGAGGTCGGCGACGACGACCTTCGCATCGATCTGATGAACCAGATGAGCTACTTCCTGCCCCATCTATTGGCGCTGACGACATCGTCGCCGTTCTGGGCCGGCGAGGACACGGGTTTGAGTTCCTACCGGTTGACCGTATTCGACGCCCTGCCGCGCACCGGACTGCCTGATCGTTATGAGAGCTTCAGCGAGTATGAGCGCGTGGTCGGCCAATTGGTCCAGGGCGGGCTCATGGAGGACGCCACCAAGCTGTGGTGGGACCTGCGTCCGAGCGCCCGCTACCCGACCCTGGAAATGCGCATCGGCGATGTCTGCACCCGGCTCGACGACGCCATGGCGGTGGCGGCCCTAACCCAATGCGTCATCAGCATGCTGTATCGTTTGCGCAGCAACAATCAGCGCTGGCGGGTCTACCCGCGTATTCTGGTCCACGAGAACCGCTGGCGCGCCCAGCGTTACGGTGTCAGCGACTCCCTGGTCGATTTCGGCAAGGGCGAGTTGGTACCTTATGCGGAGCTGCTCGACGAACTGCTCGACATGGTACGCGAGGACGCCGAGCGCCTGGGCTGCGTCGCCGAGATCGAGCACACCCGCCATATCGCCGCCCACGGCACCAGCGCCGACCGCCAGCGCCGCGCCTTCGCGGCGGCCAAGGCCGGCGGCGCCGACGACCGCGAGGCGCTTGAGGCGGTGGTCGATTTTCTCATTGAAGAGACCGTATTGGGTCTCGATTAGATCGAGGGCCAACCGCCAGACCGCAGCGGCGCCCGAGACCCGACAACGCGACCATCGCCGAAGACGGCGAGGCCGATGAAAGCTGGTTCGACGACGGAATCCAGAGGTAGCAGCGAGATTCCAAGGCGACCGAAGGACGTCTTGATGGTTCGCGTCCTTGGCGCGCGATGTCCGGTTACTTTGAAGCCGCCATGGACATGTGAAAGAAGGGCTTCTATATGCGCTATGGTGGCGACACCATCCAGCTGGGGCTGCCGTTCATCACCGAAACCGATGAAATCGACATCCTGGTCGAGGCTCTGGGCGACAGCTTCAACGCGCTTGCGTGATATTGATAGGGTGAGGCACGACGATGATAATCAGACAGGCCACCATTGGTGACGCACGTCATCTCGCACAATTCGCCATCAGCGCCCATGGCGGATTGGAAGAGGCGCTTTACGGCGGGCTGGTCCCCGGTCGATCGGTCGAGAGTTTTCTCGAGCCGGAATTTGCCCGTCCAGGCGTCACCGCGTACTACAAGAACCATTGGATCGCCGAGCTGGACGGTCAGGTGGCCGGCGGTATTAGCGCATTCCCCTTCGACGACTTCGCCAATGACACGCACGATCCGGAAATTCCGGAAGAACGCTTCGCGGTATTCCAGCCTTTTGGTGAACTTCCCGCGGCTGGCACCTATCATTTGGTCACGATCTCGGTCTCACCGGCGTATCGCAAGGCAGGGGTTGGTTC
>PVBE011717825.1_pt1 | contig 13528 bp, 12 predicted proteins | sample 1631181 | NCBI WGS metagenome assembly PVBE01 (sample SAMN08397723, study PRJNA350692) | Marine metagenome, whole genome shotgun sequencing project. | isolation source: water | place: Pacific Ocean | collected 2012-04 | reverse complement strand
CTTCCGAAAGGTTAAAGGTCACCTACCACCGATAGTCACCGTACATATGAACCCCAGACAGGAAGAAGAGATAGTCATCGAAATAGCCCGGCTGGCGGAAGAGCTGAAGGCTTCAATTACCTTGGCCTACGAGGGCCAGCGGCTCAGCTTATAAAATTAAGGAGGCCTTGTGCCAGTGAAGCCAAACACACAAAAACTGGTCGGTATCTGCGAGCTTTATTACGAGACCTGCCCAAGCTACATTACCCACAGTGAAAATAATATTGCGGAACTGGAAAAACGGCTCCAAGAATTAGGTATTCCTGTCGAAGATGTACATATTGAAGGCTGCCAATCAGATAGAATGATGTCCATTTATGTGGACTGCCGGCGCGGCTTTCGCCAGTACGCTCACGAGTACCGGGTAACCTGGTGCTTTGAATACACCGACTTCCCCTGCCAATGGCTGAGAGGTTTTACCAATATCCACATCGTCAACGGCGTCTCATACCATACGCAGGTGATTAATGATTTACAGTACACGAAGAGGCATAGCATCGAGGTCTGGGTGGAAAAGTAGGAACGAGCAGGGCACTATCCGCAGCACGGGAAAAATATTTACTGGTTCATATTAGAATGTCCCGACTGCCATACCTGACTCAGGTGAAGCGAGTGGCATTAAGGAGAAATAGTTGGCAGGTAACCTCAAATTCACCAGTAACCACAACGTGGGTAAGTTGGGCCGGTGGCTGAGAATGATAGGCTATGACACCGTTTTCTTCGACGGCCGTGATGACGCCCATCTGGTTGCCATTGCCCTAGCGGAAAGCCGACTGATACTGACCCGAGACACCCAGATTATACAGAGAGGCATAATCACCAGCGAGCGACTCAAAGCCATCCTGATTAACAGCGACGAGCCGGAAGCACAAATCCGGCAGGTGATAGACACTCTAAACCTAGACTGCCAATTCCGACCTTTCGCCATTTGTCTGGAATGCAACCAGACTCTGGAGGAAATGGGCCAAGAAGAGATCAAGGGCCGGGTGCCACCTTATGTTTTCCGGACACAAAGTCAGTACATGGAATGCCCGACCTGCCACCGCGTCTATTGGAAGGGAACCCATTGGGTGACTATGACCCAAACACTTAATAAATTCTGTTAAAACAACCAGAGAGGGAGAAACTTATATGGAAGTATCCGAGGCAGTTAATAAAAGGCGGTCAATCAGAGAGTTCAAAGACATAGCAGTGCCCTACGATATGCTAGAGAAATGCGTCGACGCCGCCCGACTAGCGCCGAGCACCCGTAACCGCCAGCCCTGCGAGTACATCATAGTTGACGACGAACCGCTGCTCCCTCAGGTCTTTGACACCGTCAGACTCTGGTTCGCCACGCCACCGCCGGGGCGCCGGCCCAGAGCTTACATTATCACCCTAGTAAACAGTACTTCAGAAAATGAACTTGGCGGTGTCAGGAAGACAACAATTTATGATGTCGGCATGGCGGCAGAAAACATAATGTTGGTGGCTCTAGAACATGGTTTAGGCACCTGCGCCATACTTTCCTATCAAGAACGAGTACTGAGACAGACTCTGAATATCCCTGCCAAATACGAGATTGCCCTGATGCTAGCGCTGGGCTTCCCTGACGAAAGCCCGGTGGTGGAGGCCGCCGCTGGTTCCGTCAGACTCTGGAGAGACCACCAAGGTGTACGTCATATTCCCAAGAGGAACCTGAAAGACATCTTCTACCGCAACCGGTTTCCGTAGACTTTTATGGACCTGTCTTGACCATGGCTCCGGATATTGCTACACTCAATTAAGTACAAACGGGTATTTTACCATGAAAATCGTTATCAGTGAGCAGATGCGTCAGATAGAGCAGGAATGCGCCCGGATCGGTTTGCCCACCAGTGAGCTTATGGAAAATGCCGGTAAAGCCGTTGCCGAAGAAATCGGGCGTATCCTGGGGACAACCGACCGGCAACACATCCTATTCTTGATTGGCCCCGGGAACAACGGCGGGGACGGACTAGTGGCTGCCCGCCACCTTCACGACTGGGGAGCCAAGATCAGCATCTACCTCTGCCACCAGAGGAAGGAAGACCTTAACCTTGAGTCGATACGGCAGCGCGATATTAACTACCTCGAGGCCGCCCAAGATGAAGAGCTGGTTAAATTTGACGAGCTACTTTCGTCAACTAACTACGTTATTGACGCTCTCTTCGGCACCGGCAAGGTTCGCCCGCTTCAGGGCACTCCTCGGGAAATACTGGATAGAGTGGCCCGGGCCAGAAATAACACCGTCGGTCTCCGTGTTATGGCCGTCGATTTACCTTCCGGACTTAATGCCGATAACGGTGCCGTGGACCCGGCCTGCCTCCACGCTGACCACACCATCACCCTCGGTTTCCCCAAGCTAGGCTTATTCAACTTCCCCGGGGCGGAAAGAGTGGGTACATTAACCGTTGCCGACATCGGCATACCCGGCCATCTAGCGGACCCGGTAACCACAGAGCTTATCACCGACGAGTGGGCCAGGATCGTCCTTCCCGAACGTCCCCTCAATGCCAATAAAGGCAGCTTCGGCCGGGTACTGGTGGCGGCCGGCTCAATTAACTACATCGGCGCCGCCTATCTGGCTTGTAGTGGTGCCATACGAATTGGCGCCGGACTAGTCACCCTGGCCATCGCTACCGGCCTGCAGCCTATTCTGGCAGCCAAGCTAACCGAGACGACCTATCTCCCCCTACCCGAATCCCAGCCTGGCATTATTGCTCCTCATGCCGCCGAGATTATCGGGCAGCAGTTAAACGACTATCAAGTCCTACTTATGGGCTGCGGCCTAGGCCAGATCACGTCCACCACCCAGTTTGTCCGCTCGGTACTCCTCCGCAAAAAAATACCCGCCCTCGTCCTTGACGCCGACGCGCTTAATGCCCTGGCCACCATCCCCAACTGGTGGCAGCGGCTACCCGATAATGCCATACTCACCCCACACCCAGGTGAAATGGCGAGGTTGAGCGGGCTGTCGGTAGAGGGGATACAATCAAATAGAATAGGCATCGCCCGAAAGTTCGCCATCGAGTGGCGTAAAAACATTGTCCTGAAAGGTGCCTATACCGTTATTGCCGCGCCCAACGGTCACAGTCGGGTTAGCCCCATTGCCAATCCCGGACTGGCATCAGCCGGCACTGGAGACGTGCTTACTGGAGCTATCGCCGGACTAGTGGCCCAAGGACTCCCACTTTTTGACGCGGCGGCTCTCGGTGTCCACCTTCACGGTAAAGCCGGTGAGATGGTCAAGGACACCATCGGCAATACCGGCATGATTGCCACTGACCTGCTGCCAGCACTACCTATGACGATAAAAAAACTAAAAGAGAGCGCCTGATTTAATGACCACTTCCGCAATCTATACTCTCCTTTGTAAAGAAGTAAATGTCACAAGGGGTGTTTTAGACGGGGTTAAACAATAAAGATTACTTTGAGGTAAAATATAAATAGAGGTGTCATGTTACTAGCCATTGACATTGGGAATACGGACATCACACTGGGCGTCTTTGAAAGAGAGGAACTCCGAGCTACCTGGCATATGGCCACCGGTATTCACCGCATGGCCGATGAGTATGCCGCTACCCTACTCAACCTACTACGCCACCAGAACCTGGCAACATCCGATATTAAAGAGGTGGTCCTGTGCAGCGTCGTCCCGCCATTGATTACCACCTTTGAGGAACTATCCCAGAAGTATTTTCAAATCGCACCGCTGGTGGTCGGCGCGGGCGTCAAGACCGGGGTACGCATCCGCATGGACAATCCCAAGGAGGTCGGCGCAGACCGTATCGTCAATGCCGCCGCCGCCCACCACCTTTATGGCGGCCCGGTGATTATCACCGACCTTGGCACGGCCACCACCTTTGACACCGTCTCTCGAGAAGGCGATTACCTCGGCGGCGCTATTGCCCCGGGGATAAAAACGGCGGCCGAAGCCATGTTCACGCGGGCGGCCATGTTACCTCGCGTGGAACTGGTCCGCCCCAAACAGACTATCGGCACCAACACCATCTCGGCGATACAATCCGGTCTTATTTTTGGCTATGTCGGCCTAATTGAAGGCATCGTAACCCGCCTGCGAAAGGAGCTGGGCGGAAAAGCGCTGGTGGTAGTCACCGGAGGTGATGCCGAGCTCGTGGCGCAAGAAACCAAAGTCATCGACAAGATTAATCCCGATTTAACATTGATTGGACTACAGCTCATCTACCTGATGAACCAAACACAGCCCGAGAAATAAGCTTTCCCTTAGGGAGACAATAATGCTAGCTAAAAAAACGGTAGTCCTAGGAATAACCGGAAGCATCGCTGCCTACAAGGCAGCTAACATCGCTAGTCAGCTAACTCAGGCGGGAGCCAGAGTTGAAGTAGTGATGACCGAATCGGCCACCAAGTTCATCACCCCTCTCACCTTACGTAGCCTAACCGGCCGGCCAGTAATCACCGATATGTTCGAGCCGGCGACAGAGTACAGCCTTGAGCATACCGCCCTAGCCGAGGCAGCCAACGTGGTGGTGATTACCCCGGCAACAGCCAACACTATCGCCAAACTAGCTACCGGCATTACCGATGATATACTAACCTGCACCGTACTGGCGACCAATGCCCCGGTTATCATTACGCCGGCGATGCACGCTACCATGCTGCAAAACTCCATTACCCAGAATAACCTAGCCAAGCTCAAAGCTAGGGGCTTTACCATTGTGGAGCCCGGCTACGGCCACCTAGCTTCAGGTAAAGCGGGCTGGGGCCGACTGGCCGATACCGAGACCATCATTGGCACCATAAAACAAGTACTGAGACGAAAAGACGATTTACCTGGCAAACGCATCGTAGTCACCGCCGGCGGCACCCAGGAACCCATTGACCCCGTCCGCCACATCGGGAACCGCTCCTCCGGCAAGATGGGCTATGCTGTAGCGGAAGCCGCCCGGGATAGAGGCGCTACAGTCACCCTAATCAGCGCCCCCACGTCTTTACCGGAACCGATGGGCATAGTGGTGGTCCAGGTCCAGACGGCGAACCAGATGAAAAAGGCGGTGGCCAAGGCGGCGGCCAAGGCCAATGCCCTGATTATGGCGGCGGCGGTCGCTGACTACCAGCCCAAAGACGTCACCAAGAACAAGATAAAGAAAGAAACTCCCGACATGAGATTGGAGCTGGTCAGGACGCCGGATATACTGGCGGAGGTAAAAGGTAATTTCCTGAGGGTCGGGTTTGCCGCAGAAAGTGAGGACCTAGTCGCCAACGCCAAACAAAAGCTTCAAAAGAAACAACTTGACTTAATCATAGCTAATAATATTACCGGTACTAGGAGCGGTTTCGGTACGGAGACCAACAAGGTAATCCTAATTGACCGCAAGGGTAAGGTGGAGAGCCTACCCCTCCTGACCAAAAGAGAGGTAGCGGACAGGATACTGGACAAGGTGGTGAAGCTTTTTTAGTCAAGGAAGCTGGGGCGCGACGGCACGACGGTTATTAAAAAATAAGGAAACAATCCGTAGCTAGGTAGTTTTGAATTGTTTTTAGAGTTATGTTAACTCTGTTTGAGCCCGCAAAGTCGGGAGGCTGGAAGATGTCAGAAGCCAGATATGTAACTGAGGCCAACTTCCTCATCACAGTAGCAAAGTGGCTCCACGCAAGTGGTTGGCAACTTGAAAAAGTTCCCACTAGGGATAGAAATAGAGTAAAGCACGAACTCACTACGGCTGGTATTTCAATAAACAATATAGAGTTCAGACGTGAAGAAGAGGATATTAGAGCAAGGCAAAGGGATAATCTCTGGAGAATCGAGTGTAAAGATCTAAGCAGTGGTAAACGTAAAACAGTTAAAAGTAATTTTGACAAGGCAGTCGCCAGCACCGTGTCGTACTACGCCCAAAAGGATGGATTACGCCTAGACCTTGCACTACCTGATGGATATAATACCTTTCTACAAAACAAATTACCCCAGGCTCTTAAAGAAGTAATTAATTTATGGATATTTCTGCATCTCGCAAGAGACGAAGTCCTTGTATATGCACCTGAAGAAGAACTATTGCTCTGAACCTCCAAGTCAATATCTAGTTATTATAAGAGTGAAAGAAGTTATTTAGCAGTCTATAACCCAACTCCGCAAACGAAGGAGAGTCAAAGAGAGGCGAAAACCTTGGGGGAAATCTCCCTTAGTCCCCCTTTGGTAATGAGGGAGAACTCCTCCCTTTCCTAAAGGGAGCGCGAGAGGGATTTAACTAGTGGGAAGGGAATAAAAGTCAAAGACTCTTCGAGGGATAGAGTCACCATATAAAATCTGAATGAGGTAACTATGGCACAGACGCCAAATATCCAATCTGAAATGCCTAAGGCCTACGAGCCGGGTAAGGTGGAACAGAAATGGTACCGATTCTGGCTGGAGAAAGGCTACTTCAAACCCAAAATAGACCCGACCCAGAAACCCTTCGTTATCATTATGCCCCCGCCCAACGTCACCGGCGAGCTCCACATCGGGCACGCCCTGACGGCCACCATGGAGGACATCATCGCCCGCTGGCACCGCATGCTGGGCGAACCAACGCTCTGGCTCCCCGGCGTAGACCATGCCGGCATCGCCGCCCAGGTGGTCGTCGAGCAAATCCTGATGGGAGAGGGAACAGACCGACACCAACTAGGCCGGGAAAAATTCCTGGAAAGAATGTGGCAATGGGCCAGAGACTGCCGAGGCGCCATCGCTAACCAGCACCAGAGACTAGGGATTTCCTGCGATTGGGATCGAGAGGTCTTTACCCTAGACGAGGGACCGAGCCGGGCAGTACGTACTGCCTTTCTCCACCTCTACCAGAAAGGCCTGGTCTACCGAGGGGAACGCATCATCAACTGGTGTCCCCGTTGCACCACCGCCATTTCCGACCTTGAAGTGGAGCATAAAGAGGTCACCAGCCACCTGTATTACGTCCGCTACCCATTAGAGGACAGCGACAACGCTTTTATTACCGTGGCCACCACCCGTCCGGAGACGATACTCGGTGATACGGCAGTGGCCGTCAATCCCAAGGACAAACGGTTCAAAAAGACGGTCGGGCAGAAGACCGTCCTGCCTGCGGTAAAGCGGGCCATACCCATCATCGCCGATGAAGTCGTTGACCCTAAGTTCGGCACCGGCGCCGTCAAAATCACCCCGTCCCACGACCCGGTAGACTTTGAGGTAGCTCAGCGACAGTCCCTACCGCTAATCAACATTCTTAATCCGAACGCCACCATGAACGAAAACGCCGGGCCATACGCCGGGCTTGACCGCTACGCCTGCCGCAAGGCGCTGCTGGCCGACCTAGAGAAAGACGGACTCTTGGTAAAAATCGAGCCCTACTCGCACTCGGTGGGACACTGCGCCCGTTGCCAGACGGTGGTCGAGCCGACCGCCAGCCAGCAATGGTTCGTCAAGACACAGCCTATCGCCGAACCAGCGATAAAAGCGGTCACCGACGGCCGGATTACCATCATCCCCCAGCGTTTCACCAAAGTCTACCTCAACTGGATGGAGAACATCCACGACTGGTGCATCAGCCGCCAGCTGTGGTGGGGTCACCGGATACCGGTATGGTACTGCCGAGACTGCGGCGAGCTAACGGTAACCATCGAAGATACCCGGACCTGCAGTCACTGCGGCTCAACCAACATCGAACAGGACCTGGATGTCTTGGATACCTGGTTCAGCTCGGCGTTGTGGACTCATTCCACGCTGGGCTGGCCAGATAACACCGAAGACCTGCGTTACTTTTACCCGACGGCCGTCATGGAAACCGGCTATGACATCCTCTTCTTCTGGGTAGCCCGGATGATTATGATGGGGCTAGCCGATACCGGTGACATTCCCTTCCACACCGTCTATCTCCACGGCCTGATACGCGACGAAAAGGGCGACAAGATGAGCAAAGTCCGAGGCAACGTACTCAACCCCATCGACACGCTGGAGAGATACGGCACCGATGCCTTGCGCTTTGCCCTCTCCACCGGCACCGCGCCCGGCAACGACATCAAGTTGGCCACAACAAAGCTAGAAGCTGGCCGCAACTTCGCCAACAAGCTGTGGAATGCCACTCGCTTTGTCGTCAGGAGCCTTAAGACCGGCGGCGCGGCAACAGAAATAAAGTCGGACTCGCTTCCGGTGGAAGACTGTTGGGTTCTGAGTCGACTCAATAGCACCACGGCCAGCGCCACCAGTCTGATGGCCGACTTCCAGTTCGGAGAAGCCCAGCGGCAAATCCACGATTTCCTATGGGGCGAGTTCTGCGACTGGTATATCGAGTTCTCCAAGGTTCGCCTGCGCCCGACCAAGGAACTGCCGTCTCCCTTACCAGTGCTGGTCCACGTCTTGGAGACTTCACTACGCCTGCTGCACCCCTACATGCCCTTCATCACCGAAGAGCTATGGCAAAACCTCAGGCCGCACCTACCCACCAGCCGGCAGACAACCGAATCCATAATGGTCGCCGCCTACCCAGAAGCCGATACCACCGCCATCGACCCGGCGGCGGAACGGGTCATGGCAGCCATCATCGAGATAGTCCATGCCATCCGCACCGCCCGAGCCCAGTATAAAGTGGAGAATACCCGATGGATTGAGGCGCAAATCTACGCGGGCAAACTTACCGCCGCCATCACCCCCCACGCCGAGGCAATCCAGACACTGTCCCGGACCAGGCCGATTACCTTCCGGAATAACCGGCCGGAAGGCACCCAAGGCAACAACACCCTGGTCCTAGTACTTAAAGAATCGGAAGTAACCATACCCATGACCAGTATGCTCGACCCGGAAACAGAGAGGAGACGACTCCAAAAAGAGATAGCCCAGAGTCAGGTGGAAATCGACCGCCGACAGGTCCGGCTTAAAGACCGGGCTTTTCTGGATAAGGCACCCGCGGCGGTTATTGACAAGGAACGGCAGAAACTCTATATTGCCCGTGATAAACTAGAAAGACTGAAACAGCAACTACCCAAACATTAGAAGAGGTGAAAAATGTACGAGAGAATTCTGGTGCCACTGGACGGTTCCAAGGCAGGCGAAGCCGCCCTACCCTACATCGCGGAACTGCTAGCCAAACTAGCGTCAGAGGTAAAAATAGAAATAATCCTCTTCCAAGTAGTCTCGTCACTGACCCGCTACATTATTGCCGGAGAGTCCAGTATTCAGGTCCCTTACTCGGAAAAAGAAGTAGAGTATATTAAAATAATGTCCAAGCGGTACCTAGAAAATGTTGGGGAAAGCCTGAAAAACAAGAGGACTACCATCAAGACCAAAGTAGCCACCGGCAACGCCGCACAGGAGATTATCAGGGTCGCCGATGAAACCAAAGCCGACATGGTGGCGATGTCAACTCACGGCCGGTCGGGCCTGGCCCGGATGGCCTTCGGCAGTATTACGACCAAGGTCGTGCAGAGTGGAAACGTGCCGACACTAGTGGTGAAAGCCCCAAAAGACAGCGAAAATACTTAACGACCCGGCCAGCGGGGAGACGAGACGAAATACTACCCGAATATAGCTAACGGCGCTCCGTCAGCATCTCGTCGGTCGCCAGCACGCCAAAAAATCCCCGGCCGACCCACAGACGCTTCAAGTACGCCAGCGCTTTCCGGGTATCACTGGCTACCCGAGCCTTATCACATTGCACCAGCCGGTATTTGAAAAGCCAGTAAGTGAACTCCTTCAGTCCGGACAGAGAGATTGAACGGGACTGAGGGTAACCTTTCTCCCGCCGGAAGCGTTTCAGTAGCACCGCTTTATTAGCTCCGTAGATACGACGATAAGCCTCGTTTTCCGTATCATGCTCCCGACCATCGCGCCACAGCTGTCTCTCCTTCTGCACTTCCTGCTGCACCGCCATGACCAAAGCTTTCTCAACGGTAATACCGTAAAAGTAGTTCAGATACTGGTTATATTTACGGTCGCCGATAAGCGCCTTGACCTGCTCCAAGCCCAGGTCTAGCGGCGGCCGACCGTAAAAAAGGAGGGCATTCTTCCTACCGCTAGATAATAAGCCATCCACTGCCTGACACAGCCGCTCCGCCAGCAGTAACCAGTCAAAGGCCTCCCCGGCGATAATGTAGCGATAGACGCGTCCGTTATGGAGTTCATCAGCAGCACCCCACCACCCCATAGCCTCCAGCAGAGCGGTGTACCAGTGCTCGCCCGCGGTAATGGCCTGTGCCAAATGCCTTATCACCCCGGCGTCACTGGCCTGGAGTAACTGTGAAGACGATAGATTTTCCACCAGCTTTACCATCATTCACCAGCTAACCGAGAACGGAATTCACCCTCGCCAGGAACTCGACCTTCAATTTTTCGTAGCAGGCAAGGTGCCCGGTGGTCATCAACTCGGTAATCTTTTTAATAATCGCCTCCCCTACCTCCGAGATTTCCCTCAATCTGCCCCCGGACATCAGCTCCGTTACCTCCATCGACAGCTCTTCAATAAAGCGCACCGCCTTCTGGTAAGCCCTTGTTTTAAAAATATTATCTTTCTTGAGCTTTAAAAGCTCATCAATATCCTTAAATACTTTAGCGATTTCAGTGTTTTTCACCAGTTTCACCACCCATCATATCCTATGAGGGCCGCTTATCCCCCATCGCGCCCTCATTATATTAGTCATACAAAACATCAGCACCGGGTGCCGTTCTCCCCAGGATATCAGCATCTCGTAGATAGTGGTATGAAAAATCTCCGTGTCTTTGTGTTTCTTTTCCTTAGCCACTTTTATCTGAGTCAGAATGTGCTGCCTCATTACAAGCTTCCTGCGGTATTTTTTCTGCTCTCTGGTCAACGGTTTCCCGGTATTGGCCAGTTCGGCCAAGCCATCGGATACTTCTTTTAACGTCTTCTGCAGTACTTCATCAGTCATCACCACGTCACCTCCCACAACAGTGCTTGTATTTTTTACCGCTGCCACAAGGACAGGACTGGTTGCGGCCCACCTTCCGGCTGCCGGCCTTTACCAATGCTCTACGGTTTTCACCAACGCGCCCAGCCGCCTGTGCCATGGCCGACGGGACCGCCTCTGGAGCTTCCCGCTTGACGATACCTGTATGATAGGTAGTACGGGCCACATCATGCTGGATAGTATCCAGCAATGTCTGGAACTGCCGATACCCCTCCCGCTTGTAAGCGTCCACCGCCCGCGTCTGGCGTAGGGTCTGCCATCCCGCCTGCAGGCGCATATTCTCCATCATAGTCAGGTGCTCCACCCACAGATTATCTACAGTGCGCAGCATCACTAGCTGCTCCAGCACCCGCATATTATCGGCGCCCAGCTCTTTCTCCCGTTCCTCGTACCGGGTTTCCGCCAGCTCAACTAGTTTATCTTCAATCTGCCGCGGTTTCATCCGGGAAACAGTATCAGCATTGAAATCCAGCGGCAAAGGAAAGATAGTGGCGACATCCACCAGCAAGCCATCTATATCCCAGTCGATACCATGCTCATCAGCGATATGGCTGGTCACCACCTGCCGCACCTCTTCTTTCACCATCGACAGAATATTAATCTTAAGGTCAGTACCCTTATCCAGTATTTTCCTTCTCTGGGTATAGATAACCTCGCGCTGCTTATTGACCACGTCATCGTACTCCACCAGGTGCTTACGCATGTCAAAGTGAAAACCTTCCACCCGGATCTGGGCACCTTCAATAGAACGATTAACCAGTTTACTCTCAATAGGGGGGGCATCGTCCATGCCTACCCAGTCCATAACACCTTTAAAACGATCGCCGCCGAAGCGCCGCACGATATCATCCTCCAGAGACACATAGAAGCGGGAACTCCCTGGGTCACCTTGCCTGCCCGCCCGGCCTCGGAGTTGGTTATCAATCCGTCGGGCCTCGTGGCGCTCAGTACCAGTAATGTGCAGTCCGCCGAGTGCCACCACCTTCTTATGTTCCTCCTGCCAGGCCACCTCATCCTGCCCGTCCAGGCTACCACCCAGAACAATATCAACACCGCGCCCGGCCATATTGGTGGCTACAGTGACCGCCCCCGACCTCCCTGCCCGAGCAATGATACCCGCCTCCTTCTCGTGATATTTAGCGTTAAGTATCTGGCAGGTAATCCCCTTCCTTTTCAAGAGTTCGCTCAGGTATTCCGATTTTTCAATGGATACCGTACCAATCAGCACTGGGCGTCCCTCCCGGTAAAGCTGTTCAATCTCATGGGCCACCGCCTGGAACTTGGCTTTCTCATCCTTATAAATCTGGTCAGAAAAGTCCTGGCGAATCATCGGCTCGTGGGTGGGAATCAGCAGTACCTCAAGCCCGTATATCTTATGGAATTCCTCGGCCTCGGTGAGGGCGGTACCGGTCATACCGGCCAGCCTCCGGTACATGCGGAAGTAGTTCTGGATGGTAATAGTGGCAAAAGTCATGCTCTCCCGTTGAACCTTAACATGCTCCTTAGCTTCTATCGCCTGATGCAGTCCCTCGGAGTAGCGGCGGCCGAACATTAATCTTCCGGTGAACTCATCAACAATGATAACCTGACCATCCTTGACGACGTACTCGCGGTCCCGCCGAAACAGCGTATGGGCTTTCAGAGTACTTTCCAGATAGCAGGTCAGCGCGTAGTTTACCTGGTCATATAGGTTGGGCGACTTCAGTAGTCCTTCCCGGCTTAACATCCTTTCCACACTACTGATGCCGGTGTCGGTCAGGTTGACGCCCCGCTCTTTTTCATCAACGACATAGTCCTCATCACGTTGCAGACGTGGGACAATTCGGGCAAACACCTGGTAAGTCTGCCCTGATTCCGCCGCCGGACCGCTGATGATAAGCGGAGTGCGGGCTTCGTCAATGAGGAGATTGTCCACCTCGTCAACAATGGCGTAGTTCAAGGGGCGCTGCACACACTGGGACAGATCCATAACCATATTGTCCCGCAGGTAGTCAAAACCGAACTCACTACTGGTGCCGTAGGTGATATCAGCTTCATAAGCCTGGCGCCGGGAAACGGGACGGAAATAACGCCAGCGACTATCCCTCGAATCATGGTCGGGGTCATAGAGACGAGAGGGTTGGTGTTCATCCGAGTTCTGCTGAGGGTAGATACTAGCCACGCTGGCCCCCAGGGCATGGTAGATAGGCCCCATCCAGTAAGGGTCCCGTCGGGCGAGGTAGTCATTAACGGTAACCAAGTGACATCCTCGACCAGTCAGCGAGTTCAAATAAAGGGGCAGGGTAGCCACCAAGGTTTTACCCTCGCCAGTCTTCATCTCGGCAATTTTTGCCTGGTGAAGGACGATACCACCCAGCAACTGAACATCGTAGTGACGCTGACCGATAGTCCGCCTAGCGGCTTCACGTACGGCGGCAAAAGCCTCAGGCAGCAGCTCTTCCGGCGTACTACCCGCTTCCAGCCGTGCCTTAAACTCTTCTGTCTTCGCCCGCAGTTCATCATCGCCGAACTTCTCGAACTCGGGCTCCAAGTCGTTTATGCGATCGACTATCGGCCAAAGGCGTTTCAGTTCTTTCTCATT
>PVBE010524010.1_pt1 | contig 13529 bp, 11 predicted proteins | sample 1631181 | NCBI WGS metagenome assembly PVBE01 (sample SAMN08397723, study PRJNA350692) | Marine metagenome, whole genome shotgun sequencing project. | isolation source: water | place: Pacific Ocean | collected 2012-04 | reverse complement strand
TTGTGGGAACTGAACCAGCTTTTCATTACGCTCTGTCATGGTGGCGTACCTCCTTACTCTCAAGGTGAGGGGGGTGCGTTAGCAACACCCAGGGTACGCCGCCTGCTCACAACCTCACACACAACTTTCGGTTATATCTCTGCCTCGAGGCATATCAACCGAAGCACCTATTACAAAACCATCGAGTGCGCCATTGGCGGCAGCTGCACAGGAACCATTTGAGATGGGATCCCGGTTCAATACACCGCTGGTCACGGTGAAGGATCCGCCGTCATTCATGTAATCGAAGCCCTCTAACACCAGGTTAACCTGTGGTAGGACCTTTCGAAACATCCCCTCCATGAACTGGTCGCTGGTTATTTCATGTACCGCACCAAAATGGACGTGGCCGATAGCGCTCACCACGGCATCAACTCTGCCAACCTGCTGATACATTGCCCGAATGCCGGCGATGTCTTCGATGTCGACCCGCACATCACCACTGGTTCTACCGACGCTGATGATTTCATGCCGTTGAGCCAGGGCCTCTACTGCGGTCTTGCCAACGGCACCGGCGGCACCCACGATGACGATCTTCATCACTATGTCCTCACTGAAGCCTGGACAGAGATAGTTCGCAGAACGTCTCCTACTGCTCGCGCGGCTGCTGGAACCCACGCAAACCTCACTCGACGATCTGGCTGCAGGCCATTAGCACAGCGACCGTGGTCCTGGTCCATCAATCAGATTGCGCTCGAGCTTGTCCCGGCAGTGCCTACTCCGTCGAAAGCTCCACCCGCCATCCAGTCGTCTACTGAATGATCCGTTTGAATACTTCCAGATCGACGTTTCGTCCGCAGACAACGGCCACGACTTTCTTGCCCTTGAATCGCTCCCTCCGTTTGAGAAGACCCCCAACGCCCAGAGCTCCCGAACCTTCGACCACCAGGCGGTGCTGCTCGAAGAGGAGGCGGATGGATCCCTCGATCTCTGACTCGCTGAGCAATACGATTTCGTCCACGTATCGCTGACATAACTCCAAAGTGATGCTGTCCAGATCCACGCCGCCGGCGCAGGTGTCTGCAAGCGTTGGATAGGTTTCCATCTCGACGATCTTCTTGGTCCGCATGGACTCATACATCACCGGGGAGTTCTCGGGGGAGACGCCGAAGGCCTCCACGTCGGGATTATGGGACTTCAGCCACCCCGCCGACCCGGTCAGCAAGCCCCCCGCCCCACACGCGAAAAGGGCCGCGTCCAGATCGGGGAGTTGCCTGGAGATCTCGTACCCGCACGTGCCTTGTCCGCCGACCACGATGGGGTCGTTGTAGGGCGACACATAGATCTTGTCTTCCTCCCCCGCGACGCGTCTCGCCTCCTTCTCCGCATCCCAGGCACCTTCACCGTGAATGACCAGATCCAGGCCATGGGCCCTCAACAGTTTCAGACGCGACGGCTCGAGATCCTCGGCCACATAGATTGTGGCGCGGCGTTTTCGAAGTCCAACGGCCTCGGCGACAGCCAAGGCGTAGTTCCCGGTCGAGGCCGAGACGACCCCCTTGTCGAGTTCTGATTCGGTGAGCGAGAGGATCTTGTTGAGGGCTCCACGGAACTTGAAGGAAGAGGTTCGTTGCATCGAGTCCAACTTGAGCCAAACCTCGCCGTCGACTTGCTCGCTGAGATACATCGAATATTCGAGAGGAGTGGGTGAAAGGTAGCCCTCGCATCTTTCACTGGCTTCCAGGACCAACTGGGGTACGTCCGGGACTTGCTCACCGATCGTCATGACTGTTCCCTTGCTCGTGCAACCATCTTGGCGATCTGAATGTCTTGAATCGCAACCCCGGTAAGATCCACCACAGTGATCTGGTCCTCGTTGGATCGACCGATTCCCGGGTTCTTGATGACATTGCCCAGTTCGACAATCGAACTCACCTCGATGTGTCCTCCCTCAACCGCAGCACAACACTCGCCGTGATCGACACATTGCGCAATGCTGTCAGCGACCACAAGATCGGCGTTTCCAAGGACCTCGGCTTCGAGCTCCTGCTTCCCGTGATCGTCCGATCCCATCGCGGTGATATGTGTTCCTTGCTGCACTTGGTCGGCCCGAATCAACGGACTTCGTGCCGAGGTCGTGGTCACGATGAGATTACATTGCGAAACCAGATCGTCGAGTGCTGGTGCCGCTTCGATCTCCAACCCCCACGCCTGAACACGTTCTCTTGCTTGAAGGTCGGCAATCATGTGTTGCACTTTCGTCGAATCCCGCCCCCAGACCAGACAGCTCGTGCAGTCGACTACGTGACTCAACATTTCGAGTTGCATCCTTGCCTGCGCGCCCGTTCCCACGATCCCGATGCGGCGGACGTTTCTTGGTGCCAAGTGTCTTGCTGCAACCGCCCCAGCTGCAGCGGTGCGCACGTCGGTGAGCCAACATTTGTCCAACAGAATCAGCTCGAGTTCCCCAGTCTTCTGACTAAAGACAAGCAGCAGGCCATCACTCATTGGTAGCCCCAGATCGGGGTTCTTGTAGAACCCGGACGCCATCTTCAGGACATAGTATTCGTCGCCAGACACGAAACCGTACTTGATGTGAACGTCACCTGGTGGTTCCTCGAAATGCAGGAACCCCACCGGCGGCACTTCCACCTGACCATCGGAATAAAGAACAAACCCGGCTTCCATCTCTCGGATCACCTGCGGGATATCTACGAGGCGCTTGATCTCATCGAGTTCGATTACGTTTGTCATCGGTATGCTCCAGAAGAAACGTGGGCTTTCAGGAAATACGCGAGCCACTCCCTGGGCCGCGCTCGGTCGTCAGCGATCGGCGTCCCTACAAAACGCTCCCGAGCGCGACGCGAATCGCTCCGCCGCTGACGCCGCTCGACTCTTCCGACGCGAAGAAAGCGATCATCTCGGCGACCTCCTGCGGCACGGCCGCGACGCTCGTCCACTGGAGGAACGCGCGCGAACGTGCGACAACGGAGGGCGGTTGATGTTTCCGTCCGAGGTGGATTCGCTCAAGCGAGTCCTCATGCCCCCCCCCTGCGCGACAAGGATAGCGGAAAGAAAAGCTCTTTAGAAGCATCCTTCCAACCTGATCCTTCACCTTCCGCTCCGACAGACCGAAGGCTTCCTGCGGTCCCTGGCCGACACGCTTGAGCGGGAGCTCGCCGTGACTTCCTGGGGTGGCCAGGCGGCGTGATTCAGATCGAGGGCCGATCGTGGTTGTCAAAGATTGCGACGCAGGAGCGGCGTTGGTGCACGGCTCGAGACTCACCCGCAACGGTGCCACGCTCGAGGAGCCGTGCACCAACGCCGATATGGGCAAGAGCACCCTGCAGGCGAAGATCGGACGAATGACCAGACTGGGCAACGCTTTCCGCGCTAGTCCAATGACGCCGAACCACGTCAAGGACGGTGGTCGGAGTACACGGGGCCTGATCCGGGCGGCCACAATGGCAATCCCGGATCGATTCGAGGGAGGACTGGCATGTTCAACAGAATCGTTGCGGTCGTCGCCGTCGTGTTGCTCGGAGCCGTCACGGTGGCGGAGGCACAGGAGACCGTGATTGCGCGTGTTGTCGTCAACCTTGTGGACACGTTCGATGCCATCCCGTCGCCAGGCGGAGGGCGGGCGTTCTACGTGCGAGGCACGATCTGCACTGAAGAGACCCCCCGGGGGCCCCCAGTGCACGTCGAAGGGTGTCTTCCATTGCTGGGGTTGGACAGCCCCTGGATTTGGGGGGTTCGTGAACCAGGAGTACGATCTTCACGGTCGCGGGAAGATTCTGACACTCAGGCACCAGGGCGCGTCGGTACGATTGACCTGACCGACGGTCTTCTCACGGTGAGCGTACAGGATGTGCCTCTAAAGGAGGTCCTTGAGGAGGTTGCCCGCCAAAGTGATTTGACTCTTGAGGGGCACGCGTCGATGACGGATCGAGTGACCATCCTGTTTGACCGAGTTCCCTTCGAGAGCGGCTTGCATCTGCTCGTGCGTGGTCAGCGTTACCTCTTGGTGTCTGATCAAGAACATGACGCCGGGCAGCCACCCCTGAAGTCCCCGCGGGTGTTACGAATCTTCCCAGGAGGAGGACCGTTTCCTCCAGGCCCGGTGCCACGAGTTGACGACAGGAAGCGTGTGGAGTCGTCAGGGAACTCGACTCCGGATATTCCGAGGCTGCTAGCGGTCCTCGAACGTAGTGACGATACGTGGGAAGAAGAGGATGCGATTCTCGCCTTGGGTCACACCGAAGCCGCCGATGTGGCTCTACCCCTCAGTCGCCTGGCTCTGACAGACGAAGATCCGGTTGTGCGGGTCGCCGCCATTCACGCTCTCGTGAAGATTGGAGGGGACGAGGCCGCTCGGGGTCTCGCCCTGGCGCTCCAGGACGAAGAGCCCCAGATCCGTCGGCGGGCGGTTGAAGCTCTCCGACAGGTTGGGGGGGGAGAGAGCAGTCCTGCTCTTGGACTATGTCTGGGGCGTGTCCTTCAAGATCGTCAGATCCATGTCTCCCTCACCCAAGCCCAACGGCATGGCGGCATGAACTCCTTGAGGTCCGCGTCGCTCATCTCGGCTTCTGTCTCGGCCGTCACACGGCGTGGCCAGCGGATGCCGACGACCATCGACGTCGCCGAGCAACATGTACAGCGGTCCCAACAAATACCGCTTCCCGTAGCCATCTCCACCGCCGCCTGCGTCCAGCTCCCTCTTCAGGGCGCGCTCGTAGCGGCGAATTCGCTCGCGGATGCGCTTGGAATCTGTCGGCAACAGGTCGGGCATCATCCTGGAAAGCCAGGCTTAAGGTCAAACCCTAACCGAGCCCTGCCGGGCGCGCTAAGAGGGTCAAGACTAGCTGACTGAAGTACTCGCCTCGGCTTCGCTTGCTATGTCCGCGAGCGAATGGCACTCTGTCACCCGTCGTGCCATGACCTTCCGCCAGCGTACGCGGCGGAGGTCTGAGCTCCGAAGTCTGAGCAGAAACTCATCGCGGCCCGTGGGACGCCTCCTCCTCCTGTTCATCGCCGTGCCGGTCGTCGAGTTGGTCCTGCTCATCGAGATCGGACAGCGGGTCGGCACCCTCGCCACGATCGGGCTCATCATGGGCACCGGAATCGTCGGTGCGTCGCTGTCCCGGCAGCAGGGCATTAGCACGCTGGCGCGCCTGCGGAAGGATCTCGACGACGGCCGGTTGCCCGCCGAGCCGCTCGTCGACGGTGTGCTGATCCTCGTTGCGGCGGCGCTGCTCGTCACGCCCGGCGTGCTGACCGACCTCATCGGATTCCTCTGCCTCGTCCCGGCCTGCCGGCGGCTGCTGAAGCGCTCCTTGAAGCGACGGTTCGAGCGCGCCGTGCGGGAGGGCACCGGCGGCGTCACCGTGGCGTTCGACGGCGCGGGCGATTGGTCAAGCCGACCGCCTATGAAGAACGTGACCCCACGCCGACCCGACGATCCGGAAGCAGGTCACTGAATCGACATGGGTGACCCGCACCGCCGCTTGGCCACGCCGCGCTCACCACGCTGGTGACGACGAACAGGAGATCGTCCGCCCCTTCGAGATAGGAGCGATGAACACGCCGACGAATGGCGCCCAGGCAAGCCACCAGACCATGTAGGTGAGCGTCCAAGACCCTCCAACCAAGACGGCACAGCCACGACGGAAGCTGAAATAGGCAATCACGAGTCCGGTGAGCGCATAGATCGCCCAGGCGTGCAGGCCCCAATGGAAGTTGGTGAGAAAAAGTGCCAGGGCGGCCGCGTCCCGAGGGCTGTCGTACTCCGCGATCAGCAGGTAATGCGTAAGAGGTTCCGCCACACCCCAGAAGAGAAGGCCCACGCCCATGCCCGCAGCGAATAGCATGTTCAGCCAGGACACCGTGGAGAACTCGGGCTCGTCGTCGTCCTTGCTGGGCTGAACTACGCCATCTGGCCCTGCGCTATGAATGACGCCGGCCTCGTGGGCGGCCTCGATGGCGTCGGCGATCTGCTTCGCGATGAGCAGGTGCTGGTGGTTGTGATCATACGCGAATGCGCGGCCGACCGGCCGACGTTCGTTAGAAAAGAGAATAGCGCGCCAGAGCCTCGCGCCCCGCCTGTCGACCCCACCTTCAACCCCGGCGCCAACGGGGTCGTCTGGACGTTGGCGGTCACGCTGTCTGGATGTACCATAGCTTCAGCCTGAGTTTCCGAGATGTCGAAGATCTCCTCGCCGAACGGGGTGCACCGCGAAAGGATTCCATCCATGACTGCAGACGGCCCCGGTCGAATTTCAAGGCGGGAGTTCATCGAAAGGAGCGCTCTCGGAACGGCCGCTCTCGTCGGCTCCGAGACGTTCCTTGCACAGGAGTCCGGCCGGCAGAAGGTGCGCGGCGCCTGCATGCACGACTGCCCCGACACTTGCGCCTGGATCATGACCACCGAGAACGGCCGAGCGGTGGAGCTCGTCGGGGACGAACAACACCCCATGACCCGCGGCCGCCTCTGCGAGAAGATGGATGGGTTTCTCACCGACGTGGTCTACAACCCCGACCGCGTTGTCTATCCACTACGTCGCGTCGGCGAGAAGGGTCTCTCGGGAGAGGGCCGTTTCGAGCGGGTCGGTTGGGACGAAGCGCTGGACGACGTCGCATCGCGCCTGAAGAAGATCATTGCAGATCACGGCCCGACCGCCATTCTCCCCTACAGCTTTGCGGGAACCGAAGGGGCGGTCCAGCGCCGGTCCATCGACCGTCGGTTTTTTGGGCGTCTGGGAGCGACGCTTCTGGATCGCAACATCTGTGGCAGTACAGCGCATGTCGGCCTGAGCGCCACCATGGGTACCAGTAGCGGGATTCTGCCAGAGGACATCCAAAAGAGCCGCTTCATTATTGTCTGGGGCTCCAATCCGGTCCTGACCAATCCCCATGGGTGGCCCTATATCGAGCAGGCACGACGCGAGGGAGCGCGCATCGTCGTCATCGATCCGCTGCGCACGGAGACAGCCGAGCGCGGCGACTGGCACCTGCGGCCGATCCCCGGCACCGACGCGGCACTTGCACTCGGGATGATGCATGTGATCGTGGGCGAAGGGCTTCACGACGCCGAATATGTCGAGCGCCATACCCTCGGTTTCGACCGGCTGCGCGAGCGCCTCGTCGAATATCCGCCCGAGCGGGTCGCGGAGATTACGAGCCTGAAGTCCGAAGACATCGTCGAGCTGGCGAAGGCCTACGCCACCACGCGGCCATCGACGATCCGGATGCAGATCGCGATGGAAAAACACTCGAACGGCGCGATGATGTATCGGAGCATCGCTTGTCTTCCCGCTATCGTCGGGGCGTGGCGGGACGAGGGTGGCGGAATCTTGCAGTTCACCAAGTGGGCCGAGGGAGCGCTGAAGCTCGGGGCGGTGCTCATGCCGGAACTCGAGGATTCGAGCACGCGATCCGTGAACATGGTACAGCTCGGGCGAGCGCTTACAGACGAAACGCTCGATCCTCGCATCCACGCGCTCATCGTGTACAACAGTAATCCTGGAACCATTGCCCAGAACCAGAACCTGGTCTTCGAGGGGCTGAGACGCAAGGATCTGCTGACGGTCGTGATCGATCACTTCGTGACCGATACCGCCCGCTTCGCCGACTACGTGTTTCCCGCCGCCACGCAGGCGGAGTATCTGGATCTCGTCGTGCCGTGGGGAAGTCCTTATCTGACGCTGAACGTCCCCGCCATCGAGCCCGTCGGCGAAGCGCTTCCCAACACGGAGATCTTTCGCCGCCTCGCTCGACGCATGGGCCTCGAGGACGACTACCTCTACACGTCGGACGAGGATCTCATCAAGACCGCACTCGATAGCGATCATCCCTACCTGAAGGACATCACCTACGAGAGCCTCCGCCGAGACGGGTGGGCACCTCTCAACCTGCCTCGTCCGTTTATGCCTTACGCGGAAGGCGGCTTCCCCACCCCGTCGGGGCAATGCGAGCTCTACGCAGAGAGTCTGGAGGCCGCTGGATTGGATCCGCTTCCGGGCCACGTCCCTCCCGACGGAGACCCGACGAGTCGAGAGCGTTACCCGCTGACCTTCATGAGCACCAAGGCAATGCGCTTCTTCTTGAACTCGAGCCACGCGAACCAGCCGCGCCACCGGCGTGCCACCGGTGAGCCGCGACTGCAGATCCATCCAAAAGATGCTGCCGAGCGGGGTATCGAAAACGGCACCATGGTTCGTGTCTACAACGCGCGAGGCTCGATCGAGATCGTCGCGGCGGTGGATGACGCAACACTTTCGGGTGTTGTGACCATGCCGCACGGCTTCTGGGCATCACTCCTCCCCGGCGCCTCGTCGGCGAACGCCCTGACCTCTGACAGCCTGAGCGATATGGGCGGTGGCGGAGCGATCTACGACGCCAGAGTCGAGGTAGAAAAAGTTGGATGAGTCCGCAAGCGTACAGGACTCGAGCGTCCCCCGCGCCAGTCAGAGCGCCTCCTGCAATAAGATCCCGGCCAGCGCGGTCACAGCGGCGAGCCCGGCGCCCAGAGCCCAGATACCGCTCCAGCTGAGCGGGAGCTCGGCGGCCCCATCGGCGATGGGCTCTGCGGACAGATCGAGGTATCGATAGAGGCGATCGATGGCCGGAGTCGAGACGGATGTCACCGCAGCGAGCGCGCGGAACTCATCGGCGATGGTCTGCATCTCATCTCGCGCACCGGCCGCGTGACCGATCTTGACGCTCGTCTCATCGCTCTTAACCATGCGTCGCATGATGACGAGAAGTAACGGCTCAGGAAGCCACCGGAACAAGCGGTGGTTGGCCGGTGTGATGGGAATACCTTGCGCGCTCAGAACGCTGTATCCCTCACGGATCGCACGCAGCATGAGCACCAAGGCGTCCCGCGTGCGAGACAGTCGACCGGCGTCGCTGCCCGCCATATACAGAGCGTTGGCTGTTGGACTGATCTCCGCGACGTGGGTCTTGAGCCACGCGTCCATGTTCGAGCACGTGGCTGCCGAGAAACCGGCCGCCTTCAGGGCGTCTGCAATCGCCTCGATCCGTGCGGACTGGGTGCCGTCGAGCTCTCCGACCCTCGTCGGTTGCTCCTGCGCCGAGGTGATCAGGTAGTGGATGCTGCCATCGCGGCTCACTGCTGCGGCACCCGGAAACCCGAGAAGCACTCGGTCGCGCCCGAGTGCCTCGATCATCTCGCGAGGTCCGGCGGCGTTGTTACCGAAGAACATGACACTGGGTGTTCCGTGGTTGGCGGCCAATATCGGCAACACTTCGGACACGTGGTTCTTAGGAAGGATGACCAGAACAAGGTCATAGGCATCATCCGCATCGAGTCGTTCGACGGCGTTGACCCATACCTCCGTCCGCTGTCCGGTGACAGCATTGTCGAGCTGGATCCCATGGGCACGAATGTCAGCGAGGCGCTTCCCTCTCGCGAGGATAGAGACGTCCTGTCCAGACTCTTTCAGGAGAGTCGCATAGAGACTGCCCATGTTGCCGGCACCGTACACCAGGATGTTCATCGTTCGTCTCCGTGCGGCTGACGCACGAGCCTGCACGAGCCCTGGAGGCTGGCCGCCTTAACGGTTTGCCAGGCGGGCGGGGTTCCGCACCCGCGCAAACTGACAAAGTAGTGCTAGACAGCGGTCCTCACTCGGGCGGATCGAGGAGCTCGCCCGGAAGCGGTTGCCCCCGGACCCAGGCTGCGACCGTCGCCGAAAACAACACGGGCTTCTCGCCGGACCATGCGTGGTGGCAGTCGGGAGCAAGTCGTGCCTCGGCCACCGGGAGTCGCCGCCGGAGGATCCGCAGCGAGTCCAGCGTGATCTTCTGCTCCCGGTCGCCCGCGAGCAGCAGGGTCGGTCGATCAATCTGCTCGAGCCCCTCCGGCAGACAGTCTTCGTGCAGCTCGTCGTTGATGCGGAAAAACGAGCGGCGGTCGAGCGCGAGTCCGGCCTCGGAGAACCCCGTCCTGGCCTCGGGTGAGAGCTGCAACGCCCGGCCGACGAGCCCCTCCGCGCCCGGGAGCTGGGTCAGAGCCCCGACCGCGAGGTTCGCCCACGTCATCACGCGCGACAGCGGCTTGGCCACCGTCCCAGTGAGCACTGCGCGTCCGACCCGCTTGGGTGCCGCGGCCATCACGTGGAGCGCGGTCACAGCGCCCAGGGACATCCCCACCACGTGCACCGGCTCGGTGGCACCGGCGTCGTCGAGGACCGCGACCAGCTTGGCCGCGGTGTCCGAGAACGACGTCCACTCCACGCCGTGGCTGGGCCCGTGCCCGGGCAGATCGACCACGATCGAGCGGAACTCGGGCAGCCCTTCGAGCTGTGGGTGCCACATCCACCCCGACACCAGCGCACCATGCAACCAGAGGATGGTCTCGCCGGTGGTGGCGCCGTGCAGCTCGTAGTGAAGCGTCAAGCCAATGGACCGCGTGCGGCGTCAGAAGCGAAACAGACGGGTGAACTTGACCGCGACGCTGCGGTTCTCGAGTACCGGGAAGCCCGTACCCGCGACGTCGCGACCGTCGCTGTAGACGACGAACAGGTCGCTCCCCGGCTCGTACTCCCACCGGAGGCGCACGTTGCTGCCGAGCGACTCGCCGCTCGAGTTGTACTGCACGAGCGCTCCCACGAACATGCGCTGCGAGGCCGTGAAGGTGGCCCTAGCGCCAAACAACCGCGCCGTGAAGGCTCCCTGTGGGAGGTCGACCCAGTTGACCGAGACGTTGGGCTCGATCGAGAACTTGGGCGAGATCTCCACCCGTCCTCGATAGCTCGTCTCCGTGCGTGTGCCGCCGAAGAATCCCCCGCGGAGGAAACGGATCGAGCCCGTGACCTTGCGCTGCCCGCCCAGCCGATAGGTCGTCGTGACGTCGTTGAACCCGTAGTCGCCGGGTGGGATCACGATGCCGTCGGCGATCTCGAAGTCCTCGACCAGGTACTCGAAGTTGTCGTCGTAGTCCACATTCCAGCGATCCCCGTTTTCGAGCTCGAAGAACACTGAGGCCTTGCCCTGACGGGTCTCCACGCGGCCTTCCAGGTCGGTGATGTACTCCAGGCTCGGCTCGAACCCGATCCGACGAAGTACCCGGATGCCGCTCGGCCGCGGGCTGAACCGAGCCTGCCCGAAGCTCCGCCGAAAGCTCGTGCGGCGGAGGAAACCGACGTCCGGCTTGAAGGCCTCACCGACCGAAAGGTGCTCGACCTTCAGCCCGTACCGGTCGCCCGCGTAGTCGAGCCCGGCGCGGTAGCTCTCTTCATCCCCGGACAAGCCGGTCGTGCGCGTCCGCGCGTAGTAGCCGTCCACCCGGAGGTCCTGGAAAAACACGAGGTTGGCATCGAGGCCCACGGCCTGATTCGTCCCCGACAGATCCTCGGTGAGGGAGCGGTGGGTGGCGATGACACCGATGTTGCTCCGCCGCAGGATGTCTCGCTTGACGCGGAACACCGCGAAGCTTGTCGGCGCCGTAGCGATCGCGTCCGTGTCGCCGGTGCGGACGGCGAGCGCGCCGACCGAGTAGCGGCCGACCCTGCCGGTGAGTCGTCCACCCGCGACGATAGGGACCGTCTGGCCCTCGCTCAGGCCGATGCGTCGGCTGTAGAACAGGATCGGCGTGTTGCTCGGTGGCCGGAAGCCGAAGCTGCTGCCGCCGCCCCGCAGCCCACCCGGGTCACCGAAGGCGAAGATCCCCCGGCCCTCCAGGAAGAACTCTCGTTTCTCTGGGAAGAACAACGAGAACCGGGTCAAGTTGACTTGTTGCTGGTCGGCTTCGACCTGGGCGAAGTCGGTGTTGTACGTGAAGTCCGTCGTCAAGCTCCGAGTCAGACCGTACTTGACGTCGAAGCCGAGGTCCCCGCTGAGGTCGTTGTCGAACGCGGGTTCGGCCGCGAGGTTCGTCGTCAGGGAGGACAGCGCGTAAGGCTTGAACTCGAGGTTCTTCGCGCCCGACGGCGGCTCGATCCCGACCAACGTCGCCGACGACGAGACCTTGTAGACGCCGCGCCCGGCCAAGGACGCCGGGATCCGGGTCAGGTACGAGTGCTCGTTCTTGGCCGGGTTGATGCGGCGGAAGTTGATGCCCCAGATCTGGACCTGGCCGGGCCTGTAGCGCAGGGACTTGAACGGGATCGCCATCTCGACCGTCCAGCCATCCTCGAAGGTTCGGCTCTGAGTCCGCCACACGGTGTTCCAGTCGCGGTCGTGGACCCGCTCGTCGGTCATGTAGCCGTCACCGATCCCCCCGATGGGGTTGGTCTGAAACAGGAAGCCGTTGCGTCGGTCGTAGAAGGTATCGAGCGTAACGGCGAAGTTGTCGTTGTAGAAGATGCCGATGTTGTCCCTGCGCAGCTCGTTGGCGACCATGCGCCCGGGCTGCGTGTCCCAGCAGCGTGCGGAGATGTAGACGTTCTCGTCGTCGAAGAAGACCCAGACCCGCGTGTTCTCGGTCGCCGGTTCCCCTTCGTACGGCACCTGCTGGACGAAGTCACCGACCGACGCGACCGACTCATACACGTTCTCCTGGAGCAGACCATCGAGTTCCAGGGGTTCGGCGAGGCGAGTCGCCCGGATCGTGACCCGCCCCTGCTCGTCACGAGATATCACCTCCGGCGGCTGGGGTGGTGACGGTCCGTCGATCAGGATCGACGGTGACTCGCTTCTACCAGGAGTGGTCAAGACCGGACCCGATTGCTCCCTTCCGTCGGCTGCCACCTGCGCGGTCGCCCTTGCGGACAGCCCGCAGCCGGCGACAACGAGGGCGACGATGGCGCGCCGTGGCACTGTCAAGTTGCGGGCAAGCTCCCTAATCTCGTCCGTAATATGCCGCCTCAAGGAAGGTCTCCCATCGCAACATCTTGGGTGTCGATCGGCCGGAATTTCGTCAACTTGACAATACCCGCGAGGGGCCTCGGCGGATAGAATACCCCGTCGCTCCAGAGGTAGGTAGCGGCAAAGAGACCCATGCCGAGTTTTCGCGTCCTCGACCTCCCCGGCTCGACCGGGAGCATGCTGGCGAAGCTGCCCGCGCCGCAGCCAGGTGCCGCCCGGACCGCGCTCCCCATGTCCGCGGGGGAGATGCGGCTGCGAGGCTGGGACCAGGCTGACATCGTCTTCGTGACCGGCGACGCCTACATCGACCACCCGAGCTTCGCCATGGCGATCCTCGGCCGGATCCTCGAGGCGGCCGGCTTCCGCGTCGGCATCATATCCCAGCCAGACTGGCAGTCCGCCGACGACTGGAAGCGTTTCGGCAAGCCACGGCTGTTCTTCGCCATCAGCGCCGGCAATATGGACTCGATGATCAACCACTACACCGCCAACCGGAAGGTACGCAACGACGACGCGTACTCGCCCGGGGGCCGGATCGGTCTGCGGCCGGATCGCGCGACGCTGTCCTACTGTCAGCGCGCGCGCGAGGCATACAAGAATGTCCCAGTGATTGCGGGCGGCGTCGAGGCCTCGCTTCGCCGCCTGGCCCACTACGACTACTGGAGCGACAAGGTTCGTCGCTCAATCCTGCTGGATTGCAAGGCGGACCTGCTCGTGTT
>PVBE010012397.1_pt1 | contig 13529 bp, 10 predicted proteins | sample 1631181 | NCBI WGS metagenome assembly PVBE01 (sample SAMN08397723, study PRJNA350692) | Marine metagenome, whole genome shotgun sequencing project. | isolation source: water | place: Pacific Ocean | collected 2012-04 | reverse complement strand
CGAGAGCTGGAGCGGGAAGTCGGTCGCGTCGAGGACGGGGGTCGCCATGTCCAGGCCGCCCGACGAGAAGGCGCCGCCGCGCTTCATCGACGCGGCGCGCTCCTCGGCGGTGTGGCGGAGCACCTTCAGGTAGAGCGCGCGCCACCGCTCGGGGTCGGAGCGCGAGCACTGCAGCTCCTCCCCCTCGACCTACGCGCGCGCCAGGCTGAGAACCCTCCTCGGCACCATCGAAAGCGAACGGGATAATCGTTACTGCCGAACCACTCGCTGCAGCTTCCAGCATACTAGCAAGACGATTATCAGCATTACTCCCCTGACCAATACCCCGATTGCCACCAGTACCATGTAAAATCACAGACACCTGAGAAGACCTATAATTAAGTGGAACCACTACTAGGGCCGGACGATCATCATTTCCCCCAACTGACTCAACAGAGACTCTTCCAAAAGCGTACTCATTTGCTGCAGCAAGCAAAGCCTGCGCATCAACATGTGAATTTCCAGAAGCTTCACTACTAGCTTCAAACTCAACAGGCGCCTGCAATAAACCACGTGCCGAAGGACTCGCAGTCTCAACCTCCTCATCACCCCCAAATAAAGAGCCAAAGGACCCAAAAATCGATTCCAAGCCTTCGAGTATTTTCTCTATTAACTCCTGCAAAAAATTCTTGTCTTCAGTTTCGGCAGCCTCAGCAACAACTTCACGAGCAGCAGTTGCAGCTTCTTGCCTCGTACCAGCCCCAGCTAATTCCGTAGCCGCACCAGTACTCACTCCTTCATCTTCAAGCTCCTCAACCACTTCTGCAGCCTCTTCAGCTCTATCAGCCCCTTCTGCAGCACTATCACTAAATACATCCGCCTGCCGTTGAGACGACTCAACCTGAGCTTCATCAGCGGGTTCAGATTCAGCCACATCTTCTAACAGAGCCAACGCGTCATCAATCCCCTCTGGGGAACTCGGATCTGGAGCATTTTCTCGCAACGTTTCATGCATTATCAAAACTCAATTACATCTAATAATTGTAGCATAAATAAGGGTAAAATAGTACCTAGCCTACTTCTGGCTCTGAATATATTCATAAGCCTTCACAGAAGCGTAAACCCCCTCCGCCGCACCAATAATTGCCTGCTTAAATTGAGCGTTAGTAATATCTCCAGCGCCATAGAAGCCGGGAACATTGGTCCCTGATTCACGATTCACAATCAGGAAGCCTCGCTCATCGAGCTCGGCCCCAACCCCCTCCGCCAACTCGTTCTGCGGAAGCTGTCCAATAGCCATAAACACACCATCCAATTCTAACTTATCCCCTCCTTTCAGCATCAAATGTGTCACCTTTTCTCCATCGCCCCCAATCGAATCAATTTCAGTCAAATATTTAATCTCAACTTTCGGATCCTTTTCTATCTTGTCCTGATTCACCGGCTCTGCCCTCATATGATCCTTGCGAACTAACACGTAAACCTTAGAGCAATGCTGAGCCAAAATGTTTGCCTCAATTGCAGCAGAATCACCTCCACCCACAATCGCAGCAGTCTTATCTTTAAAGAAAGCTGCATCGCACAAAGCACAATACGAGACCCCCTTATTTGCATACTCTTCTTCACCGGGAACACCCAAATGCCTGTGTTTTGTTCCAGTAGCCATTACTACAGTACGCGAAATATATTCGTCGTTTCCGGCCTCAACCCTGAACAATCCATCCTCTTGTTTCTCGATTTTTTTAACTCTATCAAATTTCATTTCCGCACCAGATTCCATAGCATGTTCGATGAACACCTGCCCCATGTCAGGGCCCGTTATACTCTTAATCCCTGGATAGTTCTCTACCAGATGAGTGGTTGTAATAAGCCCTCCAGGCTGTTCAGCAAAGACTACAGTCTTCATATTAAAACGAGCTGCATACATTCCTGAGCTTGCTCCTGCACATCCACCTCCGACTACTAGAACATCGTAAATTTCCATTTAAAATAAGTTATAGCTTGCAGAAGTCTAGCACATAAAATTACAATGCATCCACCTATGGTCGATTTTAGAAAAAGTATATTCACAAAAAGCACGCGAGAGAAGCACAGCAAAATGTCTCCCACCAAGATGACTACGCTTCTCAATAAATCCAAATCGCGGAAAGTTAAGCGAAAAAAGAAGTCATTCAAATCGTATGCAAAAAAAATGCTCACCTTTAAATCGCCGGTAAATAAATCCAAGAAGACCCCAAAATGGAAGCCGCTGGCAATATTATTCGGAATAATTCTGTTCTTCACATACATCATTTTCTTCACAGGATTTTTCAAAGTGGACAAGCTACTTGTCTACGAAGGAGAAGAAGAGTCTGACAACGTGCAGATACGAAAACTAGTTGAGCCTCTCAGGAGCAGGAACATTATACTAATTAAATCTGACACAGTGGCGAACAGTCTGAGAAATCAGATTGAAAACTTAGCAGAGCTAAAAGTAGAAAAAAGATTACCTGGGACAATTAAAGTGACCTACGCAAGATTCCAGAAAGTCGCGAACGTAGTAAATATTATTGGGAACCAACGCATAAAGAAAAAATTCGTGATTAACGAGAGCGGCATATTAATGGAAAAAGACAAAACCATCCAGAGCCTACCCTTTATCAACCTCGCCAGTCCGAAAGCCTTCCAGCTCGGAGACCAAGTTATTTCTCAAGAGAAATTGAAATACATGCTCGAAGCAGCAGCGAACTATGAAGAGAAATTCAATATGAAAGTGCTAGAAATCAACTACTTAACAGCAGCACGCGAAGTTCATTTCTTAACCGAGAGACGCTTCGAGGTATGGCTAGACATTCAAGTGGACCATGAGGAGCAGTTAATGAAATTGCGTAATGCAATCCCTAAAATTGATATCTATAACGACAACCTACAATACATAGACTTGAGGATTCAAAGCGCAACCGGTCAGAAAATTATTTACAGGCGGCTCTAGCGAGATCAGCAATTTTGATTATTTGACAATCCCCTGTATCTGAAACATCTTCTACCTCATCATCAACCAAACCATCCTCCTCTTCTTCTTCATCAATCTCCAACGGAACAACCAGTCCAATCTTTACTCTCTGGCAATATATTTCGGCTGCAATCAGCTCATTTACAAAACAAAGGAACCTTTCCTGTAATGCAGAAATACTCTTTTCAGCAACCATACCACTTACCTCCGCCCGCAATTGATCCCAGGCTTCAACATCCTGCTCCAGCACTTCCAACTCTTTAGCAGTTGCCCCATCCTCACCGATATTGAGAGCAACATACATCTCAATTTCAGTGAGCACCCATTGACAAACATCCTCAACAAAAGACGCCGGGGCTCCGGACTGAACTAATTCTCTCTTAGCAGTCTGAACCTGAAGCATCAAACCACGTTCGGATATATCTAAATCCATAGCAAATATTAACGGCATACTATATTTATACATATCGCCTTCAAAAGCAACCCAGAATGCACTACAATCGGCTTAAATAAGACAAAAACATGACTTTTAGGTGGTCAGAACAAAAGAAGCCATTTCTGTGCTTAGCCCCAATGGAAGGCTACACAGATACCTCATATCGACAATTAATTAAGGAAATCTCTCCGAGAACCATAGTTTTTACTGAATTTACGTCTATCGATGGACTCAAATTCGGCAATCCAAAAAGCTTCAAACGAATCGAATTCAAAGAGATGGAACGCCCCCTCATCGCACAAATATTTGGGAGTGATCCGGCAATTTTTGCGGAATCAACAAAAATTCTTACGGACATGGGAGTCGACGGAATCGATATAAATATGGGATGCCCATCCAGGAAAATAGTTACTGGTTGCAAAGGATCAGCCCTTTTCAATGATCCTGCACTCGCAGCTGAGATAGTACATGCAACTCAGTCAGCAACTCACCTAGACGTCTCAGTAAAAATGCGGATAGGCTTTGGCGCATTCGATCTACCAGCCCTGCTAAACTTCACAAAAGGGCTCGAAGACGCCGGAGCTAAGCATTTAGCCCTACACGGCCGAACTACAAAACAAGCTTACACCGGTATGTCAGACTGGAAACCAATCTACAAAGTAAAGAAAGCCCGAACAATCCCAGTCACAGGAAACGGAGACATAACATCAGTTAAAGACGCTAAGAAGAAACTAAAGAACCTCGACGGCCTTATGGTAGGTCGAGGAACATTCGGCAATCCATGGTTAATGGCAGAGCTTGAGCACCATTTGGAAGGAGAAAAATACGAAGGTCCTCAAACCTTTGAAGAAAAAATCCCAACAATCCTACACCAATGCCAGCTCGCCATAGACTACAAAGGTGAATACAAAGCCATGATCGAAATGCGAAAACACCTCGCAAACTACGTTCACGGATTCAAAAATGCCACGAAATATAGATTTCGGCTCGTACGCGTAAGCACGCTAGAAGAAGCTAAAGAAATCCTTGAAGAAGTCATTGAAGCAAGCCAACAGCTATAGGCTGTAAGCCATTTATATGGTATAATATATGGATATTGTTATCTATATATGGATATCCAAAAGATCTTCTCTACAGCCGCAAAATACGGCGCATCAGACATCTATCTGACCGTTGGAATCAAACCAACCCTAAGAATCAACGGAAAACTTGTTCCAATCGAAGAGCACCCCGTTTTAAGTAAGAAAATGGCAGAGGAATATCTCGCCTCAATAATGAGCGAGGAACAAAAGAAGTATTTTGCTGAAAATTTAGATATCGATTTTGGAATGAATGTGCCAGGCGTATCCCGTTTTCGTGTAAACATATATATACAGAGCAAAGGAATCGGAGGAGTATTCAGGCTCATTCCTGAAGATGTTAAGTCGCTCGACGACCTCAACCTACCGGCCCAACTCAAAAAAATTGCTGACTTAAAACAAGGAATCGTGCTCGTAACTGGTCCTACCGGACAAGGTAAATCGACTACGATGGCTTCAATAATCCACGAGATAAATACAAGACACCAATACAATATTATTACCGTTGAGGACCCAATTGAGTTCATCCACAGCAACCAAAGTTCAATAATTAACCAAAGGGAAGTCGGAACTCACACACAAAGCTTCGCAAATGCACTTAGAGCAGCGCTACGTGAAAGTACCGATGTAATACTTGTTGGTGAAATGCGTGATCTCGAGACAATCCAACTCGCACTAACAGCCGCAGAAACTGGCCACCTAGTCTTGTCTACACTGCACACAAGCGGAGCATCAAAGTCAGTTGATCGTATTATTGACGCTTTCCCGCCTGAACAACAGAACCAGGTACGAACTCAGCTCGCAGAATCACTAAGAGCAATCGTATGGCAGCAACTGCTTCCTAGAGCTGACGACCAAGGACGAGTTGCCGCTCTCGAAATACTGTTCTCAAACAGCGCAATTTCAAACCTAATTCGAAAGGGAAAGACATACCAAATCCAGTCTGTGCTCGAAACAAGCATGAAAGACGGAATGCAGACAATGGAAGCCGCAATCGAAGGACTACAATCTCAAGGCTTCGTAACGCAAGAAACGGCACTAGACTACCTCAAAGGACTTCGAGACCTAGACCTAGATGAAGAAGCTTAAGAAAGCTCATACAGCCCCTCACGATTCCTTCTAAACTTGTTCTTTTTTGAATTCAAGTTTATTTGAACAGTAATTGGCTTCACCTTTCTTCGCTGCAATACCTCTTGGGTCAAATCATGAAGATGCATTGGCCCCTTCTTCTCAAGGATACTCTCGAGAACATCTGAAACAGTCCCCTCCTTATACCCCCAAGTTTTAAGAGCGTATATCCCCCTACCAATAAGAATAAATAGAGGATTATTGATAAGCTCATTGTGCACAGCCTGAACAGACACAGATTTTGAATCAAAATGTTTTGCACGAATCCTCTCTGCAATATCCATGAAATGTAATGGCTCATTGCCCTCATTCAAAATAAACAAAATCTTATCATACAGTGTTCGAGGATTTACATGTCGCCAAGCAGTAAGACTTACGCCCTTTTCGTTTACAGTAATTCTACGATCGAGCCTCAATGCAGACAACAGGCACTTCTTACGAATCACAATAGAACGAGACTTGAAGCTCTCCTGAAGACTAGAAACTAGTTGATTCAAAGTCATCGCATCACCTTCGTTATTCAATAACTCTCGAGTCAACATAGATATCTCTTTTATCATCGCGAAGGTAATCTTCGCCAACCTGAAATGAGGAACAAAATCCACTCTGTTGTGCTCCCACACAGCATCATCATTCAAAATACAAGCTAGCCTCAACTCAGCGATAGTTTTCTCAGCATTCGGGAACCTCAAAAGCAAAGCCTTATTAATATCATGCTCACTAATAATGTCTCCCTGCTCCTTGAACAGTTCGAGTAGCCAATTATGAAGCTCTTCTAAGTTAGTGTTATTAGCATTACGCACCATCTTCTTTAGAGCGTAGGTCTGAACTTGTCGCACCCTTTCTCGCGTTACGCCATAATCATCACCAATAGATGCGAGCGTATCAATAGACTGGTTACGCAAACCGAAGCGGCGCACAATCACATCGCGTTCCTTGTCAGATAATAAATTTAAGATGGCCCCCACTATTTCAACAGGTTCTTCGAGGCCTACTATGCCCTTTACATCTTGAGAAGTCATGCCTCACGGATTAAATTATTGAGGTATAAATACTGAGCCATGCGTCAATTAAAGTCAATAAGGCTAAACAGCCCCTTTCTTTACAAGAAAAGCGCTAAGTGATAGGCTATAGCTGCCCTGTTGATACTAATTTACAACACATAAAATGTTAGTGCAAGTCTTGACGGATCTCGGTTTGAGTGAAAAAGAAGCTCAAGTCTACCTGGCCCTACTTGAAATCGGAAGCCAGCCGGTAAGCACTGTCGCTAAGTCTGCAGGCATTAATCGTACAACATGCTATGTGATCTTAGAAGAATTAGGGCAAAAAGGATTAGTCAGCAGCTTCATTAGAGCAAATATCAAATACTTTTCTGCAGCCCCGCCATCAACACTCGAGGCCTTCCTTGCAAACCAAAAGAAACAGATCACGAGCCAAGAATCAATCCTGCATGAGAATATCGAAGCTCTCATGAACGTAGTTAACAAAGAGAGCATAAAGCCTAAAGTTTACTTTCTAGAGGGACTTAGCGGCATCCAAAGGACTTACGAAGACACTCTCAAAGAAGGACAAACCATATGCGCTATCGAATCTGTATCCGCAATGAGCCCAGAAGTTAAGAAATGGATATACGGAAGCTATATACCAAAACGAAAGAAAGCGGGAATATTTGCCCACGCTATTCTTACAGACACACCAGAACACCGAGAGTTCCAAAAACTCGACGAGAAACAGATGAGAAAAACCAAGTTGATCGCAAACGACCTTTTGGATTTTCAAATCGAACTCAACATTTACGGCAACAAATCATCTTTTATCGCATACCAAGAAAGCAACTACACCAGTGTAATCATCGAAAACGAAGCCATCACAAAGAGCCTCAAGTCGATGTTCGACCTAGTCTGGAACGACATCAAATAGACTACTCGTGGACAGGGATATCTGTTTTTTCAAACACAAAGACCCGACCATTGAACGCTCTTTTATCATTTACGTTGTCACGCAAAGCTGCAAACTGCTCATCATCAACCCCAAAAAACTCGCCATCAACAAAAGCCTTTGCATCCTCAGGCTGAATTTTCAGAGCCCTTGCGCGATCAAAGAAATGCGTATATGTACGCAAGATAGTCGCACACAATTCTTCAGCAGGTTCCTCACCCGACATATGATACCCTCCATTCAAGCATGCTAAAAGGTAAGGCCTATGAGATTTTGGACCCATCGAGTTCTCTATACAAAAAACCTTAAAGTCATCCTGGCTTAAATCAGTCGTCGTCGTATCCACATCAATTTTCTTCCAACCTCTATCCTCATGGAACGCCAATACAATCCCTTGATTACTAAATAATCCTCTCATCTGCCCCAAATCTACACCGTCTACACCATCAATACGGTCATAAATCAAAGCCCTTAAATCATGCGTTACATCCGGATCTTTATACCCATGATCCTCATTGTACTTCTCAAGACGACTCTTGAGATGATCATGCAAACCATCGTACTTCTCTAATAAGCGATCAGTGCGCTTCATTAACATCTTGTATAACACGTTCTCATGAGGTCCTGGCGGAGCAGGCACATCAAAGACTACTCGAGCACCCATTTTTAGATACGGCCGAATAGCTTTTGCAAGAGCCGCAAGATTATTTGTAGTTTGACAGAAATTAACGGTTCTCATCGAAATGAACACGCCATCAAGACTCTCTCTCTCTATACCTTCTGGATTCTCCCAGAACTTAAGAGCAAATGCGTTGGCCTGCATTAACTGAGGCCTTTGATCTCCAATTGTTACCTGATCCTCTGTAGATAGCATACCCAGCCGTGCATCCAAATCTTGATTTGCTCCTTCAAATAAGCCTTCATTAATATCTAAACCTATAAACTCAGCTTCAGGATGAGCTACTTGAAAAGTATTTATCAGGCGACAAGTACCACATCCGATATCTAGATACTTCCCCCCTGGCTCAATTTGAAGGTACGGCTGATCCTCAATACCTTCCTCCACCTTAGGTAAATAAGTCAGATGTATCTTATAAGTACCATTAGACAAAACAGAACGATCCAATTTTAAAACACGTGTATCAGGATCATACTGAACCCCAATAAATCTATCGCTACCATCAAATTGATCATCCATTGCCCTCGCTAAGAAAGGCTCAGATCGAGAACCATCTGTAGAGTGAACTGCAATACGAGCAATTCGACCAATCGGGATTTCACCCAGCGGCAATTCAAGCAGAGGTTCTCCAACCCCATCCTTGACAGTAATCTCCTCAGACTCGAGCGAGCGCAGCCCACCCCATTCAAAATGATTATCACCATGCTCCGCACCCCATAGGCTATCTAACGTTTCACGCCGACTATACGTCTCAGTAATTTGATCAACAATCGACACATCAGTACCATCAGCCGCTTTTGGCGCAATTAAAGGAGAACAAAACTCCGGCATCTTTTTCTCCTGGCGCTCAGCACCACCACCTCCATTACCACCACGGCCATCGCCACTGCCTTCAAAAACCCTTGGGCGTGCTCCGCTAATATCACTAGCAACAGAAATCATCATGTGAGCAACTGTGCATATCAGCCCAGGAACGTGAGTCCTACGTCGATGACCAGGTATATATTGATCATCTACCATACAGTCTACATGCAGCTCAGATTGTGAAACCTCCAGTCCCATACAAGCACAAATTAAGAGGGTTAAATATACCCCCATAAGTGGGTTCTGTCAAACGCATTATGCCGCTATACCAGCTTTTTGACAATTCGCAAATAGCTGGCAAAATCTAAGCTCCATGACACTTCTTATACTTCTTTCCGCTGCCACATGGACAAGGTTCATTTCGTCCCACTTTATCAACTTTTAGGGGTTCAGTAGAGACCGAAACACGTTCCCCGCCCTCGGCCACGCCAGCTTTTAGGCTCCCCGTCAAGTTGGCCCTGATCTCATCAGCATTGGTTTTTAACGACTGAGGATCATCAATCTCATCCTTAATCACAGCCTCTTCCCGAATCTTAATCTCAACTTTAAACAAAGTAGTCGCTACCCCAAACTGAATATTCGCAAGTAACTTTTGGAACATCTGATACCCCTGAGCCTTATACTCAATAAGCGGATCTCTCTGACCATAAGCCTGCATCGCCACGTTTTGGCGTAGATAGCTCATGTCATCGATGTGCTCCATCCAAAAACTATCTATTGTTTTCAAATACACCTCTCGCTCAACCTGCCGCATAATTCCTGGCTCCGCCAAAGACTCCTCACGTTCTTCGTACTCATCCCAAAAATACTTTTTGATCTTGTCTATAAGCTCCTCTGAACTGCTCATCTTCTCGAAAGTCTGCAAAGCAATCGGCTCCGAAGGATCACGATATATCGCGGACACTGTCTCGAAAATCTCCTTATAATCAAATCCACCTTGAGCCAACTGATGGTTCAGAACAATCCCCTCTGCAACCTGCTCAAGCAAAAGTAGAATCTCATTCTTAATATCCTCTTCAAACAAAATCTGGCGACGCCTCTTGTAAACAATTTCTCGGTGATGATTCATAACATCATCGTATTCAACAATATGTTTTCGTATATCGAAGTTACGGCCCTCAACTCGCTTCTGAGCACTTTCAATTGAACGAGAAATAAATCGATTAGAGATCGGCATATCCTCAGGGACTTTCAAGGCTTCCATCATCTTGCGCACTCTGTCCCCACCAAAAATCCTCATCAGGTCGTCATCCATCGAAACGTAAAATTGAGAAGCACCCTCATCCCCCTGACGGCCAGAACGACCACGCAACTGATTATCAATACGTCTACTTTCATGCCGCTCAGTCCCAATCACATAAAGTCCACCGAGGCCTTTGACACCATCGCCCAACTTAATGTCAGTACCACGACCAGCCATATTCGTTGCTATTGTAACTGCTCCATTCATACCAGCTTCAGAGACAATCTCAGCTTCACGTTCATGATGTTTCGCATTTAAAACGTTGTGCTTCACACCCTGCTTAGTGAGTAACTGACTCAACACTTCTGACTTTTCTACAGAAACAGTACCAACCAATGACGGTTGCCCCTTCTCGTGTAGCTCCTTAACTTTTCGAGCGATCGCTATGTATTTCCCTTTTTGTGATTTGAAAATAAGATCCGGATCGTCGGCACGAATAACTGGCTTGTTTGTTGGGACTATTACCGTCGGCAATCCATATATCTTATAGAACTCCTCTTCTTCTGTCTTTGCAGTACCGGTCATTCCCGCCAACTTATCGAAAAGCCTAAAGTAATTCTGGAAAGTAATAGTCGCCAGTGTCTTGCTCTCTTTTTTGACCTCAACATTCTCTTTCGCCTCAATGGCTTGGTGCAAACCTTCAGAATATCTTCGGCCAGGCATTAGACGACCAGTGAATTCATCCACAATCAAAACCTCCTCCTCTTTCACTACGTAATCAGTATCTCTCTTAAAGATAGCCATCGCCTTCAACGCTTGCTCAATGTGATGGACCTCTTTGTACCCACCTTCGGCATAGATATTCTCCATTCCAAGCATTTTCTCCATTCGAGTAATACCCTCCTCAGTCAAAGTCGCAACTCGCTGCTTCTCATCAATGTTGAAGTCTTCATTCTCCTTTAGCTGCTTTACCAGTTGGCAATATTGGTAATACTTTTTTGTGGACTCCTCAGCAGGCGCAGAAATAATCAAAGGGGTTCGAGCCTCATCCACCAAGATGGAATCCACCTCATCCACAATCGCATACTGAAGATGTCTTTGGACAACACGATCCTTGTGCGTGGACATATTGTCACGTAGATAATCAAAACCAAATTCGTTATTGGTCCCATAAATAATATCGCAAGCATACTGCTCATGCTTCTCCTCTGGAGTCGCTCCCGGCACAACAGACCCAACCGTCATTCCAAGCATCCTGTAGAGCCCTCCCATCCACTCGGCATCACGCTGAGCCAAGTAATCATTTACCGTGACAAGATAACAACTCTTGCCAGTCAACGCATTCAAATATAGAGGAAAAGTACAAACATAAGTTTTACCTTCACCGGTTTTCATCTCGGCAATATTACCTTCATGCAAGATTATCGCCCCGGTAAGCTGGACATCATAAGGGGACTCAATCACCCATTCAAATTCGTTACCTCTCACATCCCACTTTCGCCCAACGAGCCTACCAGTTGCAACTTTCACAAGCGCAAAAGCCTCAGGCATAAGATCATCAACGGATTCGCCCTTATTCTGGATACGATCTTTGAATTCCTCTGTCTTGGCCAAGAAATCTTCATCAGATTTCAACTCTGCCTCATACTTCTTAACCCATTCATGGATCATCGGAAGCTTGGCTTCTGCCTTTCGTACGGCCCTCTTATCCGAATCACCAGCCATTACTTTCGCAATTTTTTGTAAAACCATTTGATCGATTTTTAGCTTCTAGGAGAGTAAACAAAAACCTGCCCATAAACAAGAGGGATCATACTGCGGTTGACAGATAGATAATAGGAGTATAAATTTCGCCATCGAAATAACCTGAGACAGATGGAACTCCGAACTGGACCCGAAATATCAAGAAGATCCAGAGGATCGATACTAACTCCGGCAGGCGAAAGAGTAGCAATGCTCGCAGGAGCTCTAATAGCACTAACCGTTATCATTGGCGTCACTCGAGACCGTGCTGTCGAAGTTGTAGCAGCAAATGAACCAGGCGAACAATCAATATCCCGCCTCATCCCTGACGTCGAAGAACCTGTGAACCCCGTTAATCGAGATGTCGAAATATTAAACAGCCTGGCCGCAAACGAAGAGCGTGAAATCGAAATGATTGGACACTTTGATATTAAAAACAGAGCGCAAGTAAATAGAACCCTTCGCACATTTCTAGCAGGAGCTGGCGTTCCATTAACACACATAGACGGCACCCAAAGACTTGAGAACGAAGTAATAGTAGGAGAAGAAGGCAAACTAGGTGACCAGCTTGTATACTCAATAGACATCTCAGAAAATGGCACTACAATGACATTCTACAACCTGGAGGGCCAACACGTCTTCTCAGTACAGTACGATGAGGAAGGCAAGATAATTCACTATACCCAAAACTTCTACGACGAAAACAGCAGCAAGGTATTCCTGTTTAGATACAACCACGGAACCAGACCGTATATGCATGAAGCTAGAATCATAGTGAGCAGAGAGTCGGGAGTGACCTCAACAACATACAGAAGGGCATCAGAAAACGACGGGTTCGAATTTATAGACCCAAGATAGTCTACCCCTCAAACTCCCCATGCCCCTTCAGAACCGCCCCAGCGGTTTTTAGTAGAATCTTCAGATCCATCCAAAGACTCCAATTTTCAATATAAAAACTGTCTAACTTCACCTCTTCAGAAAAATCCAAATCACTCCGGCCGCTCACCTGTGCAAGACCAGTAATACCCGGTTTAATCGTAAACACAAACTTGTGGTCCTTCTCATAACGATCAACCTCCTCAAGCAAGTGAGGTCGAGGCCCAACCAGACTCATCTGCCCAATCAAAACGTTCCAAAGCTGTGGTAGCTCATCAATATCCAATCGCCTCAGAAATCTACCAACACTTGTGATGCGTGGATCACCTTTAATTTTAACGAGCGGAGAATCACTCCTCATATCCTTAGACTTCAACTTCGTATCACGATCAGAATGACTCTTGTCTTTCATAGTGCGGAACTTCCAACAATGAAACGGCTTCCCCTTATGGCCAGCACGCTGAACCAATGTTCCATCATCCATATACTTGAAAAATACAGGTCCTCGCGAATCGACCTTAATAAGCAAAGCAGTTAATAAAAGCACCGGTGACAAAACTGTCAGCAAGGATCCACTTACGGCAATATCGAACGACCGCTTCCAAACTCGACCCCATCCATCTAGAGATGTT
>PVBE011302021.1_pt1 | contig 13530 bp, 11 predicted proteins | sample 1631181 | NCBI WGS metagenome assembly PVBE01 (sample SAMN08397723, study PRJNA350692) | Marine metagenome, whole genome shotgun sequencing project. | isolation source: water | place: Pacific Ocean | collected 2012-04 | reverse complement strand
TCGATTAGTGTCTGTGCAGTACACGCCAGAATCCACGCAAAGCTGGATGGCTGCAGCAAACAAGCGGTCTGCCAGGTCGGATGCCAGGTACAGGGCGGCGCCGGCAATGTCGCTGGTCTCACCGGGGCGGCGTAACGGGATGAACGTCAGCAGTTCCTGGCCGGCCGGGTTCGGCGAACCGTCGTCGGCATAGAAGATCGATTTCGTCGCCGCAGTCACTGTCGAGCCAGGCGAGATCGCATTGCAACGGATCCCTTTCGGCCCGAGCTCGATCGCCATGCACTCGGTCATTTTGATGATTCCCGCCTTGGAGGCGTCGTGGGCGATCTGCTTCTGCAGTGCCACAACCCCGGCAATCGAAGCGATGTTGATGATGCAGCCGCGGCCCCGCGCCACCATGCGCTCCGACATGTGCCGGCAACAGAAAAAGGTGCCGTTGAGGTCGATGTCGATCTTTTCGAGCCACACGTCCGTGCGGAACTCCTCGACACTGGCGCGGGCGCCTTCCACGACCTTTCCGTACCCTGCATTGTTGACCAGAATATCAACCGGCCCGATCTCGGCCTCGGTGAATTCGAACAGGCTCTGCACGTCCTCTTGACGGCTGATGTCGCAATGCCTGTACGTCGCACCGAGTCGCGCCGCCGTCGCCGCGCCGCCGTCGTCGTCGATGTCGCAGATCACAACCTCGGCGCCATGATCGCGGTACAACGTGGCAATATTCTCACCGATACCCCTGGCCGCGCCGGTGACGATCGCCAGCTTCCCTTCCAGACTCAGCAGATTCTTCATCACTCACTCCGTTGTCTATAGCCTTATTGCCCGTTCATTCTTGTCGCAAGGCACTGATCAACTCTCCCTGCAGCGCGCGCCGGAGCGCAAGTCGTGTGGATATAATACCGCTTGCCAGCACGCCGCCAAGTACAAGCGCCAGCGCGGCCCACGGCGGGCCGGTCCGGCTGTCGCTGAAGGTCGGCAGTACGGCAACCAGCGCTGAAACGACGCCACAGGCCAGGCCAGCCGCCAGCAGCACCCAGTGCTCGGCCAGCACCAGCCGCCGCAGTGCCGCCACTGGAAAGCCCAAGGACCGCATGAGCGCCAGCTCGGGCCGGCGTTCCGCAACGTTGCGCTGCACCAGGACCGCCAGTCCAAACGCCCCGAGCACAACACCGATCCCGCCCAGCACCTGAAAGATCGAGAGGTATGTGTCCTGCACCCGGTTGAACGCCGCCAATCGCGTCGCTGCCGGTACCGCCTCCATTCCAAAGTCACGGAACCGCTGGTTCATCGCCGTTGCCAGTGCCGCCGCGTCGATCGCGTCGGTGTCGGCCGGTTTTGCGGCGTCCGCAAGGAAAACGCGAAAGCCGGCACTGGCCGGGAAACGCGCCTCCAGGGCGGCGGCGTCCGCCAGCAGCATCCCCTGCAGCATTCCGGGCCGCAACGCCGCGACGATGCGGAATGTGAAAGGCTCGCCGAAATCGTCGACGTAGGTCAGCGTGTCACCAACTTTGAGCTTGAGGCTGTACATCATCGTGTTGTAATCGAGCGCTGCCGGCGCGGCATTGGCGCCGGGCTGGTAACGCAGCATATCCCACGGGCTCGCGCCGGGTGGTGCACTCGTCCTCTGAAACGTAAAGGCATTGCGCCCGGCCAACGCCTCGATGTCGACGCCGGTGATCTGCGGCCGGATCGCCCGATTCAGGTTCAGGCAGCTGGCGTCGTCGCCGCCGACCAGCCGCATCGGCACGAACTGCACCCGGTCGAACGGCGGCTCATCCAGCCCGAGATCGCCGCGCGCCTCCTTGGCGTTCGGGTCGACGTACAACGGGTGCGTGGTCGATGCGAACACGGCAAAACCACCCGTGCCGGAACTGCGATCCGACCAGGCCTGCGGCCGCGTACGCTGCGACTCGAGCGCGACAATCAGAAACGTCGCGCAGGCCAGCATGCCGATGACTGCCAGGCTGCGGGCGGCACGCCGGCCGACGTTCCGGCAGCCGATCGCACGTGGCCCGGTGACCGCCGTGTGGCGGTCGAGCCAACCAATACACCAGGCACAGGCAGCCAGAGTTGACACCAGCAGCAGGGCGCCGATACCAAAGAAGACCGCCGGCGCCGATTCCGCCGTGTCAATGGCAGTCAACAGCACCAGCACCGGCAAGCCTGTTGCCAGTGCAATCACCGCAGGCCACAGGCACCGGCGTCGCACGACGGCGGCAGCGGCGGCGCCAAGCCGCCGGACGACGGTCGCCCGCGTCTGGTGGCGCAGCACCAGCCAGATCGCCACGAGCGAGACTGCAACGCCGCTGAGTGCCCCGATCAGATACGTCCGCGGTTCACCGTGCATGTGCAACGTCCAGTCGCCGACGGCGTCACGCCAGGTGGTGCCCAGGCCGTGAATCATCGCCTTCGTGTACAACGCCCCGAGAACCGCCCCGCAGATCGCCGCGGGCGTGCACAGCAACACTGCCTCGCCCAGGTAAATGAAACCGATGCGCCGCCTGCCAAAGCCCAGGGCGGCCAGGGTGCCCTGCTCGGCCAGCCGCTGATCGAGATGAAAAACAAACATCAGAACCGTGAGCAGCACGGCGGCGATGATCAGGAAAAAACTGAAGCCGATGAAGAGCCCGCCGAAATCCATCCCCAGCGCCACCGCCGCGCGGGCCTGGTCACCTACGGCGGTGCTCTGCAGCCCGAGCGCGGCGGGATCGAGATCTGCCAGCACCGCCGCAGCCAGGGTGCCCGCCGCATTGGCTGACTGCGGATAGCGCACGGCCGTGACGGTGCCAAATCGATTGTCCCAGATGCGGCTGCCGCGCTGCCAGGTGATGAGCGCTTTCGGCGAGCCGCGGTGATCGTCCCAGTATTTCTCGTCCTTGTCACGGATACGGTCGAGATCCACCGGCGTACCGGTGTCCCAGTCGCGACAGTTCTCGGCCACACCGAGGCCGGGAAAATCAGGCATCAGCGAGCGGTCGATACCGGCCCCTTCAGTCGGGATCACCTGGCGAACCATGAAATTCGCCTGGCGGCTGGTGAGTTGCTGGCGGCGGTCGAGCACGTGGAATTTCAACGACAGCGAATCGCCGACTTGCGCACCGAGGTCATCGGCACACCATTGATTGAGGATGATCTCGTCGTCACCCAGGTCGGCAACCGGCAACAGGGCGGGGTCCAATGCCGAGACCATCGAATACGGCGTGGCCCGGTCGCCGAGGCGCAGCTCGTCGACGAAGTAGGTCAAGACCCGCGCGGCACCCGGCTGCGCCGCCGCGGCAGCAGCGGTTGCCCGGTCGAAAAACACCCGGCGGCTGCGCAGTTCACTGCGCTGGACGGCATCGACTCCGTCATGCACGACGAGGCCGGCATCGGCAGGTGTCCAGGCATTCACCAGGGCCATGTCGGGTATCTGCCCGTGTTCAGTCAGCACCAGGTTGACCAGGCCTTCACGACCGAGCGCTTGCTGCAGCACCGGACGGGACACGAAAGCGTTGTACGGGGCAAGCTGGCTGTTGCGCAGGCTGAAGTTGCCGAACCCGGCACCATCGATCACCGCCGCAACGCCGAGGCGCAAACTCACGTGCGGCCGCTCGACCAATACCAGCGCCGCGTCACGCGACAGAAAGCTCGGCCGCTCCATCTGCAGCAGCACAGTGTCGCCTTCCCCGACGCCGAGCCACCCGGCAAGCCGGGTGTTGAGGACGACCTGCCCCGGCGCGATGCGGCGCACCGACGATGCGTTTCCAAACTCCCAGAACGCTTCGCCGACGCCAAGGATCTCGATTGCCGGCACCCGGGTGCCGCGGTCGGGCGCCGTCGCGATACCTGTGACATGCACGACCGCGGCGGTATCTCCACTGTGCTCGGCCCCGATACCGGCGGCCAGCGCGTGGCGCACAAAGCGATCGCCGCAAATGATCGCGCCACCGACATTGCCGAGACGCTCGGCACTGGTGGCGGCGAGGCTGTGGCGCACGGAATCACCGACCAGCAGCGCGCCGGTGATTACCGCGGTGGTAATCACCACACCTGCAAACACCCCGGCGACGGCACGGCGATGATACCACAGGTTACGCCGAATGAGCGACACGAGAGTCATTGTGCTGCCGGCCGATCGACCAGTGTTCCGTTGCGCAGCTCGCAGACCCGCTGCATCCGCGCTGCCAGCGCCGCAGAGTGGGTGACGGTGATCAGGGCGACCTGATGTCGATCGTTCAGCTCGACGAGGAGCTCGGCAAGATTGTCGGCCGACTGCTGGTCGAGCGCACCGGTGGGCTCGTCTGCCAGCAGCAGGGCCGGCCGGTTGATCAGGGCGCGGACGACAGCGACCCGCTGGCGTTCGCCGCCGGACAACTGCGCCGGGCGGTGTGCCAGGCGCTCCGCCAGGCCGACCTGCGACAGAAGATCTTTCGCGGCGCCCGTGGCGCCGGCCGGATCGGTCGGGGCACCGGGAACCAGCGTCGGCAGCAGAACATTTTCGAGCACCGAAAGCTGCGGCATCAGGTGGTGGTCCTGGAAAATCAGACCGATCTCGCGATTGCGGAACTGCGCCAGGGCCGCCTCATCAAGCTGCTGCATGTCACGGTCATGAAACAGAAAACGGCCGGACGAAGGGCGGTCGAGCACCCCGATGATATTGAGCAGCGTGCTCTTTCCACAGCCGGACGGACCGACAACGGCGAGGCTTTCACCAGCCTCGACGGTCAGGTCGAGACCCTGCAGCACGTGGAGCTGGCCGTTGCCGGAGTCGTAGGACCGGGTGATGTTGGAGAGGGACAGCAAGGACATGAGCCGAAGCGATTGCGGGGTTTCAGATGTGAATACTATAAGCGTTGAAAAGTGCTTCGACGTCATATTGATGCCCGGCGCATCAACCCGTCATTACGCCCGGCGAACTCTTCGTCTTTGTTCGTAACGTAATGACATCGACCGGCTGATCAATCCGGAACAGGAAGGCAGCAACGTTACAGAGCCGTTACAATGCATCGGGTGTGTGGTTGGCGGCGACACGGTATGGTAATGCGGCCACCTATGCAACCATTAATTTCCCGGCGCCGCCATGACCAAGAAACGACTCATCCAGCTCGCCGCTATTGTGCTCGCCGTCGCCGGCCTGGTGTGGAACCAGGCCCAGATCGATGCGCACCACGCGAAAGGCGACCTGAACCGCATGATCGGCAATCCTGATATCCCGCCCTCGCTGGCAGTCACGACGTTCGCGCTCGGGCCAATGCGGGCGCTGACCGTCGACGCCCTGTGGTGGCGCGCCATCGAACAGCAAGACCGCGGGGAGTACTTCGATGCCCTGCAGCTCACCAGCTGGATCACCCAATTGCAGCCGAATTTCTCGTCGGTCTGGACATACCAGGCCTTCAACATGGCGTACAACATCTCACACGACTTCGCCGACCCGCTCGAACGCTGGCAGTGGATCGACCGCGCCATTGTCTTGCTGCGCGACGAGGCACTGAAATACAATCCGCAAGACAAAGTCATCCGCCACGAGCTCGCGCGCCTGTATTACGACCGCATCGGCAGCAAAATCGATCCGCATGCCGCCGAGTTCCGCAACCAGTGGGCGCTGAAGATGCGGGACTATCTGCCCCGGGGCGACACCGGGGAGCTGCAGCGCCTGGCGGCGGCGGCCGAATCGCTGGAAGCGCTGCGGAAACGCCCGGCCGTGGCAGCATACATCGCCGCGGGCGAGGCGCAGCAGATAGACGTGCTCGATTTCGAGGCGTATTCACCAATCGAGCGACCGCTCAATGTCGGGCCGGACGCTGCCAATATGCAGGCCGCGGCGCTCGAGGTTTTTCATTTCTACCAGCGCCAACGCCTCGAGCAGGAGCTCAAGCTCGATATCGGGCGGATGCTGAGTGTCGACGTCCGCTACGGGCCGCTGGACTGGCGCCTGCATCAGGCACACGCCATCTACTGGCTCGCCGGCGACACGGCCGACGACCTGGTGTCGGGCAATGTCAATTACGGTCATATCCTGCGCCAGAGCATGATGAGCTCCTTCCGCGAAGGTCGCATGTTCTACAGTGAGGAGCACAATACGATGACGATGACGAACAATGTCCAGATCATCGGCCGCATCCACGAGTACATGGAGGACCTGCTCGCAAACGACTACAGCAAGGCGGCGGACGACGAGCACAAGCGTTTCCTCGAGGAGGCGATCACCGTGCTGTATATCTATAATCTCAATCCGCTCGCCAACGAAACCTACAGGCACTACAGCTCCCACTATCTTGGTGACCACCCGGTGAGCTACGAAACGTTCCTGGCGCAAAAAATCGAGCAGGTCCTCAATGCCGACGGCGGCAAGGGACGGCAGGCCATCGTCGAGGCTTCACTGCATGAGGTTTTCAAATGGCTCGATATCGGCCACCTGGACCGCGCCAATGGTTCCTACAACCTGTCGCAACTGCTGTGGAAGCGGCATCAGGCGAAGTACCACGAGGCTCCGGCGAAGCAGTTGCCGCCGTTCATGGATCTTTTCATGGCGGAGCGTGACAAGTACATCGCCGCCAGCGGCGCCGATGTCGACCAGCTCGGCGAGAAGTTCGGAGCAGCACGTCGCAAAGGTGCGGCCCGGGTTTATATTGGACCAACGGGACATAAGCAATAGGCCGCGAAGCCGGCATGAAAGGCACCTGGCGGCGACAGGTTGCTCGGCAGTATTCGAGCAATTTCAAGCCCCGGCGGCGACCCGGTTTCGCGAATCGCGGTGCCGGTGCTTTTCCCAGTTCGTGAACCCGGGAACAAGGATTTCTCGTATTGGCGACAGATTATATTTTCATGATCGGGCCACGTGCCTGCGGCAAGACCGGTGTCGGCAACAGCGTCGCTACGAAACTGGACGACTGGACAGCGTTCGACCTCGACACCGAGTACGAACGCATTTGCTTCATGGAAACGGGGCAGCGGCTCAATCCCGACCCCGACGAATACTACAACCGCAGCCGGGAAATCCTCTTCGAGTACCTCTGTCGCGACAACATCGTCATGTGCCTCGGCGGCGGGACGTTGATTAATTCTCACAGTGCCCCGGACGGCTGCATCGAGACGCTGAACAAGTGCCGTGAGCGCGGCCAGGTTATCCTGGTGCTGCCCAGCCGCTTCGATTTTCGTAACCGGAAGATTCTCTACAACCGGGAGAGACAGCGGCGCTACTCGGTTACAGCGCACACTGTCGCGGAACATTACGACAAACGTATCGGCTTCTTCCGGAACAACGCCGACCTGATCGTCTACAGCAATGATCTCGATACCGCCGCGGACAAGATCATCAAACATTATGGTCTCGGCGCCGCCGAGGCGTGAGATCTATTCCAGTCCGTCCAGCTCGGCATGCCGCGGGCAGTTGACGACGTGGTCGTTGACCAGGCCGGCTGCCTGCATGAAGGCATAGCAGATGATCGTGCCAACGAAATTGAAGCCGCGCGCCTTCAGGTCCCTGCTCATCGCGTCCGACGCCACCGTGGAGGCGGGAATCTCCCGCGACACCTTGTAGTGGTTGACCATCGGGCGGCCGTCGACGAAGCCCCAGATGTAGGTGTCGAAACTACCGAATTCCTCTTGTACCTTCAAGTAGGCACTGGCATTGCGGACGGCTGAGTTGATCTTCAGCCGGTTGCGCACGATACCGGCATTGCCAAGCAACTCGGCAATCTTGTCGTCTCCGTAGCGGGCGACGATGGCCGGCTCGAAGTTGTCAAACGCGGCACGATACGCCTGGCGTTTTTTGAGGATGGTTTCCCAGCTCAAACCGGCCTGAGCGCCGTCGAGCACGATGAACTCGAACAGCTTTCGGTCGTCGTGCACCGGCACGCCCCACTCCTTGTCATGGTACACTTTGGCCAGGTCGGAAACCGCCCATTCACAAGTTTCGTCTGTCTTTCCCACGGCTTCCCCTTACAGGTTTGATGTGTCAGGTATAGGATTCGGGGATTCAGGTGTCAGGTTTTCAGGGTTTCATAGTACTTCATCGAATCGTTTTTTCCTGACCCGCGAAACCTGACACCGAAAAATCTCCAGGCCACCATGCCCGTGATCACTCTCAAAGCCGGACGCGAAAAGTCCCTCATCCGCCTGCACCCCTGGATCTTTTCCGGCGCCATTGACCGCATCGAGGGTGACCCGGCTGCCGGCGCCGTCGTCGATGTCTATACAGGCGATGGCGTGCTGATCGGCCGCGGCGGCTATTCGCCGGCATCGCAGATCACGGTGCGCATATGGTCCTTCGCTCCGGACGACACCATCGACCGGGAATTTCTCCGGCAACGGCTAAGTACGGCGGTCGACCTTCGGTCGGCGCTGCCGGCGCTGCCGGTGGCAGCTTGCCGGCTGGTCAACGCCGAGTCGGACGGCATGCCGGGACTTGTCGTGGATCGCTATGGGGAGTTTGTCGTCTGCCAGTTCCTGACCTGCACAGTCGAGGCGTTCAAACAGGAGATCGTCGAACTGTTGCAGGAGCTCACGGGCTGCCAGGGCATCTACGAACGTTCCGATGTCAGCGTCCGCAACAAGGAGAATCTGCCGCCTGCAGCCGGCGTGCTGGCAGGTAGCGAGCCGCCGGAGCTGGTCACGATCACCGAGCACGAACGTCAATATCATGTCGACATACGTACCGGGCAAAAGACCGGCTTTTACCTGGACCAGCGCGACAACCGCACATGCCTTGCGACCCTCGCCGAGGGCAAGAGCGTCCTCAATTGCTTTTCATACACCGGCGGCTTTGCCATTGCCGCCCTGGCCGGCGGCGCCACGGACGTCACCAACATCGACACCTCGGCGACGGTTCTCGAGCTCGGCCGCCGCAATGTCGAGTTGAATGAGCTGCCGGGCGATCGGGTCACGGACGTGGAAGGTGATGTCTTCGAGGTGCTGCGGCGATATCGCGACAGTCGCCGCAGTTTCGACGTGATCGTGCTGGACCCGCCGCGGTTCGCCGAGTCGAAGATGCGACTGCCACAGGCCAGCCGCGGCTACAAGGACATCAATCTGCTGGCGCTGAAACTGCTGCGGCCGGGCGGCCTGCTGCTGACCTACTCCTGCTCCGGCCATGTCGCCCCGGATCTCTTCCAGAAAATCGTCTCGGACGCGGCGCTCGACGCTGACCGGACGGTCCAGATTATCGGTCGACACGCCCAGCCGGGAGATCATCCCATTGCCCTGACGTTTCCCGAAGGACAGTACCTGAAAGGGCTCGTCTGCCGCGCCCAGTAGGCGTGGAACAGATGCTGAACGATGAACCGCGAACAGTAAAGCCAAAGGGAAACCCGATGAGCCTCGAACCTGGAAGCCCGGCACCGAAATTCACCGGCCAGACACAGACAGGTGAGACCATTTCACTGGATGATTTTGCCGGCCGGAACGTCGTGCTCTACTTCTACCCGAAGGACAACACGCCGGGCTGCACCACCGAGTCATGCGCCTTCCGTGACAACCATGCCGCGTTCACCGACAAGAATGCCGTGATCATCGGCTGCAGCGCCGATTCGGTGGCATCGCACGAGAAGTTCGCCGACAACTATTCGCTGCCCTTTGAATTGCTGGCCGACGTCGAGCGCCAGACGATCGAAGCCTACGGGGTCTGGGTGGAGAAAAACATGTACGGCAAGAAGCGGATGGGAATTCAGCGCGCCACCTTCGTCATCGGCCCGGACGGCAACCTCAAGGCGGTCTTCCCGAAGGTGAAGCCGGCCGAGCATGCCGAGGAGGTCCTGGCCGTGCTGGAGTAATGTGAGCCGAAAAGTCCATGTGTTGCGCCGCAGACAGTTGTGAATGATGGTTAGAAAATCAGACGATCCCGCGCTGGACGGTTGAAAATGGCAATTGCCACATTACCCTGCCCGCTGCGAATCAACGCAGCGGGTAACGAAATACCATGAATGTCATCGATCTCTTTCGACTCGACGGCCGCGTCGCCATTGTCACTGGCGCCCACGCCTGGCTGGGCTACGACATGGCCTGTGCCCTGGCCGAGGCCGGTTGTCACGTCGTCGTCACCTCGCGCGACGAAGCCCGCGCCAGCGAGACCGCCGGGAAACTCGGCGACACCTATGACGTTGAGACCCTCGGCCTGCCCCTGGACCAGCGAAGTCACGAGCAGACCGTTGCGATGGCCAAAGCGGCATTCGACTGGAAGGGCCGCATCGACATCCTCATCAACAACGCCGGCGGCGGCTCCGGAAACAGCCCCGGGCGCATCCATGAACGCGACCCCGAGGACGAGGCGAACATGATCGCGACGAACCTCACCGGCTGCCTCAACTGCTGCAAAGAAGTCAGCCGCTATATGGTCGAGGCCGGCTATGGCAAGATCATCAACATCGCCTCGGCCGCCGCCCTGATCGGCCGCGACCGCCGGATGTACGATCGCAGCGACATGGCCGGCCAGCCGGTCGACTACGCTGCGGCCAAGGCCGGCGTCATCGGCCTCACCCAGGACCTGGCCGGGATGCTGTCGCCCAAGGGCGTGTACGTCAACGCAATCTCGCCCGGCGGTTTCGAGAAACCGGGCAATCTGCCGGATACCTTTGTTGCGGAGTTCGCGGATGGCGCCATGCTGGGGCGCTGGGGCCGCATGGGCATCGACCTGAAGGGCGCCGCACTGTTCCTGGCGTCGGCGGCGTCCGATTACGTGACGGCCCACAACCTTGTTGTCGACGGCGGCTTCTCGGCCTGGAAATGATGGGGCTCAATGAACAACGAACTTTGAACTGGTTCAGAACACCGAACTCCGAACACCGAAAGCTTAACAATGAACTCTGCCACTGATGCGAAAAAATGGCTCTGCGTAGTTTGCGGCTGGATCTACGACCCGGAAATCGGCGACCCCCATTCGGGAATTGCCCCGGGCACACAATTCGAAGACATCCCGGACGACTGGCTCTGTCCCGACTGCGGTGTCGGCAAGGACGACTTCGAACTGCTCAACTGAGTCCGCTCACGGCACCGCCGTCGATGCCTGGATGAATGCGTCGATATCCGCGCACACCGTTTGCCAGCCGTAGTCCACGGGGATCACGTGCCCGGACGCATCGAGGCGAACCAGCTGCTTGCGCCCACTGCCGAGCTGTTCGAAGAAGCGCAACGCGGCGGCCGTGTCGACAATTTTGTCCGCCGTCGACACCGCTGTGTAAACCGGCACGGTGATCTCGGGGGCGCGGTCGCGGACTTCCAGCGCGATCGCGAAGGTCTCCTCGATGGTCGTCAGCGGTACGAATTTCTCCCGAATAATCACCGCCCGGCCCTCGGGCGAATTGATGTCCACCTCGAAGCAGATTTCGACCCGATCGGTGAACATCAGCAAGGCACCGGCCAGCTTGAACCAGGCACGCGGCGAGAGCACCGGGCTGCGTTTGCCCGAAACCTCGACCAGCGGCGCCAGCAGCGCCACACCAGCCGCGGTGTCCGGATGGTCCAGCAGGTTCCGGGTCACCAGTGACGCCCCCGTCGAATGGCCGACCATCCAGACCTCGTTGTGCGCCTGGCGCAAGCTCGTCATCTCCTCGGCAATCGCCTGCAGCCAGTCGTGCCGGTCACGCTTTGCAGACGCCTCGTACGGCTCGGCGAAGCCAGGCAGGCGCATGGCGCGGCAGGTGTAGCCTTTGCCTGCCAGCTCGGCAGCCATCAGCCTGTAGACCGCCGGCGAGTCACTGAACCCGTGAACCATCAGCAGGGCGGTGTCGCCACTGCCGAGCGTGAACGCCTCGCAGCCGCGCCGCACGCCGTCGCTGTTACGATCGACATTTGATTCCCAGTTGGCCTGGCGTTTCCTGACGATGCCGGTGTAGACCAGGTCTGCCACGACGAATGTCACTGCCAACCCGATGAGCGCCACGGCCAGGCCCCTCACAAACCGCCTCTTCTTTTTGGGTTGTTTCGGCTTCATTGGCAGTCAGTTTTGCAGTCGCGGTGCCGGCCGTGCCCGGTATTCTGTCACGGCCTTGAATGACATGAGTTGCCTGGGCACGGGCATTCCGACTGTCGAGCTGGATTCATCTGGACATGCGATGTCAATGTAGGCGCAAATCGTGTAAGTTCTCAGCGCATGTCACTAATACGGCAAATCTGGCAGTTGCCGAAGGCCGGTGATCTCGGCCGGCTGCAGCTGGCCAGCGATGATCTGAGCGAGCCCGGCGCCGGCTGTGTCACGGTGCGTGTCGCAGCGGTCGGCCTCAACTTTGCGGATCTCTTTGCCTGCCTCGGGCTCTACTCCGCCACGCCGTCCGGAGCGTTCGTGCCGGGGCTGGAGTTCGCCGGCGTTGTTGGCGCGGTCGGCCCGTCCGTCGACGGCCTGGCAGTCGGCCAGCCGGTCATTGGACTGACCCGATTCGGTGCCTATGCGACGCACTTGAATGTCGATGCCCGATACCTTTGGCCGCTGCCGGATGGTTGGTCGATGGCCGAGGGCGCCGGCCAGCTTGTGACGTCCTTGACCGCCTACTATGCCCTGCGCGAGCTTGGCGGCCTGCGGCCCGGCCAATTTGTGCTGGTGCAATCGGCCGCCGGCGGTGTAGGGCTCGCGGCATTGGGGTTGATCGATCGGCTGCGCGGCGAAGCGGCAGGCACGGTCGGGCAGGCGGCAAAGGCCCAGGTCACCGGGCTGCCGCCCGAGCGCATCATCGTCCGTGACGGCAGCGCCTTCGGGCAGCGGCTCGACCAGGCCCTCGCGGCGGCCGGCCGCGACGGGTTCGATCTGATCCTCGATGCGGTTGCCGGCCCGACGTTCCAGCCGCTGTACCGCAGGCTGCTTCCCGGCGGGCGCCTGGTGATATTTGGCGCCGCCGACCTGATGCCGTCGGGGCAACGGCCGAACCATGCGAAACTCGGCTGGCAATACTGGCGCCGGCCGAAGTTGGATCCGGTCAGCATGATTTCGGAGAACAGGAGTGTCATGGCATTCAATCTAATCTGGCTCTGGGATCGCGCCGATGATATGCGCCGGCTGTACGACGAACTAGCGGCACTGGAGCCGCCGCCGCCGCATATCGGCCGGGTAATGCCCTTCAGCGATGCACCGGCAGCTTTGCGGTATCTGCAAAGCGGCGACTCGGTCGGCAAGGTGATTATGGAGGTGTGAGCAGTCCTCGGCACAAATCAGTCGATCCGTTCCGCGGTGCCGCCGCAGCAGGCCTGGATCAGGCCGATCGCTTCGCCGGCAACCTGCTGTTGCCGTTCTGCGGACATCGCATCGGTGCTCTCGACGATCAGCAGCACCTCCTTGCTGGCGGCGGTGACCTTGCTGAACTCGCCCTGCACGACGTCCAGTCGGCAAATGACGCGATTGTCCGCATCGACGTATCCGAATTCGCCCGCCGTCACCGGCTGCGGTTCCTCACTGCCGAGCGGAACAAACGTCTCACTGCCGTCGAACAACTGCAGGGTCACCGGCAGCGACATGGTTGCGAGATCGTGAGCCCCCAGGCTGAACAGGGTTCGCAGCGAAATCAGGTTGTAGGCATCGACGAAGTTGTTGATGCTCGGCAGGCAGCCGCGTTTCAGAGCGTAGCGATA
>PVBE010387788.1_pt1 | contig 13530 bp, 5 predicted proteins | sample 1631181 | NCBI WGS metagenome assembly PVBE01 (sample SAMN08397723, study PRJNA350692) | Marine metagenome, whole genome shotgun sequencing project. | isolation source: water | place: Pacific Ocean | collected 2012-04 | reverse complement strand
CGAGGAGGCCATCGCCCGGCTCCACCGCAGGCTGGGCTGGTTCCTGGTGAAGTACTTCCGCGCCGAGGTGCGCGGCCTGGACCTCATCCCGCGCGGGGCCGGCCTCTACGTGGCAAACCACAGCTCGGCGCTGCTGACCCGGACTCCTTCACCTTCGGCTGCGAGGTCTACCGCGTGCGCGGCCTCGACGACGTCCCCTACGGCCTGGGCCACGAGTTCGCCATCTCGCTGCCCATCGTCCACCAGGTCATCGTTCCCCTGGGCGCCGTGCGCGCCGGCCACGACAACGCACACCGCCTGTTCGAGCGGGGCAAGAAGGTCATCGTCTACCCCGGCGGCGACGTGGACAACATGCGCCCCTACCGCCATCGCAACCGCATCATCTGGGACGGCCGCACCGGCTTCGCCCGGCTGGCCATTCGCGAGGGCGTGCCGATCATCCCGGTGGTCACCGCCGGCTCTCACGCTACCCTCTACATCATCGACGACATGCGCTGGCTGGCCAAGCTGCTGCGCCTGGACAAGCCCCCCGTTCGCTCCCACGTCTGGCCCCTGTCGCTGAGCATCCCCTGGGGCCTGACCCTGGGGCCGATGCTGACCTACATCCCCTGGCCGGTGAAGTTCCTCCAGGAGGTGCTGGATCCGATCACATTCCCCCGCACCGGCGGCGAGGCCTCGGAGGACAGGGCCTACGTCAAGGAGTGCGCCGAGCAGGTGCACCGCACCATGGAGGACGCCTTGCAGCGGCTGGCGGCCGAGCAGGGAGACGCCTGAGCAGGGCTACCTGCTCTGCCTCGTCATTCCCTTGAAGCAGGCGTGGCCCGAGTCGGGATCCTTGCGCTTGGGCAGGCCCTTCTTCCAGACCACGGGCACGTCCCTCCACACCTGGCGGACCAGCTTGCAGTAGTCCTTGTAGAAGGTGCTCAGGTCCATGGTCAGGTGGTCGCCCAGCTCGGTGGCGATGTAGAGCTTGCCCCGTTCCAGCAGCAGGTGCACCACCGGCCCGTGGAGCTTGGAGTGGTCCAGCTTGGTGCCGCTGTCGAGGTACCAGATGCCCACGAGTCCGCTGGCGAAACCAGCCACGATGGTGCCTGGCGGCCCGGGCAGGAGCCGCACAACGGGGCTGGATGATGTGGCCTCGAAGGAGAACGAGGGCTTCTTGACGCCCGGCGTGGTGGGGACCAGCTCGATGTTGCCGTCCTCGAAGCCGACCACCAGCCAGGAGCCCGCGCGGGTCATGGCGGTGACGCCCACCCCGGTCTCGTAGGCCGCCCGCTCCTTGCCGGCGTGGCTGAGCACCTTGACCTGCTCGCCGGTGGCCACCAGGATGCGCTGCCCGTCCAGGGCCACGGCAGTGGGCCGGGCGGCCAGGGTGCGTGACATGCCCCTGTTCAAATACACGCGGGCCTCGGCGCCGGTGCTCACCACGCATCCGTCAGGCAGCGCCAGCACCTTGCGCAGGCTCCCGGCAGGCTCATCGAACAGTCGCCGATCTCCCTTCATGTCCCACATCTCGACGCGCCCGGCGTGGGTCCCGACGCACAGGACCTTGCCGTCGCTGGACTGGCTGGCAATGCTGGCCTTTGTCTCGACGCTCTTGCGCCAACGACGGGTGGCGGCGCGCTCCCTGTCCAGGGACTTGTCCAGCCGGATCCAGCCGAGGTGGGTAAAGATGCGTGGCGGGTTCATCAGCAGCACCGGCGCCCGCCAGTGGGGGTGGCCGGTGCTGGAGCTCCAGAGCCGCACCGTGCCGTCATCGCTGGAGGTGGCCACAAACTTGCCGTTCTTGCTGAACCGCAGCGAGTTGACCTCTGATCGGTGGCCCCGGAGAGAGCGGATGCGTGCAGCGCGCGTTCTGAGGTCGATGAGGGATGCGGTGGAGTCCGACCTCGCCACCCCCACGATCTTACCCGTCGGATGAAACGCAACGCCGTAAGCCCGGCCCGCCTTCTTCTCCAGGACCTCGTTTTTGCCCGTGCTCAGATCCCACATGCGGACGGTGCCGTCGGCGCTGCCAGAGAGCAGATGCTTGCCATCGGGGCTGACGTCGATGCCCCACACCGGCGCGGTGTGTCCGCTCATGGTGTGCAGCACCTCTCCCGTGGCGGGATCCCAGACCTTTATGTCGCGGTCGTGGCTGGCGGAGTACAGGCGTTTGCCGTCCGGCGAGTAGACCAGATCGGAGATGACATGCCGGTGCAGTCGTTTGGTCCAGCGCGGCGTCCGCGCTTCAACGTCCCAGACCCGGACCTTCATGTTGTGATCGCCGCTGGCCAGGGACTTGCCGTCAGGGCTGAAGCGAACGGAGTAGATGCCGGCGATGCTCCCACCCAGCACGCTGGAGTGGGCGCCGAACGCCATCTTCCACAGGCGGATCGTGCGATCGTAGCTACTGGTCGCCACAACCTCCCCATCTGGGTGATATGCCACGCTGGTGAGGCGGGCCGAGTGTCCCGTGAGGCTGCTCTTCTGAACGCCGCTGTCCACTTCCCAGATCCTCAGTTTGTGGTCCTTGCCGCTGGAGGCCAGGTATCGGTTGTCCGGGCTGAACGCAATACCGTAGACCGGGCCCTGGTGACCTCTGCGGATGCGAGGCTCGGAGTGGGAGGCGACCCGCCAGAGGTGCAACCCCCGCTGGCGGGCGCTGGCGAGGATGAACCTGCCGTCGGGACTAAACACCAGGTTCCACACTGCTGCGCCGTGTCCCTCGAGGACCTTGTGTAGGCGCCCCGTGCGCAGGTCCCAGATGCGGACGGTCTGATCATAGCAGGCCGAGGCCAACCAGCGGCCCGTGGGATCGAAAGCCACGTCGTGCACCGGGTTGGAGTATCCAGCGAGAACCCGTTCCACCTTCCCCGTGGAGAGATTCCAGACACGCACCGTTCGGTCGTAGCTGGCCGAGGCGAGGAGCTTGCCATCGGGGCTGGCGGCCAGGCCGGTCACCGAGCCATCGTGCCCCTTGAGGATCCTGGCCTTTCCGGTGGCCAGATCCCACACGCGCACGGTTTTGTCGGCGCTCCCGGATGCAAGACAACGGCCGCTGGGGCAAAATACAACGCCATTAACACCCTTGCTGTGCCCCCGCAGCACCCTCGGATCGCCCCCCCTGGTCATGTTCCAAACGCGAATGGTGTGGTCCTTGGAGCCCGTGGCGAGCAGTCGACTGTCAGGGCTGAATGAGAGAAAATACACTGCGTTCGTGTGCCCGCGCAGCGGTCTCAAGGTGCCTGCCACCAGATCTCGCACCATGACGTCCCCCGACCACGTGCCCGAGGCCAGCAGGCGGCCGTTGGGGGAGAATGCCACCGAGAAGACCTGATCCTTGTGCCCGCGCAGGATCCTCACTCCCCGCGTGCGCAGGTCGATGAGATACACCGACTTGTCCTGGCAAGCGACGGCGGCGGTCTTGCCGTCCGGTGACATGGCGACCCCGTAGACGGTGGCGCCGAAGTCCCGCTTCCAGACCAGCGGATCCTTGCTCAGCCGCCACCAGAGGGCGCGGAGCAGGGGAGAGTCCTGAAGCTCCATGGAGCCTCGCAGCTTGGCCCGGGCCTCCAGCAGGTCGCCGCGCACCACCGCCGCCCGGGCGCCCTCTCGGAGGGCCGCGGCCCGGCCCTCCTGGGCCGCGATGCGCTGCTTGTCGGCCTGCTCCTTCTGGTGCACCAGCACGAACATCACGACGACCACCGCCAGGGCCACCAGCCCCCAGCCGATGCGGCGGCGCAGGGCGCTGCGGGCCTGTTTCTGCTTGCCCGCGTTGAGGAAGCGCGCCACCGGCTCGGGGATCTTCTCCTTGCAGCGCTGCAGCGCCAGCGCGGCCTCGGTGAGGGCGTCGCCCTGCCACACCTCGTCCTCGCGGCAACCGCGCTTCTCCCAGACCTCCACGGCCTGGCCCACGTCGTAGAGGAACGAGAGGTCCTCGCGGCTGCGCTCCAGCCAGCGGGCGAGCTTGGCCCAGGTATGAACCAGGGACTCGTGGGCCAGCTCCAGCTCGGTGTCGCCGCTGTCCTGAGACTTGCGCACGGAGATGAGGCGGGCCTGGATCACCCGGCCGAGTACCTCCTCTGCGCCGGGCGGCAGGCCGTCCAGCACCGCCACCCAGGAGAGCACCCGGCGGGTGCCCTCGGGGGTCACCAGGCGGAGCATGATATCCCGCACCACCTCCTCGTCCTCGGGCGAGAGGCCCTTGAGCACCCCCTCGGCGTGGGCGGCCAGGGCTCCGGCCACACCCCCCATGGCCTCGTGGGCCTTGCGGGGGAGCACCTTGCGCTTGCGGTCCCGCCGCTCCCAGAGCTGCCGGGCGGCGAACTGCAGCAGGGGCAGCGATGCCTGGTCCTGGCCTGCCTCGATCAGCATCTCCTGGACCATGGCCTGGTCCTCGAACTCGTAGCCCAGCGCCTCCACCGGCCGAACGAGGATCTCCTCCATGGCCTCGGGCTCCGGGGCCCGCATGACCGTGACGTGGCTCAGCGCGTTGCGCACGGTGAGGCCGCCAGTGACCCGGCTGAGGAAGTCTTCCCGCACGGTGAAAATGACCCGCGCCGGGCCCAGGGGGTCGTCGGCAGCCGAGCAGATGGCCTCCATGAAGAGGCGCTGGTCGGCCGGATCCGACACCATGGTGTACAGCTCCTCCAGCTGGTCGACGAAGAGCAGCACCTTGCTCTTGAGCCGGATGGCCAGGCGGTCCAGCAGCAGGGAGAGGAACATCCGCGACTCCCGCAGCTGCTGGTCCAGGGGGAGCTCCTGCACCGACTCGGAGTGGATGTCCTTGAGCGACACCTGCTCCCGCTCAACCAGGGACGGATCTCCGTCCGGACCCAGCTCCAGGGTGGGCAGCAGCGAGAGGCTATCCTCACCGGCCACTGTGATCATGCTGTCCAGGCGAGATGCCAGGGCGCCGAAGGGATCCGAGCCCGGCCGCATCTGCACCACCATCCAGGGGCCCTGCTCCCGCACCCGGGGAATCACCCCGGCCTGGACGAAGGAACTCTTTCCCGCCCCGGAGGGGCCCACCACGGGCAGCACGGGGGTCTCTCGTGCGCGCTCCAGGAAGGCGTCAATCTCGGCCTCCCTGCCGTGGAAGTAGTCCGCGTGCTTCTCCGAGAAGGCCTGCAGGCCACGGAAGGGGTTGCTCGGATCCTTGACCCGGGAGCGCCCCCCCGACAGCAGCTCCTGAAACTTGTCGGACACCTCGCCGGCGTCCGGGCGATCCGCCGGCCGCTTGGCCAGGCAGCGGGCAGCGAGGGCAGACAGGCCTTCGGGCACGCCCAGGCCCTCGTCCAGGGTGGGCGCGGCGTCGTTGTTGGCCACCAGTGCGGCCAGCTGCAGCGGGGTGGGGGCCTCGAAGGGGCGGTGGCCCACGATGAGCTCAAAGAGGATCACGCCCAGGGCCCAGACGTCAGACGCCTCGGTGACCTCCTTGCCCATCCACTGTTCCGGCGCCATGTAGGACGGCGTGCCTCGCAGGCCGAAGGGCTTGCTCTGCAGGTTGTCCTCCGTGGGCAGCAGGGACTGGTCCACGGTGCCCTGGTCCACCTTGGGCGTGGACAGGTCCAGGCTCTCGGGCAGGATCTTGGCCAGGCCGAAGTCCACCACCCGTACGCGGCCGTCCCGGGGCAGCAGCACGTTCTCCGGCTTGAGGTCCCGGTGCAGCACGCCGTGGGCGTGGGCCTCGGTCAGGGCGTCGGCCACGGCCCGCAGGATGCGCATGCTCTCCTTGACGCTCGGGCTGGCCGACTCCATACGCTGGCGCAGGTTGTTGCCGTCAAGGTACTCCAGCGCCAGGTAGGGGTGGCCCTCGTGGACTCCGGCTGCGTAGACCGTGACGATGTGAGGGTGGTTGAACTTGGCCGTGGTGCGGGCCTCGAAGAGGAAGCGCTGGATCTCGTCGGCGGACCCCCGACCGGACAGACGCACGACCTTGAGGGCCACCTTGCGTCCCAGGCGGTTGTCCCGGGCCAGGTACACGTCCCCCATGCCACCCCGTCCCACCATGCGGACGATGCGAAAATGATCAACGATGCTATCCGGGCCGAAGAGCCCCGCCCCTCCCTCGGAGGGGGGAAGTTCCGGTGTCATGTCATCGCCCCGTACCCACGCCAGCTTTCATTAAATATCACACCCCCTTTCCCCAAGGAACAGGTCATCGAGCGTTGAGGTGCGCGCACGGTGCTCGCTGTTCAACCCGTTCATCTTTTTCTTTTCATTGAGAGGGATCTGGTATTTGTTCGCTGGCACCGAGACCAAATTCTCAACTGCACGATGATAGTGGGAGGAGCAAACAATGTCTGATGACGCGTTGACCCCCAGGTTCGATGATCAAGACTTCGACAGAGCCAAGGGCATGGTGTACCAGAACGGCGGCTATGACTACGGTGGCAAGACGTACCACTGGTACCTGCACCATCTCGGGGATGGGCCGATGATGAAGCTGTGGTACGGCCCCGAGGAGTACACTCAGGATCCAATGCCAGATCCCGATCCCGGATTCTACGTCATGAACGACATCTGGGACACGATCAAGGGCGGGCGCCTGCTGGAGAACCTCAACTGGGTCATCGTGGATCCGGGCGGCACGCCTCCGGAACTCTACGAGCTGGTGGCGGTTGAGATCGGCGGCCACCGCGAGATCGTGGCGCCGCGCATCGGATAGCCGCTACTCGGCCACGATCCGCCTCTTCTTTTTTCTGTCCCGCTTCGAATCCCGAAAGCGAAGCTGCCGCCGCAGCGCAGTCAGCCGGCCCACCGCGCGACGCCACGCATCCTCGTTTCGAAAACCGTACCTGACGTTGTTGTGCACGATGACGTGGGGGTACCGGTCCAGGGCGCAAAACAGGATCTCGCTGACGTTGCGCAGGTGATCGTCCTGCACCTGCACCGGATCCTGCTCCTCGTCCACCGCCACGAGGCCCCTGGCCAGCATGGCCATGTTCACCAGGCGGCGCCCATCGCGCCGGATGCAGGTGCCCACGTCGGGTTGCTGTTGCCAGAGGAAGTCGGGGTAGTCCCCCCAGCCGTCCGGGCCCGGCGCCGGGCAGGCGTCCACCGGCATGCCGTCCCTGGCGCGCCTCAGCAGGTAATCCATGGTCGACGCCCCGTGGCGGGCTTTCAGGTCCACCTGCCAGCGCTCAACGCGGGTCGCAGGATCCGAGGCCACCAGCCGGGCGTCCATCCGGGTCACCAACCCGTTCCAGACCTCCTCCTTCATGTGGGTATCGGCGATGATGGCCTCGCCCCGCACCAGGGCCGCGTGGAGCAGCGGCGCGAAGAACACCGGATCGTCCCGCAGCACCTGGCGCATGAGGGTGCAGCTCAGCGGCCGGGCCAGGGGCGTGCGCGTGTTGTGATCGTGCAAGGCGCGCGCGCGCCAGCGCCCCTTGACCAGCTCGTAGCGGTCGAGCTCGGTGACCACGCTGTGGTCGTCGCGGTCCAGGTAGTAGCGATAGACCTCTCTGCGGGTCGAGTTCCACAGCCGCGTGCCGAGGAAGCACCGCCGGTGCTCGGGCCGCTGGCGCAGGTCCACCACGGATGGCCGACGCTCCTGGCGAAAGTAGCCTGTCTCCTCGTCGATGACGTGGACCCGCACCTGCACCTGCAGCAGCAGCCCCCGGGCGTCGATGATGTGGAAGTTGCCGCCCAGCCGCTCCTTGAACCGCGGGTTGGGCCGCATCGACAGGCTGTCAGAGTCGACGAGGTTGCGATGGAAGGCGCCGACGAGATCGTGCGCCGCGCCGTCGGGTCCCTCCATGCGCAGCACCTTGAAGTCCTCACGCCCCCCCTCCCTGGGCCAGTAGAGGGTGCGCCTGCCCTCGGTGGCAAAGTCCAGCCGATCGGCCTTGTTGCCCACGCCGACGCCCGCCTCCACTGCCTCGTTTACCCGCAGCCACTCCCGGGTCTCGAGATCCTTGTAGGCCGAGCCCGGCTCCAGCGCGCTGGCCGCCATCTCACGCAGCAGGGAAGGGTTGTAGGTGACGACCTCGCCGGTGTCGCTGCGAAACTCCGTGACCCCGTCGCCCGGGCCGCCGGTGAAGGTCAGGCCGTGGAGCTCCATCAGGGCCTGCACATCACAAAAACCGCCCCAGTTGATACCGGGTAGCGGCTCGTCGGTGATGTAGCCGTTGCTGTCCCAGTCGAAGTGCATGCCCGATCGCAGCCGAGGATCCCCGGGCGCCCTTTGGAAGGTGATGTCGTCCTCACTCAACGGCGTGGCCAGCACCTGCTGCGGATCAGCGTCGATCACCGTGCCGTCACGCAGGCGCAGATCGGCGCCGGCGCGGTGGATCCAGGCGCCGGCATGGGGGTGGTCGCCGCGCGGGTCCAGGCGCAGCAGCTCGTAGCCCGGCGGCTCGCCCTTGCCGGCCTGCCAGTCATCGTGTGACACCACGAGGTGGGTCCGCCGCTGCACCATCAGCGCGCCCAGAGACCGCTCGATGTCCGCCTCGATGACGCTGTCGAAGGCGTAAGCCCGGCGCATGAGGTGGTCCAGGTGGTTTGTGGCCTGCGTCCGCTGCCGCCGCACCGCCGCGCGCTGCTCCTTGGGCAGCACCGCCATGGCCTCGCTCCCCGGCTCTGGCAGCCTCGCCAGCAGCTGCTCCAGGTAGTGCACGAAGGGCCGGTCCCTGGTGTACGCGAAGTAGGTGCCGATGTCCTCATCGTCGAAGCGGATCTCGCCGGAGTGGGCCGCCCACTCCAGCTCGGCCAGGGCGTAGGACGCCCGGTCGCGCTCCTCATCGGACCAGGCGCCGTCCCGGGCGCACCGCTGCAGCAACGACCTCACCTCGGAGAACAGCTGAGACCGGCGCTGGGCGGACACCCGGTTCTGCCGATATCGCTCCCCGGGCAGCGGCGCCGGATCCCCGGGCGCGAGCTCCTCGGCGGCCAGCCAGGCGGCCGCGCTGGTGGTGGTCCGACCCACCAACGAAAGCAGCTCCTCCACCGTCCGGGGGGGCCTCTTCGAGGCCTGGAGCACGGCTGCCCGAGGGCTCGGATCCGACACCGGCAGCGGCTCGGTCCGCAGCCTCGGATGCGTCCGTTCACCGTCGGCGGCAAACAGCGTCAGCGTGGTGCGCCCGCCCACCTCCAGGAGGCCGGTGCAGACGTCGCGGATCGGGGCCCCCGTCCACCACGGTTCAGCCGCAGCCCCGGAAAATTTCTGGTAGAATTCGTCAAGGACAACTTTCACGTAGTCGGTCATAGTATGTTCGGTATAAGGTGACAAGTTAGCAGTTGCAGACGGAGCAGGCGTGCCCCCCAGATCCCAAATAAAAGGCGGCGGCGACACCATCATCTCGGCGTATGAGCGGCTGAGACGAGCCCTCGTTCAGGGGCACGTCTCCGAGGCCGAGGACGTGGCCGCGGTGATCCGTGAAATGCTGGAGGCCAGCAAGGATCTGCTCGGCGACGACGCCGACCTGGCCCTCGGCTTGCTAAAGCAGTCCATGAGGGCGGTCATCGGCGGCATCAGCGCCATCCTCGCCGGCGACAACCAGACCGGCATCAAGCGCCTGGAAAAGCTGACCAAGACCAAGTCGGTCAACCCCTCGCTGCTCTGGGTCGCCTGGCAGTGGATGGCCCTGGCGGCCCGTGGGGCGGGCAACATCCTCACCGCCCACAAGGCCGCCACCAACGCCATGGAGCTGGCCGAGCGCCTGGACAGCCGCGCCCGCAGCACCAGCCTCAGCACCCTGGGCGAGATTCGCGCCCTGCAGGGCCGCACCGAGGAGGCGCTGGGCCACCTGGAGACGGCTCAGGAGCTGTTCAAGGACCTCGATGACCGCCGCGGCATGGCCGCTGTGCTGCTGGCTCAGTCCCAGATCATGTCGCGCTCGGGCCAGGTGGCCGACAGCCTCTTCGCCGCCAACCTGGCCCAGGCCCTGGATCCAGGCTGGGTCAAGCCGACGCTTTTTTTGGCGCACAAGGCCCTCATCGAGGAAGACCTGGAGCGCGCCGCCGAGCTGCAGGCCACCCTGGACAAGTGGGATCCCCCGCCGCCCGAGGCGGACCGCGTACGAACCTTGCTGGAGCTGGCCCGGGGCGACGTGGTCCCCCTGTGGCTCATCCGCGAGTATCTGCATTTGCGGGAGGCCCTGCCCAACGACGAGACCGTGGGCAAGCTGGAGGCGTTCTCCTCCTACCGGCCAAACTTCCTGCACCTCACCGAGGAGCTGGCCTGGAAGCTGTTGCGCCTGGGCCGCTACGAGGAGGCGTCCGAACACTTCAACCGCATGGCGCGGGAGCAGCTGGATCCGGACATGCACGCTTCGGTGCTGCTGGGACTCGGCTGCCTGGCCACGGTGCAGCAGCGACACCGCCAGCCCGCCGCCAGGGTGCGCGCCGCGGTCTCGGCCTTCCCCGACGCCATGAAGGAGAAGGCGAAGAAGGCGGAGCCGCCCGCCGAGCAGCCCGGGCTGGAGCCCGCGCCGCTGCAGCAGGGCACGCCCACAATTGAGACGCCGCTGCCAGATCCAGCGCCCGAGAATCCCTTCGAGGTTCCGGCGGGTCTGGAGGAGACCCAGCCCCAGGAGCCGATCCCGCGGGACATCAACGCCTCGCGCAGCGACACCCGCCAGCACCCCGCCGTGGACATCCCCGAATCCGCGTCCAACCCGGAGCCGGAGCGCGCGGAAGATGAAGCCGAAAAGCAGCAGAAAGTCGAGGAGGTTGCGGGCCGCGAGGCGGTCTTCTCCGGCGCGCTGCAGACCCTCTCGGTGGCCGACGTGCTCGACTTTTTGGGGCAGGGGAGGCGCACCGGCACGCTCATCGTCAGCTCCACCGACGGCATCGGCGCCATCCACCTGCGTGAGGGCCGCATCGCCGGGGCGGCGTCGCCGCGGTGTGAGAACATCGGCCACGTGCTCGTGGCCCGGGGGGACATCACAGAGGAGCAGCTCGGCGAGGCCACCGGGGCCCAGGAAGAAAGCCCTGATCGACTGCTGGGCGCCATCATGGTGGAGCGAGGCCTGGTGGACACCGGCGAGATGGAGAAAGCCCTGACCGAGCAGGTTTTCGCGGCCATCCAGGAGCTGTTCATCTGGAGTGAGGGGCAGTTCTCCTTCACCCCGGACATGGCCGACAGCGAGGTCTCATCCGAGATCGAGATCCAACTGGACACCCAGTTCGTGCTGCTGGAAGTGGCCCGGCGGGTAGACGAGAAGAACGCCTCCGGTTGACCCGGGATCCCATCTGATCTATTCATCCCCCGTGCCTGACGACAAGCATAGAGCGGCAGCGGCCAGGGAGGCCGCAGGCAAGCCCCCCCTGGACCTGGCTCACGAGCCGTCCGCCTTCAAGCGGCGCGGGCTGGCGCTGCTGCTGCCGCTGCTCGCCGTCTGCACGGGCACCGTGATCCCGACGACGGTGGACACGATCAAGCTCTCCTTCAGGGAGCCGGAGTTCACCCTCACGCAGGTTGTTCAGTCGGGGCTCTACTCCCTGGGGCTGATGAGCATGCTGGGCGCCATGGTCGGGCTATTGTTCGGCCTGCTGTTGCTGATCATCACCCGTGACCGGGACCTGTCCCGCAGCGCGCGGCTGCTCTTCCGCGCCGCGTGGGACTTCCTCAAAAAGCACAACAACCTCGGCCAGTCCGCGGCCGCCACCTACACCATCATGCTGGCCTTCGGCGTCTTCCTCGCCGCCTCCTACAAGCTCAACCACTTCTTCTTCGCCACCTTCAAGAACCAGCAGCTGGCCGCCCTGCTGTTGGCCTGCTTGATCCCGATCCTGATCTGCGTGGTGGCGCTGCTGGCGCTGACCCTGCGGGTCGGCCTGCTGCACGTGGTGTCGGCGCTGCGCGCGGTGCCGGTGGTGCGGCTCCTCGGCACCGTGGCCGGCGCCGTGGGCCTGGCCGTGGCCGGCGTCGCCGCCGTGACGATCTACCTCGTGTACAAGTACCTGCCCATCGTACGCATGATCGACTGGCGCCCGCTGAGCTACCCCAGCCTGACCCTCGGCGGCGCGGCGCTGGTGCTCGGCCTGGTGCTGTGGGGGCGGGACTGGCGGTTGGAGCGCAGCCGCACGGCGGGGTCGCTGCGCCACCTCTCACTCGGCGTCTGGGGCCTGCTCTTCCTGGCGCTGTGGGGCTACTGCCTCACCACCCTGGGCGACCAGGCCACGATCCGCGCGGCCGCGCTGCGGCGCTTCGGCGCGTCGCGCTCCTTCGACGTGCTCTCCCGCGTGCTGGACTTCGACCGGGACGGCTACCTCTCCTTCTTCGGCGGCGGCGACTGCGCCCCGTTCAACAGCAACGTACACCCGGGGGCCAGCGAGATCCCCGGCAACGGCGTGGACGACAACTGCTTCGGCGGCGACCTGAGCGCCAAGGAGATCGGGACGCCGAAGAAGACCTTCGACCACAAGCTGCCCGCGCCCCTGGACAAGACGAAGTTCAACTTCATCCTGCTGACCATGGACGGCCTGCGGGCTGATCACATCGGCGCCTACGGCTACAAGAAGCCGACCACGCCCAACCTGGACAAGCTCGCCGCGCGCAGCATCCTCTTCGAGCGCGCCTACACCCAGGCGCCGTCCACGCGTTACTCGATCCCCAGCTTCATGAGCTCGCGCTACTCTTCGCAGATCCCGCGCAAGAGCGTGCTGACCATCCCGAAGCCGATCCTGCCCGGGGCGCTGCTGATGGCCGAGATCTTCAAGAAGGCTGGCTACTACACCGGCGCCGCGCTCTCCTACCACGTGTTCAAGCGTGCCTGGGGCATGGACCAGGGCTTCGACTTCTACGACAACAGCCAGGCGGCCTACTACCACGGCAAGGGCCGCCCGGGCTGGAACGAAAAGCAGCCCTACGTGCTCGTCGACGTGGTGAAAAAATTCCTCGAGTCGACCAAGACCAAGGGCAAGCCCTTCCTCTTCTGGATCCACGTCTACGAGCCGCACCCGCCCTACGTCGAGCGGAAGAAGCCCGTGGACTTCGGCGAGGGCATCACCGGGCTCTACGACGGCGAGCTGCGCTTCGGCGACAGCAAAATCAAGCAGATCCTCGACCTCATCGCCAAGCACCCCCAGGCCGACCGCACGGTCATCGCCGTGAGCGCCGACCACGGGCGGGGCCTGGGCGAGCACGGCGCCTCATCCCACGGCTACGACCTGTTCGTGGAGAAGCTCCACGTGCCGTTGATGTTCCACGTGCCGGGGCTCAAGGCCCGTCGCATCAAGAACCCGGTGGCGCTGCTGGACATCCTGCCCACCTTCGTCAACCTGGCCCGCATCAAGGACAAGTTCCAGTTCGAGGGCAAGTCACTGGTGCCCCAGCTGGTGGAGGGTGTGGAGATGTCGCCCACCCGGCCGATCTTCTCCGAGGTGCAGGTCGGCTTCCACAACTCCCACTTCATCAACTCCATCACCACCCGCGACTTCAAGCTGATCTACGACGTGTCCTACAACACCTACCTGCTCTACAACCTGCGCAAGGATCCGGGGGAGATGTCCGACGTGTCCGACAAGCACCCCGCCGAAGTGCGCCGGCTCAAGGGCCAGCTGTTCAAGGTCATGGAGCGCGCCACCATGCCCAACATG
>PVBE012317712.1_pt1 | contig 13533 bp, 13 predicted proteins | sample 1631181 | NCBI WGS metagenome assembly PVBE01 (sample SAMN08397723, study PRJNA350692) | Marine metagenome, whole genome shotgun sequencing project. | isolation source: water | place: Pacific Ocean | collected 2012-04 | reverse complement strand
GACCAGCACATCCTCGAGCTGCTGGTGATGATCGATGCCTTCCGGCGATCATCGGCGTCTCGGATCACGGCGGTGATTCCGTACTACGGCTACGCGCGGCAGGATCGCAAAGACAAGCCGCGGGTGCCCATCACCGCCAAGCTCGTCGCGAACCTGTTGGGCGCCGCGGGCGCCAATCGGGTCCTGACCATGGATCTACACAAGGCGCAGATCCAGGGGTTCTTCGACATCCCGGTGGACCACTTGTTCGCGGCCCCCGTCATCGTCGAGCATCTGGCCGGCAAGCGATTCAGCGACCTCACGCTCGTGGCGCCGGACGCTGGAGGGGCGGAGCGCGCCCGGGCCTACGCGAAGCGATTGGGTGGCGAGCTGGCGGTCATCGACAAGCGGAGATCGGATGACGGCACTGCCGAGGTGATGAACGTCGTCGGGGAGGTGTCCGGTCGAACCTGCTTGATTCAGGACGACATCATCGACACGGCCGGGACGATCGTGAAGGCGGCGAGGGCCTTGGCCGATAACGGCGCGGCGCGAGTTCTGGCGTGCGCCGTGCACGGTGTGCTATCGGGTCCTGCCATCCAGCGCATCGAAGGGGCGCCGCTCGATCAGCTGATCGTGACGAATACAATTCCGTCGACCGAGGACCGCGCGCGTAGCGAGAAGATCTTCGTATTGTCGGTGGCGCCGCTGTTGGGGCAGGCCATTCGGAGTATTCACGAGGAGACGTCCGTCTCGTCGTTGTTCGTCTAGTCTGAGACGTGGTCGGGGGTGTCGAGACCTCGGTGATCGGCTCGGGCGGGAGAGTAGAGGGACTTCGCCATGGAAGCGCAGCTCGAAGCCGTCAAGCGCGAGCAGTTTGGCAAGAACGCGGCTCGCCGACTCAGGCGGGCGGGTCGGATCCCCGCGGTGCTCTATGGGGGCGGGAGCGATGGTGGGCCCGATCCCGCGCCGCTCGCGGTCGATCCGAAGGCGCTGATGGACATTTTCCACACCGATTCAGGGGTCAATACGCTGATCGGGCTCAAGACGCCGGGTGCTGGAGTGACGAAGGTCCTCGTCAAGGAGTACCAGCTGCATCCGCTCACACACCGGCTCCTCCACGCGGATTTCTACCGGGTCTCGATGGACAAGCCCATCATGGTCACGGTGCCGTTCTTGATCAGAGGCGAGGCGCCTGGTGTCAAGCAGGAGGGCGGCTTGCTTGATTTCGTCCGTCGCGAGATCGACCTCGAGTGCCTGCCCAGTGAAATCCCCGAGCACATCGAGGTGAACGTCGGTGACCTCGCGCTCGGGGACGGCATTCGTCTGCGTGACCTCGTGCAGGACGTGGCCTGGAAACCCGTCACCGACCTCGAGACTCTGGTCGTGCACGTCGTGGCCCCACGGACCGAGGCAGCCGAGGAGGAGGAGGAGGCGGCGGCAGCCGAGGAGGCCACGGCCGAGAAGGCTGGGGAGCCCGAGATGATCAAGAAGGGCCGTCCTGAGGAGGGTGAGCCAGAGAAGGGCTGAGGTCGTACGCGTGTGAGCGCCCCGGCGGCCGGTCCCGGAGGTGCGCGTGAAGGTGGTTGTGGGGCTCGGGAATCCGGGCTCTCGGTATCGGGATAGCAGGCATAACGTGGGTTTCGCCGTGATCGACGAACTGTCACGGCGGCACGGAATTGCCCCCACGTCCTTCTCGTCCGTGTCATTGCTTGGACGCGGCACCGTGAGCGGCGAACGGGTGATCCTGGTGAAGCCGATCACCTACATGAACCTGAGCGGCCGTGCGGTCGTCGAGGTTCAGCGGTATTTCCGGGTGCCACCGACTGACACGCTCGTGGTCGCCGACGATGTGAACTTGCCGCTGGCCCGACTGCGGGCCAGGGCGATGGGATCCGCGGGCGGGCACAACGGGCTCCAGTCGATCATTGAGGCGCTGGCGACCGAGAACTTCCCGCGGTTGCGCATCGGCGTGGGCCGTGGGAACGACCGCCGTGACCTGTCGGATCACGTGTTGGCGCGCTTCGAGGCCGACGAGGTAGCCAGGATGGTCGCGACAATCGAGCGAGCCGCCGATGCCGCCGAGAGATTTGTCTCAGACGGCATCGAGCAGGTGATGAACGAGTTCAACCGTGATCTCGACAGGATCGAGCAAGCCGTGGATGACTCGGGATAGTGTGCCGCGCGCGGCCTCACACCTCGCCGGCTGGTGCGCGCTGAGAGCCAGCCGGCCTCCTTGCCACGTCGGTGGCCGTCAGTCCAGAAGGAGACGTCATGCAAGCGCAAGGGAAGTACGAACTCGTCTACATCGTCAGTCCTGACTCGAGCGAGGAGCAGGTCGCTGCGGTTCATGCGGAGGTCGAGGCCCTCGTCTCGCGAATGGAGGGTCGGATCGAGAACACCGAGAACTGGGGACGACGTCGGCTGGCCTATGAGATCGGCGGCTATCACGAAGGTACCTATGTCCTCGAGCTCGTCGAGGGATCGGGGGCGCTCCTGCGTGAGCTAGATCGCCGTCTGAGGGTGCTGGATCAGGTCATCAGGCACCTCGTGATTAGAGTCGACCGAGAGCTGAGTGTGCTGGAGCGCTCGCGCACACGACGCAAGCGCCGCGTCGTGCGCCGGCGCGTGGCTCGCGGCCTGCCGGCAGAGCCTGTGCCGGTCGAGAGTCCGACGACGACGGCCGCAGCGCCATCGGCGCCGGGCGCGGTCGAGGTCTCCTCAGGAGCGGAGTCGTCGGTGCCGGCAGGTGGTACCACGTCCAACGAGAGCGAACCCCAGGCGGGAGAGGAGGGATAGACATGGCCGGACATGATCGGAACTCGGGAGGGCGTGGTGGCCGCGGGGATCGGGATCGCTCGGGCGGCCGACGAGGGTTGTTTCGGCGCCGGAAGGTCTGCAAGTTCTGTGTAGACAAGATCGACCACATCAATTACAAGGACGTACGCCTGCTCCTGCCCTTCGTGCCTGAGCGGGGCAAGATCCAGCCGCGACGTATCTCGGGTACGTGCGCACCACACCAACGAAAGCTACAGACGGCCATCAAGCGAGCGCGGCAGCTGGCGCTGATTCCCTTCGCGACCGATTAGCGGCAAGTCTCGGTCATGCGTGAAGTGGTCGCCGGCGCGTGGTGCCCGGCTGGAAGGCGCGAGGCACGAGCGGCTAGAGTCGGAGCAAGCCATGGAAATCATCTTGAGAGACCATATCGACCACCTTGGTCGTCGCGGAGACGTCGTGAAGGTCGCCGACGGCTATGCCAGGAACTACCTCCTCCCACGCAAGCTCGCGCTCCTCGCGACCGAGGGCAATCGGCGACGCGTCGAGCGCGAGCGCAAGATCTCGGAAGCTCGGGAAGCCGAGGAACGCTCGGTCGCCGAGGCGCTCGGCCAGCGTCTGGCGGCGCTCGAGGGGGTGTTTGCCCGCCGGGTTGGCGAGACCGACACGCTGTACGGTTCGGTGACGTCTGGAGACATCGTGACCTGGCTGACCGGTGAGGGCTTCGAGATCGATCGAAAGAAGCTGCTGCTGGCCGAACCGATCAAGTCTCTGGGTAAGTTTGCCGTGCCGGTGAAGTTGCACCGCGATGTGACGATCGACCTGAAGGTCCGCGTGGTCAGAGAAGGTGCGGACGGGGGCGGCGGTTCGCCACCCTCTGCGTAACCACGTTCGCGTTCGGTCCGGTGGGAGTCTGACCCCACCGTTCGAGTGCTCGTCATCCGAGGGCGCTCCATGGTAGATATCGTCTCCGTCGACCGTATCCTTCCCCACAACCTCGAGGCCGAGAAGTGTGTCCTCGGGGCCATCCTGATCGACAACGAAGCCTTCAATCAGGCGGCCGAGTCACTGGACTCGGTCGATTTCTTCCGTGACGCCCACCGCCGCATCTTCGGCAAGATGATCCAGCTGAGCGAGCGGAGCGAGGTCATCGACCTGGTCACTCTGAAGAACGAGCTGGGCCGTGCCGGCGAGCTACAGGAAGTCGGGGGCCCCGCGTATATTGCGGGCCTCGTGGATGGCGTGCCCCGAGCCACGAACGTCGAGCACTACGCCCGGATCGTGAAGGAGAAATCCACGCTCCGCAATCTCATTCATGCAGCGAACAAGATTCTCAGTAGCGCGTACGACGCGGAGCAAGACGCGGATCTCCTGCTGGACGGGGCCGAGCGCGCGATCTTCGACATCGCCGAGGACCGAATCCGTGAGGGTTTCGTGCCCCTGCGCGATCTGGTGCACGGCAGCTTCGCGACCATCGAGAAGATCCAGGAGCACAAGGGGCTGATCACCGGTGTGCCGACGGGATTTCACGATCTGGACGAGCTGACATCGGGTCTGCAGCCATCTGACCTGATCATCATTGCGGCTCGTCCCTCGATGGGCAAGACGAGCCTCGTGCTCAATGTCGCGCAGCACGTTGGGATCAAGACCAGCAAGACGGTTGGCTTCTTCAGCCTGGAGATGTCGAAGGATCAGTTATTCCTCCGGATGCTGACGGCGGAGTCGCGGATTGATGCCCACCGGTTCCGGGGGGGCTTTCTGAGCGAGGCGGACTACGACAGGCTGTCACACGCACTCGGGACGCTCGCCGAAGCCCGTGTCTTCATCGACGACACGGCTTCGATCGGCGTCCTCGAGATGCGAGCCAAGGCGCGACGTCTGTTGGCGGAGCACGGCCTCGACCTCTTGATCATCGACTACCTCCAGCTGATGCAGGGGCGGGGGCGATTCGAGAACCGGACCCAGGAGCTGGCGTCGATTTCGCGGTCGCTGAAGGGCCTCGCCAAGGAGCTCAACGTGCCCATCGTCGCCCTCTCCCAGCTCAGCCGCGCCCCAGAGTCTCGGTCCGATCATCGGCCACTGCTGTCGGACCTCAGGGAATCCGGTGCGCTGGAGCAGGACGCCGACGTGGTCCTCTTCATCTACCGAGAGGACGTGTACGATCCGAAGCCGGAGAACGAGAACGTGGCCGAGCTGATCGTCGGCAAGCAACGCAACGGGCCGACGGGCTTGGTGAAGCTGGCCTTCGCGAAGCAGTACACGAGATTCGAGAGTCTCGACTGGCAGCACGGCGGCGCGTAGACCAGTCAGAGTCCGGAGCGGCCGCGTGCGTACCTGAGCGTAATGATCCGTCCGACCGTTGCGCACGTGGACCTGTCGGCGCTGCGCGCGAACTTCGCGGCCATCGCCGAGTATGTCCAGGGTCGCTCTGAGCGGTCGAGAACCCGGCCGCCCGGGGTCATCGCCGTGGTCAAGGCGAATGCCTACGGCCACGGCGCCAGCCGGGTCGGCCTCGCCCTCGCCGAGGCGGGCGCCCAGCTGCTCGCGTGTGCGGACATCGAGGAGGGTATCGCTCTCAGACGGGCCGGTGTCGAGACTCCCATTCTGGTGTTCGGTGCGCTCGGCGTCAGCGACGTCGATGGCCTGCTCACGCACGATCTGATCCCGACCCTCTCCAGTCCGATGGCGGCTCGCACCCTGCAGGCGGCCGCAGCCAGGCATCGATGCCGTCTCGCCTGTCACTTGAAGATCGACACCGGGATGAACCGCCTCGGGTTCCGACACGACAACCTGACGCGAACCATGCCGGAGGTCGTCGCCGCAGCGAATCTCGACGTCGTCGCCGTCTACACGCACTTCGCGACATCCGACGACCCGGTGCACGGATTGATGACGCTGCAGCTCGCGCGCTTCGAGCGCGTCTGTGCGGCGCTCCCGGGCCTGGGGATCCGACCACGTTACCGACACACCGCGGCCAGCGCAGCGATTCTGAGAGACGAACGCGTGTGGTTCGACTTCGTCAGGCCGGGTCTGCTGCTGTACGGGATCGTGCCCCCACCCCTGAGCACGACGCTGCCCCTCCGCCCCGTGCTCGGCCTCGAGAGCCGTGTCGTGGCGATCAAGGGCTTGCGGGTCGGTGAGACGGTCGGCTACGGTGGCCGGTTCAGAGCCGAGCATCCCAGCGAGATCGCGGTCGTGCCCGCCGGCTACGCCGACGGCCTCGATACCCGCCTGGCCGGCCGGGGTGTGGCGCTGGTGCGCGGACGCCGGGTGCCGATCGTGGGCTCCGTCTGCATGGATATGATCGTGTTAGATGTCACCGGGTTGGGTGCTGCACCCGGCGACGAGGTGGTCCTCCTGGGTACTCAGGGTGACGAGCGCATCGACGTATGCGAGATGGCGGCGGCCATTGACACCATCCCCTACGAGATTCCGTGTCGCATAGGGAGCCGAATCGAGCGGATCTATAATCCCTGAAAGCGCCCGTCCGTTCCGGACCGAGGGCGGGCATCCGTCGGCCGCGCCCGGGGCGGGCCCGATGGCGACTCAGGACGGCCGGCGACGCCCAGGACCCGTGAGAGCCTCCAAGACCGTCTTCGTCTGCCAGACCTGCGGTGGCCAGGCGCAGAAGTGGCTAGGCCGTTGCCCCGACTGCGGTTCCTGGAACACCCTCGTCGAAGAGCGCGCGGCCTCGGCCGCGCCGTCGGCCGCGGAGAGCCGCTTCGGCTTCGCCTCGTCGAACGCCGGGGCCCGGCTCTACGCGGAGATCGAAGCCGGAGACGCCGTTCGATTGCCGACGGGAATCGGCGAGCTCGACGGCGTCCTCGGAGGGGGTGTCGTTCCCGGCTCGCTCGTGCTCATTGGGGGTGAGCCTGGTATCGGGAAGTCGACGCTGCTGCTCCAGCTGGCGGCTCACTTCGCCCGCACGGTGGGCCCCGTGCTGTACACGTCCGGTGAAGAATCCGAACACCAGGTGAAGTTGCGTGGCGAACGTCTCGAAGTTGGTCGGGCGCCGCTGTACCTCCTGGCGGAAACGTGTCTCGAGCGTATTGTCGAGGAGATCGGCCGGCTCCGGCCCGCGTTGATCATCGTCGATTCCGTTCAGACCGTCTTCTCGATGAAGCTGCAGTCGGCGCCGGGCAGTATCGGTCAGGTACGCGAGTGCGCCACCCAGCTACTGTTCATCGCGAAGGGCCAGAACATTCCGACCTTTCTGGTGGGCCATGTGACCAAGGAGGGCAGTCTCGCGGGCCCCAAGGTCCTCGAGCACGTCGTCGATACCGTGCTCTACTTCGAGGGGGAGCGGCACCACGCGCACCGGGTCGTCCGGTGCGTGAAGAATCGGTTCGGGGCAGTGAGCGAGCTCGGGGTGTTCGAGATGACCGCCTCTGGTCTCATACCGGTTGCCAATCCCTCGGAGCTCTTCCTCGCCGAGCGCCCCGTGGGCGTGCCTGGGTCGGCCGTACTTTGCTGCATCGAGGGCTCTCGCCCTATCCTGGTGGAGGTACAGGCCCTGGTCAGCGGGAGCTCGCTCGGTTCTCCTCGCCGCACCTCGAACGGCCTGGACCCTCATCGGCTGTCGCTCCTGCTCGCGGTGCTGGAGAAGCGAGCCGGCCTGAACCTGGTCGCGGACGACGTGTTCGTGAACATGGTCGGGGGGATGAACGTCACGGAGCCGGCCGCCGACCTGGGGGTCGTGGCGGCGGTGGCCTCCAGCCTGCGTAATCGGCCCGTCCGGGCCGATACGGCTGTTTTCGGGGAGGTCGGCCTGGCGGGCGAGGTGAGGGGGATCGCCCAGGCGGGCCTACGGGTCAAGGAGGCGGCGCGCATGGGGTTTGGTCGATGTGTCGTGCCCGTGGGGAACCGTGCGCCCGAGGGCATCGAGGGCGGGTGTGAGCTCGTCGGGGCGAGTAGCGTGAACGAGGCGCTGGAGGAGCTGCTCGATGGGTGATGCCGCGACGACGGAGGTCGACGCTACGGGTGCGTCGGCGCGGAGCCGGAGGGGCCACATGAGCGGCGCGGTGGCCGGCAGGGTTGTACTGGTAGCGGCGGTGGCCGGAGCGGCAGCATCGCTGCGCCCGCTCCACGCCGCGCTCTGGCCCAACGTTGCCGCCGGAGTTGTCCTAGGGGGTCTCGTGGTCGAGCTGGAGCGCCGGCTGCGAGGGGTGGCAGGGACCACGCTGCTGGGCGGTCTGTTGGGCGGCGGGGTTGGTGTCGCGTGCGGCCTCGCGCTCGCGGCGGTGCCCGTCTGGGCGAGCCTGGCAGACCAGCAGGCGGCCTTCCTCAGGGGATTCTTCCTGCTGGCCCTGTCCTATCTAGGGCTCGTCGTCGGAATACGCCGGAGCGACGGTCTGGAACCCGCGCGGTTGGCGGCGTTGTTTCGAGCGAGGGAGTCCGCGCGGCACTACAAGATCTTCGACACGAGCGCCATCATCGACGGGCGTATTGCCGACGTCTGTGAGGCCGCGTTCCTCGACGGAACGATCGTGGTTCCCAATTTCGTGCTCCAAGAGCTCCAGCACGTGGCGGATTCCGCGGACGTGCTAAAGCGTAACCGAGGCCGCCGGGGCCTCGACATGTTACAGAAGATCCAGAAGATGCCAGGGGTTGACGTGAAGATCTCCGACGTCGATTTCCCCGAGCTGTCTGACGTGGACGTGAAGCTGATCGAGCTGGCGCGTTCCCTCGGCGGCAAGATCGTCACCAACGACTTCAATCTCAACAAGGTCGCGCAGCTTCGCGGTGTCGATGTCCTCAACATTAATGAGCTGGCCAATGCCCTGAAACCGGTCGTCTTGGCGGGCGAGTTCATGAACGTGTTCGTTCTCAAGGAGGGCAAGGAGTACAACCAGGGTGTGGCCTATCTCGACGATGGGACCATGGTCGTCGTCGACAATGCGCGAAAGATGATCGGTCAGACGATCGATGTCGTCGTGACCAGCGTGCTGCAGACGACCGCTGGCAAGATGATCTTCGGACGCTACATCGAGTCGGCAGCGGGTCCCGCGCCGCCGGCGCGATCCGACAAGGACGAGAACGGCAAGCGCTCGGCCGTATACGCGGGTAGCCGCAAGGGAACGGATCTCCGGTAACTACCGGCCGTCGGCGAGGCGAGACCGGTGCCCCAGTCCCCGTCCGTGCAGATTCCTCCGTTTCACTGGTGGCGGACCGTCTTCTTCCTGATTCCGGCGATCAGTGTCTACACCCTCGTCCTCGGCACCTTGTCGGTGGGGGCCAGCTTGTTCGACAAGCGCGGCGGGTTTGCTCATGGCTGCGCTCGCGCCTGGGCCTGGTTGATTCTGGCGACGACGCGGGTGGACGTCCGTGTGCGGGGCTTGGACCGTTTTCGCAGAGACGTGACCTACGTGTTCGTGTCCAACCATCAGAGTATCTACGACATCCCGATCCTCTTCGCCTCGTTGCCGTTCCAGCTGCGTATCGTCGCGAAAGAGTCACTGGGCCGCTTTCCCGTTCTGGGGTGGCACCTTCGATGGGCTGGTCACGTACTCGTCAACCGTAGCCATCCGGGCGCTGGAATCAAGAGACGCCTCTCGGGGCTGCTCGAACACGGCTTGTCCCTGATCGTGTTTCCCGAGGGCACGCGCAGCATCGACGGAACGGTCCAGGCCTTCAGACGCGGCATCTTCGTCCTCGCCATCGAGGCCGGGTTGCCGATGGTGCCTCTCAGCGTTGTCGGGAGTCGTCACGTGATGAGGAAGGGTCGGCTGATGACGTGTCCCGGAGAGGTCGAGCTGGTGATTCACGAGCCGATCTCGACCGCGTCGCTGACCATCGACGACGCGCGCCGGCTGGCCGACCAGATTCGAGAGGTCGTTCGGTCGTCGATGGATGCCCCCACGTGACGTGAGGCAATCGAGGGCCGGGTCTATAATGAGGCTATCCGCGTGATCGCCGGAATCCTCCTGCCAGGTGGCTGCCGGCACCACTTGTCCACACGGATCCATATCCCATGCATGTCGCCGCCATCATAGCGGCCGGCGGTCGCGGCCAGCGGTTGGGCACCGATGCACCGAAGCAGCTGCTGCGGCTGGGGGGGCGTTCGATCCTCCAGCGTAGCGTCGATGCATTCGATGCGTGCGGCAACGTCGCCGAGCTCATCGTGGTCGTGCCCGCGGAATACGTGACGACAATTGGGGTCACCTCCGCGAAACCACTGCACGTGATCGCCGGCGGCACCCGCCGGCAGGACTCGGTTGCGAACGGATTCGAGCGGGTGTCGCCACGAGCCGACGTGATCGTGGTCCACGATGCGGCGCGGCCTCTGGTGAGCGCCGGGCTGATCGACCGAACGATCGACGCGGCCTGGCGCTTCGGCGCCGCGCTGGCCGCTATGCCGGCCCGGGACACGGTCAAGCGGGTAGACGCGGCGCGTCGATCCGACGTCGTCGAGTCGACCCTGCCGCGGGAGTCGATCTACCTAGCGCAGACGCCCCAGGCGTTCCGTCGAGACGTCCTGCTGCACGCCGTCGAGTTCGGACGGCGGGGTGTCGAGGCGACCGACGAGGCGGCGCTGGCGGAGCGCGCGGGCCACGCCGTCCATCTCGTCGCCGGGGAGCCGACCAACCTGAAGATTACGACCCCCGAGGACCTAGTCGTGGCGCGGGCGCTGGTCGGCAGCGGTGGGGGTATGGTCCGGGTGGGTACGGGCTACGACTCGCACCGTTTGGTCGAGGGCCGACCGCTCCTCCTGGGCGGTGTGCACATTCCGTTCGATCGCGGGCTCATGGGCCACTCGGATGCCGACGCGCTGTGCCACGCGATCATCGACGCGATCCTGGGCGCGGCGGGCGCCGGGGACATTGGGCAACACTTTCCGGACACGGATCCGCGGTGGAAGGACGCCTCGAGCGTTGAGCTCCTGCGTCGCGCCGCCGAGATCGTGCGCGCCGAAGGCTTCCAGGTGGAGAACGTCGACGCTGTCGTGATCGCGGAGCGACCCAAGCTCGTTCCCTACGTCGATACCATGCGGGCGACCCTGAGCGAGGCCATGTCGGTCGGGATCGACCGTGTCAGCGTCAAGGGCAAGACGAACGAGTCCGTCGGTGAGCTGGGTCGCGGCGAGGCCGTCGCGGTACACGCGGTAGCGCTCCTTCGGGGAGCGTAGGGGGCCATGAGAGTCCGCTTCGCCCCGAGCCCGACCGGTCGCCTCCATGTGGGCAACGCTCGCACGGCGCTCTTTAACTGGTTGCTCGCACGCGGTTCGGGGCAGGCCTTCGTCCTCCGGGTCGAGGACACCGACGCCGAGCGGTCGACTCGAGAGTTCGAGGCGAGCATCCTGGCCGACCTTCGATGGCTGGGGATCGACTGGGACGAAGGGCCGGACAGGGGCGGCCAGATGGGCCCGTATCGTCAGTCCGAGCGACTGGCTCTGTATCGGGCGTCGGCCGGTCGCCTGCTCGCGGCAGGAGCGGCCTACCACTGCTTCTGCTCGGCGGCGCAGCTCGAGGCTGACAGACGGCATGCGCTCCTGGCCGGCGGGCAGGCCGGCTATCCGGGTAGGTGTCGAGCGATCGATGCCGATGCAGCGCGCGAGCGTCTCGCAGCCGGTGCGCGAGCGGCCGTGCGGTTGCGAGTACCCGATCACCGTGAGGTGTTCTTCGACGACCTCGTCAGAGGACGCGTGGCGTTCCATACATCGGTGATCGGAGACCCGGTCCTGCTCAAGTCGGACGGTTGGCCGGCCTACAACTTCGCGGTGGTCGTCGACGACATGGCCATGGGGATCACCCACGCGATCCGCGGTGAGGATCATCTGTCCAACACGCCGCGGCAATTGTTGATCTACGAGGCGCTGGGACACTCGGCCCCGCGTTTTGCGCATCTGGCGCTGGTGGTGGGGCCCGACCACACGCCGCTCTCGAAACGGCACGGGGCCACGTCCGTCGGCGAGCTACGCGACAAGGGCTATCTCCCTGAGGCGCTCGTGAACTACCTGGCGCTGCTGGGTTGGTCGCCCGGGAATCATGACGAGGTGCTACCGGTCGAGGAGCTGTGCCAGCGGTTCTCGCTCGAGGCCGTAGGACGCAGCGCGGCCGTGTTCGACGAGGAGAAGCTGTCCTGGCTCAACCGACACTACCTGCGGCACGCGGAGCCGGGTCGCCTCGTGCAGCTTTCCCTGCCGTACTTCGAGCGCCGAGGATTCGTCGGCGCGGTAGATCCCGTGGGCCGGGAGTTCCTCTCCACGATCATGCCCATGGCGGCAGGCTCGGTCGACACCGTCGCCGAGATTTCCGATCGGGTTCGTTTTCTGTTCGACTTCGATCCCGTGGCGGCGCTGCAGGACGCCGAGGTGGCGATCGTGACGGCCGAGCCCGGCGCGCGCGACGTCATCGTCGCCTTGGCCGAGGAGCTCGGAGTGACAGCGCCTCTCGACCGAGAGCGGTACCGACAGATGGCCGGTCGGGTGAAGGCTCGGACGGGGCGTAAGGGCAAAGCCCTGTTTCACCCGATTCGGGTCGCGCTGACGGGAGCCGCGGGCGGTCCCGAGCTGGATGTGGCGGTGCCGGCGATGGAACGCGGTGCGCGACTTCCCCCGAGCGCCGGCATTGCGTCGATCCTCAGTCCACTGGTGCGTGCGAAGATCTTCGTCGCTGCGCTCGGTGGCCCGTCTTGATAGGACACCCGTGACGGTGGCGGGGAGCAGCCGGTCCGGCGGGGTACCTGCCGTATGCCCATGATCGTGTACGGCGTCAATCCCGTGCGGGAGGCGCTCCGGGTGCGCCGCGTTACCCTGGTCCGAGCGAGCGAACGGGGCAGCCCGCGCGTCAGGGAGCTCGCGCGCGGGGCGGTCGAGAGCGGCGTGACCGTGCAGTGGGTGCCTGCAGTGGCGTTGGATCGCGTGACGCGCGGTGCGGGCCATCAGGGTATCGTGGCATGGCTTGAGCCGCTCCGGTCCTACAGCGTCGGTGACCTTCTCGACCACGCGACCCCACCGGCGCTGCTGCTGGTGCTCGATGGCGTCGAGGACCCGCAGAACCTCGGGGCCGTGCTGCGGACCGCCGAGGCGGCCGGGGTCGACGGCGTCATCCGACAACGTCGGCGGGCCGCCCCTCTGGGTGGCGCCGTCGCGAAGGCTTCAGCGGGCGCCCTCGCGCTCGTTCGAATCGCTTCGGTCGTCAACGTGGCTCGGGCGCTGGACGAACTAAAGGCGGCGGGTGTCTGGACGGTGGGACTGGCGCAGGCGGGTCGCTATGCCTACGACGAGGTGGACCTGACCACCCCGACGGCCCTGGTCGTCGGCGCGGAGGGTACCGGCCTGAGGCGCCTGATCCGGGAACGCTGCGACTGGCTGGTTTCGATCCCCTTGCTCGGTCGGGTGGAGAGCCTCAACCTTTCCGTGGCCACTGGCATCGCCCTCTACGAGGCGGTCCGTCAGCGCCGGCGTCCGAACTCCGGTTCGTAGGCCTGTGCTCGCTGGGAGCGAGGCCCGATGGGACCTGCCTGGGGGGCGAAGAGGCCCGTCGGACGGCGATTGGACGGGTAAGGTTGCGGCTCTGGCACGGGATATGCTATAAATGCTCGTTTGTCTGGCTGGCGTAGCTCAGTCCGGTAGAGCAGCTGATTTGTAATCAGCGGGTCGGGGGTTCGAATCCCTTCGCCAGCTCCAAGGCTGCTTCGGGTGCGGGCTGCGAACTTCGGAGTTTGGTGTCCGGTGCCTTGGCGGCGGTGGCCGTTTGGTAATCGTGATCTGATACATCCCACATCATTCGAGAGCACGGCGAGGTTGCGGAGCGGTCAAACGCAACAGACTGTAAATCT
>PVBE012526043.1_pt1 | contig 13534 bp, 15 predicted proteins | sample 1631181 | NCBI WGS metagenome assembly PVBE01 (sample SAMN08397723, study PRJNA350692) | Marine metagenome, whole genome shotgun sequencing project. | isolation source: water | place: Pacific Ocean | collected 2012-04 | reverse complement strand
TGAAATCAGGGAGCCAGTAATTGGATAAAGAGAAAATTCAGGAGCTGTTGCAGAGTGTTAAAGACGGCACGGTGGAGATTGCCGACGCTCTGAATACCCTGAAGTCCCTGCCCTATGAGGACCTCGGTTTTGCCAAAATAGACACCCACCGGGACCTACGGGGCGGTTTTTCCGAGGTTATTTACAGCAAGGGAAAAACCCTGGAGGAAATCAGGGAGATTGTCGAGAAATCCTCGGTCAAGAACAGCCTTATTTTGGCCACCAAGGCCAGTCAGGATGTCTACCAAACTATCCTGAGCGTCAGGCCAGACGCACGCTACAATGAGGCGGCCCAGATAGTGACTATCGGGGAAAACAGAAAGGTAGTTACCGATAAGGTAATTACGGTGGTCTGTGCCGGAACTTCCGATTTGCCGGTGGCTGAAGAAGCGGTGGTCACGGCTGAGGCGATGGGAAACAAGGTGGAAAAGATATATGACGTTGGAGTGGCCGGTATTCACCGGTTGTTCGGCAATCTCGACAGATTGAATGAAGCCAGCGTTGTCATTGTGGTGGCCGGGATGGATGGCGCCCTGCCCAGCGTAATCAGCGGTCTGATTGATAAACCGATTGTGGCCGTGCCGACCAGCGTGGGTTACGGAGCCGTTTTTGACGGGTTGGCCCCGCTGCTGACCATGCTTAACTGCTGCGCTCCGGGGGTGGTGGTGGTGAATATAGACAACGGATTCGGGGCGGGATTCTTTGCCAGCGTGGTCAATCAGCAAGGGGTTGAAAAATGAAGACGATCTACTTTGACTGCTTTTCCGGTGTCAGCGGGGACATGATCTTGGGGGCACTCATCGACGCCGGGCTGGATATTGGCGAACTGAAGGCCGAACTGGCCAAACTGAATGTGTCCGGCTACAAGATAAGCGCCGAAAAGACGGCCCGGAACAGTATTGCCGGAACAAAATTCAACGTCGAGGTTTCCGGGGAACACCACGCCAAAAGGCGGTTGCAGGATATCGTTGAGATTATCGACCGGAGCACCCTGGATGACGATGTCAAGGAATCAAGCAAGAAGACTTTCCGTAACCTGGCGGTGGTGGAGGCAGGGATACACGGCGAGAGCGTTGACGAGATACATTTTCACGAGGTGGGGGGCCTGGATTCTATCGTGGATGTAATAGGGGCCTTCATCGGAATCAAGAAACTGGGTATCGAGGCGGTGTATTCATCAAAGGTGCATCTGGGTACCGGTTTTGTGCAGTCCCGCCACGGCATTCTGCCGATACCGGCCCCGGCGACTCTGTCCGTGCTGAAAGGTGTTCCGGTTTACTCAACGGGCATCAACGCGGAACTGGCCACTCCCACAGGGGCAGCGATCCTGGTTACCCTGTCCGGCGCTTTTGGAAATATGCCCCGGATGAAGATAGAAAAAATCGGCTACGGGGCGGGAAGCAGGGAACTGGAGATACCGAATCTGCTGCGGGTATATCTGGGCGAGGTTGACGGCTCCGGCTATATTGAAGAGAACCTTGTCATGGTCGAAACGAACATCGACGATATGAATCCGGAGTTCTTTGATTACGTTTCCAATGTACTGTTGGCCAATGGTTCTCTGGACGTGTTTATGACGCCTATCTACATGAAGAAGAACAGGCCGGCCACCATGTTGAGCGTTCTGACGGAACAGGACAAACTGGATGAAGTTCTGTCTACTATCTTTGCTGAAACAACTACTCTGGGGGTGAGGGTCAATCACCTGGAGAGAAAACGCCTTGACAGGGAATTTGTCCGGATTGAGACCATGTACGGCCTGATAACGGTGAAGGTAAGCAAAATAGAGGACTGGATAAAGAACGTCACCCCGGAATACGAGGAATGCAAGACGGTCGCTCAGAAAGAGGGGGTGCCTCTTAAAGATGTTTACGATGAGGTAAAAAGGGCGGCTCACCTGGCCTTGTTCACCTAATATTTCTCCCTTTAATGCCTAAAACCCGTGCCACCGGGTCATCGTTTCCAACGGCTCACGGGTGCGGGCAAAATTGTTCAGCGGTACGTCCGACTCCGGATAGCCGATGGCAATAGCAGTGGCCACAGGCATACCGGCCGGAAACCCCAGTATTTCCCGGTACAAGTCAGGCCATCTGACGTTAAGCCCCATGATGCAGGTGCCCAACCCGTAGGAAAGAGCCCCGAGACAAATGGATTGGGTTATCATCCCAATGCCGTTCAGAACGGTGGGGCAGGTATCATCGGAATAGATGATGATGGCGTTAGGGGCGTCACAGAAGCGGTTCCGGGTTGTCCTGAGGGCTTCCCGTTTTTGGTCGGCATCATCGTCGTCCGGAGATAAAACCGAGGCCTGAAGGGCATCTCTGAGAGCCGCGGCCTGGGTGATATACGATTCAGGGTAGGGGGCGGTGCGGGGAAAATCCGGATTTACGTCTCTGTAATCCTTTCCGTCCCAAGAGGCGTTGGCCTTCTGCTCAAGTTTGGTCTTTACCTCCTCAAATATCCGGCCGCCCAATACGGCGAAATGCCAGGGCTGGGCATTGCGGGCCGAAGGGGCCCAGCGACAGGCATCCAGTAAATCTTCCAGGATTTTCCGGGGCACCGGCTCCGGCTTAAAACTGCGGATACTTCTCCTGGTATTTATTGCCTCAATTATTTCCATGGTCTTCTCCTCTGCAAAGATAGATGGCGCGTGTCCCAATGCCTATTTAACCTTTTTGGCAGGTTATTTTCAAGGACGGAGACAGCTTGATGGATCACCCGGCTAATTGGCATTTGTTGTTCATCTCTCTTATAATAAGTCTTATAGAGCTATGAAAGTTGTTTCAATTGTAGGGATGCCCGGGGCCGGTAAGTCTGAAGTAGCTAGGTTATTTGAGGCGAGCGGTTTTGTCAGAATAAGGTTTGGCGACGTCACCGACGGTGAAGTAGCGAAGCGCGGCCTGGAGCTGAACGAAGAAAATGAGCGCTATACCAGGGAGCTTCTGCGCCAGGAACAGGGAATGGACGCCTATGCCAAGCTGAACTTGCCGGCGATCGATAAGGCAATACAGCACTCGGACGTGGTCATCGACGGACTCTATTCCTGGGAGGAATATACTTTCCTCAAGGCTCATTACGGAGACGGCCTTTGCTTGGTGGCGATCTGGAGTTCGCCGGAAAGCAGGTATGCCCGGCTGACGGTCAGAGCCGACCGGGGACTGACTGCAGAAGATGCGGCCAGCCGCGACAAGGCCGAAATTGAGAATGTCAACAAGGGCGGTCCCATTGCCATGGCCGATTTCACCATCATTAACGAGTCTTTCCTTGATGATTTGGAAGAAGCGGCCAAGAATGTTATCTCCCGGATAACGGAATGACGGAAACAACCCGCCCCGAATTTGACGAGTATTGCTTAAAAATAGCCTCGGTGGTGGGAGAGCGTTCCACCTGCCGCCGCCATCACATGGGAGCTATTGCCGTCAGGGACAAACACATACTGAGCACGGGGTACAACGGAGCGGCCGCGGGACTGAAAGACTGCCTCGAGTTGGGGTGTCTGCGTGATGAGTTGGGCATACCCTCGGGCACGAGGCAGGAAATATGTCGGGCGATTCATGCCGAACAGAACGTGATTATTCAGGCCTCCCTCCACGGCGTCAGTATTGAAGGGGCCACCATTTACTGTACCCACACGCCGTGCGTGCTCTGTGCCAAGATGCTGGTTAACGCCCGGATAGAACGGTTTGTCAGCTTCAGAAAATATAGCGATGATTCTTTCATTGAGATGTTTGAAGAGGCCGGCATAGAGATTGACATAAAGCAGAGACCTCCCTTTGAAATCACTTACCTAGACTAGGCGTCAAAGTATGAGTCTGGTGGGCGAGAATATCAAAAACGCCCCGTCGCTTCGCCTTCGTTGAATATCGCGTTCCAGCAGTGATGTTCAGACTATGTTTTCCCCCTGATAAGTTCCGTCATAGCCCCGGGTTTCGCCGGTCAGTTGGAAGAAGACCAGTTGGACAATCCGAGCATCTTTCTGGAGGCGGATTCCCTGGGGATTGTAGACCACCATCAGGGACTGGGAACGGCCCGAGTATCCGGCGTCCCAGACGGCCGTTCCCACCGTAACCCCGCAGCGGAGCAGGCTTGACCTGGGTCTGGCTAATGCCATAACATTGTTTGGCAAGTGGACGACCTCATTGTAGAAAACAGTGTAGGCGCCGGGAATGAGGTCAATGTAGTCCAGTCCGTCAAATACCAGGGGGGCCACATCCGATATTATCCGCTGGCTGTTCTGCCGGGCAATCTGGCCTGCTGTCTGGAGCATGGCGACTTCACGCAGGGTAATGTCAAAACCGTTGGGCTGTAACTGCTCCTCAAGGTCAAGATAGCCTTCTATCAGGGGCGGCTCCTGGCGGATTAGGTCGTGGATGTTCTGTCGGGATAAAACGGCTGTCATTTCAGCCCCAGTATAGCACTTTTTCGCCTTCAGAAATAAGTCAGGAGGATGCACAAACAAAGGAGGTCCGGTGGCAAAGAATCAATATAAGCTGCTGGTGGTGGACATAGACGGCACGGTGATGGACCGGAACGGGACCATTTCGAATGAGGACAAAAAAGCGCTCGTCAGGGTGGGCGATTCCGGTATCCGCGTGTCTCTGTCCACCGGGCGGGTAATACAGTCCAGTCTTGAGGTAATTGACGAATTAGCCCTGGACGGCCTTCACATGTTTTTCGACGGAGCTCTGGTATTCAATCTGGAAAAAGGAGAGGAAATCTTTGTTGAGCCGATCAGAGCGGACTCGGTGAGGCAGTTGGTTGAATATGCCCATCAAGTTGGCCTGGATATCGACCTTTATTCGACCAGCCGCTATTTTATCGAGCAGGAGACCTGGGCTACCGATATCCGGCGTGATTTCTACGGTCTGCAGCCCGTCATAGTTGATTTCAACCGGGTCTGGCAGGAGGAGAGGATTATCAAGGGGGCGATGGTGGTTGCCTCCGCTGAGGAGAAAGCCAGGGCAAACGATGTCTATCTGCGTTTCAAGAACAACCTTAATTTTTCCTGGACAGCGACGCCGGCTTTTCCCGGGGTTGACCTTATTAACGTGATTGCTCCCGAGGTGTCGAAGGGGGCAGCCCTGGAAGCGCTGGCTTCCTTCCTGGAGATACCACTGTCTGAAGTAATGGCGATTGGGGATGGGGCCAACGATATTCCTCTCCTTTCCACCGCCGGACTGGCCGTGGCGATGGGAAACGCCTCCGATAAGCTGAAAGCGGTAGCCGACTACGTGACCGCCGATGTGGATCACAGCGGGGTGGCGGCAGCGATCAGCAAGTTCCTGGTCTAGGGCGGAGATTGCTGCTTTTGACACACAAGTTTTAGATAGACTATAATGGTATATGCGTATTGGTCTGGTTACCGACACCCACGTTCCCTGGGAAGAAAAGGAACTCCCCCGCGAAGTACTCAAAGCTTTCGAAGGTGTTGATCTTATTCTCCACGGCGGTGATATCTACTCACACGTCGTGCTTGATGACCTGGAAACAATCGCTCCCGTACTGGCTGCCCTGGGTGATGACGACTATCCCGATGAAGACCCCCGTGTCCAGGAGTCCCACGTGATGACTTTGGAGGGACACCGGGTATGGCTGGTACACGAGGGACCCTACTTCCCCATAGAAGAGAAGTGGCTGGATTTGTGGTGGCAAAACAGAATTTCTAAGGATGACCCAAACTACGGCAAGCCGGATATCATTGTTTGCGGCCACGCCCACGCAGTCATGGTAGAACGCTCCGGTGGTGTGCTTTACGTGAATTCCGGCAGTCCTACCATATTGCACTACAAAAAGGGACTGGGCACGGTGGGCATCCTGGAACTCAGCCCCGGCCAGGCCGACGTGCAAATCATACAGTTGAAAAAGTCCGACTAGCTGTCAGACCGTCTGACGTCCTGCTTTTTTGAATCATCCAAGGTGCGCCTGATTCTTCCAAAAAGCTTCGCCTCTTCTTTATCCGATAATCAGATTGGAAACGAGCAACCATGATGCGCATCGGACTCATTTCAGACACGCATATTCCCGAGGCTGAGAGCCAACTTCCATCCCAGGTAATGGAAGCCTTCCGTGGTGTTGACCTCATTCTGCACGCCGGCGATATCTATGATCTCAAAGTGCTTGATGAGCTTGAGGGCATAGCCCCGGTGCTGGCGGCTCTGGGTGACGACGATTACGCCAAAGTGGGCCCGTTGGTGAAAAGGGTGAAGCGGAAGCACGTTCTTGAGCTTGAGGGGCACACGGTGTGGCTGGTCCATATTAGTCCCCGTTATCTGGCTGCTCACGCCTGGATGAAGGTTGACTCCGCCGGGCAGGAGGAAGATGAGGGGGACAGCCCGGATATCTTTATCTGCGGCCACGAGCACCGTCCCAAGGTGGATCACTCCGGCGACGTTCTCTATATTAACCCGGGCAGTCCCACCTTGCAGAACTACGAAAAGGGGCTGGGAACGGTGGCCATACTGGAACTCGATTCCGGAAAAGCCGACGTGCAGATCATACAGCTAAGATAGACGGCCGGGCCGCCCCGTAATACCAGGTATCTTACCTTTCTTCCTCATCGCGGCAGGGCAAACTGCGGCAGACCTCTAAAACCTCCGTATTGGTGGGTATTCCCCACTGCTGGCTTCCAATGTAAGCGTAACGGGTCATTCCTTCACGGTCAATGATGAAGAGGCCGGGCCTCTGCCCCAGGGAAAAGACCTTGCTTTCCACCTGGTAGCGATCATATACGCGGTGCTCCGGGTCAGTCAGACAAGGGAAGGGGATATTATGTTTGCCGAAGTAGGCCCGGGCATTCTCTGGCGAATCATTGACGATGGCAATGACTTCAATGCCGTTTGCGGTGAACTGGCGGTAATCCCTCGTCAACTGACGGAGGTGCCGGCGGCAGAAAGGTCAGAGGAAGCCACGCAGGAACACCAGAACCAGACAGCACCGTCCCCGGTAGTCGCTCAACGAGATGTTATCTCCGGCAACGGCCGCAAGCGTGAAATCCGGAGTAATTGAATCGATTGGTACTCTCTGGCTTGGAACCGGCATACTTTTCACCTTACCTGTCTGTTATTCGGCTCCGGGAAGTTGGCGGCGGTTTGTCCGGAAGGGGGTCCGGGAGGGGGGCTTATTCCAGGCTGAGCAACAAGGTCTGGCAGCTAGTTTTCCTTGCCCAACAGGCGTTTCCACCAGGGGGCTTTTTCCCCCAGGCCTCTGATGACGAAGGAGTGCTCACATTTGCCGCATTGCCAAGTCTGGAACTGTTTGTTGTAATAAGTCCTGGAACTGCCGCAACGGGGGCAGGTGCTTCTTATTTTTCTGGATGTCTCTTTATCGAGGTTTTTCCAGTAATCGTCGTTCCAACTGGCACGAAAGGGCATAGCGGCCTCCCAAGGGTACGGTTCCATTATAGCACTGTCCTGAGAAAGATGGTTTCTTTTGAAACGGGGCTTCGCCCTTCCTGAACGGCCCACTGATTTACAGGCCGGCCAATTCTCTTCCCGTCTCCAGGGCTTTCCCGGTTATTTCTTTGCAGAGGGCGCCTTTGCCTGCGATGTAGGCTTCTTTGTCATTATCAAATTCTTCGGCTAATGTTCATTTTAGCTTGCTTAGACGCTCGGCGTACTCTTTGCTTTGCCCGAGGTATTGGCGAAAGGCAAGCTCCTTCTTTAATTCATCGCTGTTTTTGGGGCAGACGTAAAGGTGGTGACGGGAGATTGAACTCACAGTTGAAGTATCTTTTAATTTGAAGACCTCTCTGTCTTTGATGCCCTGGTCTCCATTGTGATAGTATCCACGCTCTTCCAGAAGCCGCTTGATATTCTGGAAGCTCCGGGGCTCGATAACAAGAATCAAGTCAATGATGGGTTTGGCGGTCATGCATGGAATTGAAGTACTGCCGACGTGCTCAATCCGGAGACAGGCATCAGAAACCCGCTGTCCCAGGAAGGCCTTAATTTCCTCGAATCACAGGGGCCATTCGGGATTATATCTTTCTACCAGGGTAACAATCATCATTTTGTGTCCAAGCCGGGGCTACAGATATTCCTTCAGTTTCTTGGCCTGGCTTGACGTCATGCCGGAGACAGCCGTCAGCTCTTCCAGAGAAGCTTCCCGGATAGCTTGGACAGAGCCGAGCTGTCTAAGCAGGGCACGTTTCCGTTTGGGGCCGATACCGGGAACACCGTCCAGCAGAGAGGTAAAGGTGTTTTTGCGGCGGACTTTCTGGTGATAACCGATGGCGAAGCGATGGGCCTCATCCCTGAGGCGCTGCAACATCTGGAGGCCAGGAGAGCTGCTGGGTAGCCTGATAGAGGTTGACCGTCCGGGGATGAAGATCTCTTCGTGCTCCTTGGCCAGGCTGGCGAGAGGCACGGACGCGGCCCCGGTTTCCTTCATGGCCGCCAGGGCGGAACTCAGTTGTCCCTTGCCGCCGTCAATGAGGACGAGGTCGGGCAGCACCGCCCAGCTATCCGGGGTGGAGGTAACCTCATTTTGGAGGTTATAGCGTTTGAATCGGCGCCTCAACACTTCCTGGAGCATTGCGTAATCGTCAGCCCCGGAGACTGTCTTGATTCTGAAGCGTCGGTAGAGAGATGACTTTGGTTTTCCATTTTCAAAGACCACCATGCTGCCGACAGCCGCGCTGCCCTGTATATTGGAGATGTCGTAGCACTCCATCCGCGAAGGGGAATGAGGCAGTTGAAGCTCATTCTCTATTTCGGCCAGGGCTTCGGGGAGGGCCGAAGGAGCGGCCAATTGCTTGACCTTAAGCTGATGCAATCCCTGCCGGGCGTTTTCAACCACGATGTCCAGCAGTTGCTTCTTGCTGCCCCGGGATGGTACCTGAATACGAACCTTGCTGCCCCTCTTACTTTGCAGCCAGTCTTCGATAACCGTCTTGTCCTCCACGGGATGCTGGAGCAGTAACAGGGGGGGCAGATAGGGAGCAGAGCCATAAAACTGCTTGACGAAGCTGGTCATTATCTGTTCCGGTTCCTCGGAGCTGGTACCCTGGAGGATGAAACTCTCCCGTCCGATGAGTTTACCACCCCGAATAAAGAAGACCTGGGCGTAAGCCCTGTCCCGCTCGCTGGCAAAGGCGATAGCGTCCTGTTCACCTCTTACCCTGGCGGCGATTTTCTGACCTTCAATAACCCTGGCTATTGCCTGGACTTGGTCTCTGAGCTGGGCTGCTGTTTCAAAGTCGAGAGCCTCGGAGGCCTTGTCCATTTTACTTTCCAGGTCGCGGACGATTCTATCCTGCTTTCCTTCAAGGAAGAGGATTGCCTGCTTGACGGCTCGCGAGTATTCCTGCTTGCCGACCGCTCCGACACAGGGGGCCAGGCAGTTGTAGATGTAGTAGTCAAGACAGGGCCGCGGGTCATTGCCGGTGATGATACGGGAGCAGGAACGGAAAGGGAAGATTCCCTTCAGCACTTTCAGGGTCTGGCGCACTGATCTGGCGTTGGTAAAGGGGCCGAAGTAACGCCCTCCGTCCTCTTCCATGTGGCGGGTAAAGTATATCCGGGGCCACTCTTCATTGAGGGATATCTTGAGAAAAGGATAACTTTTATCGTCCTTGAGACGGACATTGAAGTGAGGGTGGTGCCTTTTCACCAGGTTATATTCAAGGATAAGGGCCTCTTGTTCAGAGCCGGTGACGAAGAAATCGAGGTTATGGACCTGATCTACCAAGCGTTGCAGTTTGGGGGTCAGTTTTTGGGTGGCTCCGAAGTATGACCTTACCCGGTTGCGCAGGCTGAGCGCCTTACCCACGTAGAGTATGGTGCCCTCCGCGTTTCTCATCAGATAAACACCCGGGCTGGTGGGTAGCTGTTTTAACTGGGCTGCTATCAGATTATTCGTTGATGCCATAGTCCTGATAAACCATTTTATGACAAAAGCTAGGGGAGATACAAAAATGGTGGGTGGATTGGTGAAGAAGGTTTTGAAGAGAGGCTACGCTCCCCTTAGATTTCCCATGATGGGCGAGATCTGATGGGTCTTTTCTTGTCGAGAAGAAACGTTTTGCTGCTGCTCAAGAAGGGGAGGGGATTTGCGCCTGCGCGGGAGTGATAGAAGAGTCTGAACGGTTAGGCTTCCTGGTTTAGGGTGGCCAGAAACTCGGTGTTGTTTTTGGTCTTCTTCATGCGGTCTATGAGTCGTTCCATAGCGTCGGCGTAGTTGGCTGAGTTGGAGGAGATCATCGATGTCATTCGCCGCAGCAGCCAGGCCTTCTTTAAGGTGTCCTCGTCCAGCAGTAACTCTTCCCGACGGGTGCCGCTGCGCTCTATATCTATTGCCGGGAAAGTGCGGCGGTCGGCCAGGCGGCGGTCCAGGTGGACTTCCATATTGCCGGTGCCTTTGAACTCTTCATAGATAAGGTCATCCATGCGGCTGCCGGTTTCAACCAGACAGGTGGCGATGATGGTGAGGCTGCCGCCTTCTTCGGTATTGCGGGCGGCCCCAAAGAAGTGTTTGGCCGGGTAAAGAGCTGCCGGGTCAATCCCGCCGGAGAGGGTACGGCCGCTTGAGGGCATAGCCAGATTATAAGAGCGGGTAAGGCGGGTAATGCCGTCAAGAAGGATAAAGACATCCCTGCCGGTTTCCACCATGCGCTTGGCCCGGTCCAGGGCTAGCTCAGCGACACGGGTGTGGTCGTCAACCGGCTCGTCAAAGGTGGCGCTTATCACCTCACCGTTGACGGAGCGCTTCATGTCGGTAACTTCTTCCGGCCGCTCCCCGATAAGACAGACAATCAGGTGAAGGTCACTGTAGTTGGTGCTGGCACAGTTGGCGATAGATTTGAGCAGCATTGTCTTGCCGGCTTTGGGTGGCGACACGATCAGCCCCCGCTGCCCACGGCCGATGGGTGCGACGAGGTTTAAGAGGCGGGAGGATATGTTATTTGCCGGGGTTTCCAGGTTGATCAAACTGTCGGGGAAAGTAGGGACCAGTGAACCGAAATGAGGCCTGCTCTTGGCCATCTCAGGATTAATATCGTTGACGGCTTCTATGCGGAGCAAGCTGAAATATTTCTCTCCGGCTCTGGCCGGTCTGCCTTGACCGGCGACCTTGTCTCCATTACGCAGACCGAAGCGGCGAACCTGCGACTGCGAGACATAGATATCGGCCGAACTTGGCAACAGGCTGTCGTTTCTGAGGAAACCAAAGCCGTCATTCATGATTTCCAGTACGCCGCTACAGAAGGTATTCCCTTCTTGCTCCGTGTATGCCTGGAGCAGGCGCATAATGATTTCCTGTTTCTTGAGGCCGACGGAATCGGTGATTCCCAGTTCTTTGGTCAGCCCAAGTAACTCGTCTTTGGTTCTTTTTTCCAGTTGACTAATTTCCATTCTAAATCTCGCTTCTAAGGTTTTTTGTTTTTCTCCAGCTTCTTCCGCCGCCCGTTCGGCTGAATTACTTCCCGGAAACACTCTTGAAGTCGGCGAGAAAGCGGGTAATACCGATATCAGTGAGTGGGTGCTGTATCATCTGCATGATTACTTTGAGGGGCATGGTGGCAATATGAGCCCCGGCCATGGCGGCCCGGACACAGTGCTCAGGGTGACGAATGCTGGCCGCGATCACCTGGGTATCAATCTCTTCGTAGTTGTCATAAACATCAAGGATATCTTCTACCAGTTGCATACCGTCCTGCCCGATGTCATCCAGCCGGCCGACGAACGGGCTGATATAGGCAGCTCCGGCCAGCGCCGCCAGCAGGGCCTGGTTGACCGAAAAACAGAGGGTGCAATTCACTTTTATGTTCTCTTTGGCCAGGGCTGAGATTACCTCCAGACCCTCGGCAGTGGACGGAATCTTGATTACGACATTTGGTGCCCATTTGGCTATCTGACGGGCCTGCTCAATCATCGGTCCTACGCCTTCAACGACCACCTCGGCCGAAATCGGCCCGTCGGGAATAATGGTGCTGATTTCCTTGATGGCGCTTTCGTAATCGGTCACTCCGGCCTGCGATACCAGGCTGGGGTTGGTGGTGACACCACTGATGACACCCAGTTTGACACCCTGCTTGATTTGTTCAATATCGGCTGTGTCCAGAAAGATACGCATTTGTCACTTCCTTGAGAAACTAAATGGCTGTCAGCGGGACAGGTATTTAGTTTTGTTGTTTAAGTTGTTGAAAGGGGCAGCGATGGTTGAGCCCCTTCTCGTAGCACGTTCTTGGCAGCCCCGACGAAATCACGGAACAGGGGGTGGGGTTGGCCGGGGCGAGAGCCGAATTCCGGATGGAACTGGCAACTCACCATCCAGGGGTGGTTCGGTATCTCACAGGTTTCGACGAGCTTACCGTCGGGCGATAAGCCGCTACAGACCATTCCTGCTTCTTGCAGTTGGCTACGGAACTTGTTATTAAACTCGTAGCGGTGTCTGTGGCGCTCTTCAATCCTGGTTGTTCCATAGGCTCTGCCGGCATGGCTGTCCCCAAGTAAGTCACAAGGGTAGTTACCCAGGCGCATGGTGCCGCCCATGTCTTCTACGTTCTCCTGGTCATTGAGGAGGTCAATGACGGGATAAGGAGTTTCGGCCTCAAACTCGGTCGAGTTTGCCTCGGATGTGCCTAGAACGTGGCGGGCAAATTCGATCACCATGACCTGCATTCCCAGACATAGTCCGAGATAGGGGATTTTGTTGTTGCGGGCATATTTAGCTGCCTCAATCATTCCTTCTATCCCTCTGATGCCGAAACCACCGGGAACTATTATCCCCTGGGCCGAACGCAGCAGAGCCTGTCCACCCTTCTCTTCAAGCTCCTCGGAGGCGATCCAGGTTAGATGTATATCTCTGTTGTGGAACAGTCCGGCGTGGTGAAGGGCTTCACGAACCGAGAAGTAGGCGTCCTTTAGTTCCACATACTTGCCGACCAGAGCGATATTGACCTGGTCATGGGGTTCATGGAGAGAATCTACCAATTGTTGCCACCGGCTCATGTCACACTCTGCTGCCTGGAGTTCAAGCTTGTCCACAATCAGGTGCCCTATTCCTTGTTCTTCCAGGGCCAGCGGTACCTCGTAGATCGAGGGAATGGTGGGCAGGGGTATGACCGCATCCCGGTCCACGTCACAGAACAGCGATATCTTATCTCTTATCCCTTCTGGGATGGGCAAGTCCGCCCGGCAGATGATAACATCGGGCTGGATACCGATGCGACGCAACTCGTTAACGCTGTGCTGGGTGGGTTTGGTCTTGAGCTCCTGGGTGGTGGCGATATAGGGAAGAAGAGTAACGTGGACGTAGAGCACATTCTCCCGTCCGACGTCATTTCTCATCTGGCGGATAGCTTCATAGAAGTGCTGCCCCTCAATATCACCCACGGTTCCCCCTACCTCTATAATAACCACGTCAGCCTGTGATTTCTCTGCTAACTTTGCAAAACGTTTTTTTATCTCAGCGGTAACGTGGGGCACGACCTGAATCGTGCCTCCCAGAAACTCGCCCCGTCTTTCTTTACCAATGACGGCGCTGTAGATTTGACCGG
>PVBE012397050.1_pt1 | contig 13534 bp, 9 predicted proteins | sample 1631181 | NCBI WGS metagenome assembly PVBE01 (sample SAMN08397723, study PRJNA350692) | Marine metagenome, whole genome shotgun sequencing project. | isolation source: water | place: Pacific Ocean | collected 2012-04 | reverse complement strand
GAATCCGACTCCGCAACGACGCGGTCAACTGAGCGCTTACGACTTCCCGATCACAACGGCCAGCTCGCCCTCATAGTCGAGCGCCGTCGAATAGGCCGGACGATGGATCGATGCGGACGGCCCGCGCGCCGACGTGTACTGTGTATTGAAGATCATGGGAAATTTCGGCGTTTCCATCCCCGATTCCGCGACATGGTCGGCATAGTTCAGACCCACGGCGAAAATCTGCGGAGGGTGCAGGATCGGCGACTCGAGCGTGACGCCGGAGACAACGAAGTGTGGCACGGATTCAGCGGCGGATGCGGCTTGCGCGAGAACCTCGTCGCCGGCATCAGGATCGCAAGACGCGACCCGCCCCGATCCCGACGAGCTCATCGGCCTCGAGAATCTGCTCGCCATTGCACAGGGTCGCGAGGTAGCCCTGCGCACGCTGCACGAAACGCCCTGCCCCGCCCGGGAAGTCGTGCACGAATTCGGGCATCCGCTCGCCTACACGCTCGAGATCGATCACATTGACGTCGGCGGGCAGGCCCGGCACGAGTCGACCTCGATCCTCGACGCCCATGATACGGGCCGGCGCGCTGGTCATCCTCCGCACGGCTTCTTCGACGCTGAAGAGCTTCTCTTGCCGAACCCAATGCGACAGGACGAAGGAGCACCAGCCCGAGTCCATCACCTGCCCGACATGGGCGCCCGCATCGCTGAGCCCGGGCAAGACGTGGCCCTTTGAGATCAGATCGGCCACCGCCTTCAGGTTCGGGTTGAATAGCTGCAGCACGAAGAGCGCCTGGCCGCGGGTTTCCAGACTGAGTCGAAGGAAGACCTCTGCGGGGTGCAGACCTTCGCGCGCAGCCATCTGAGCCACGTCACGTTCGTCACCAAAGAGATAGTCCGGCGTCTCGCCATCGCCGAGCCAATACAGCGGCACCTTCGAGAAATAGCTGGTGTCCGCCTTCGCATCCTCGATGAGCGACTCGAAGGTGCTCGCATCGGCGATCGCTTCGAGCCGAGCCTCAAAATCGAGCTTCGCGATGCGCTCCCAGGCACCCGTCGTCCAGGGCAGGGTACTCACCAGGCCCGCGACGAAGCCCGAGCCGCGGGGAATCGCGACGCCACTCACGTCGAGACCCTGCTCGCGCATCGCGTCGATCCGATCCGTGAAGAGCCGACCGGACGCATCCGAACGACCCGCCGTGATGCTGAAGAGGACCCGATCGCCGCTGGTCCGGGCTTGCTTCTCGATCAGCGCGAGCTCGCCCTCGAAATCCCCCGACAGGTTCAGCACGTTCTGCATCAGACCACCACCCGCAGATCGGACGGCCTCGGCGATCCGAACCAGCTCGCCGTGTTCGGCATGGGTGCCGGGCACGTCGCGACCGTCGGGCAGCACGTGTCCGATGATGCGCGAGGTCGAAAAGCCGACCGCGCCGTCGCGAATCGATTCGCCCACGACTTCGGCCATCCGGTCGAGCTCGTCCTCGGTCGGATTCTCCTCGATCCCCCGCTCGCCCATCACGTAGAAGCGGACGGCGCAGTGGCCTACGAGCCCTGCCACATTGATCCCGGGACGACTCGCCTCGATCGAGTCGAGGTAGCCGCCGTAGCCCTCCCAGTTCCAGGGCAGCCCGTTCAGGATCGTTTTGCGCGGAATATCCTCGACGGTCTCCATCATGCCCGCCAGAGCCGCCGCGTCTCCCGGTCGCACCGGAGCGAAGCTGACGCCACAATTGCCGAGCAGCGCCGTAGTCACCCCGTGCCAGGCGAGCGGTGTGAGGTGGGGATCCCAACCGATCTGGGCGTCGAGATGCGTATGGATATCGATGAAGCCGGGCGTCACCACATGCCCGGTGGCATCGATCTCCTTGCGTCCCGGCGCGTCGACCGAGCCGACCCGGGAAATCGTGTCGCCGTCGATCGCGACGTCGGCTTCGAAGGCCTCCTCGCCGCTCCCGTCGATCACTCTGCCGTTTCGAATCACGAGATCGTGGGACATCTTCGTCTTCCTCTACCCGGACACGCGGACCTATTAGGCCGCTTCGGCCACGGGCTGCTCCGTTGCCAAACGCAACGGAATCAGCAGCATCGCAGCGACGATGAGCACCCCCACGAAGCCCTGCAGCGCCGTGCTGTAGCTACCGAACCGGTCCACGCTGAGCCCGGCCAGAATCGGCCCCGCCCCGGCGAAGGGAGCGATCACGGGCATCATCAAGCCCATCGCCCGACCGTAGCTCGCAACCCCGAACTCGGCGCCGATCATCGCGCCCCAGACCGGCAGCATCCCACCCGCGGCCAGCCCCAGCAGCGAGGCGGCCAGGACCATCGTCGCGTAGCCGGGCTCGAGCGAAAGCATCGCGATCCCGGCGGCGGCCAGGCCCTGAGCCAGCCAGAGCCCGACGCGCAGGCTGATGCGGTCGGCGGACCAACCAAAGACCAGCTTGCCGATGAATCCGGTGACGGCGACCGTTTGGATCAAGCGCGTCGCATTCCCCGCTTCGATCCCCAGCTCGGTCGCGTACTTGTGCAGATTTGCGAGCAAGCCGACATAGGCCAGGAAGAGAAGCCCCAGGCTGACTCCGATCAGCCAGAACGAAGGGCTCCGAAGTATCTCCCCGGTCGTCCAATTCCGGGAAACGGGTGCTGCAGCGGCTGTGGACACGGCGGACTCTGCCCCATCCGGATGCAGACCCAGGTCGGCGGGATTGTCGCGCAGGCCAAAAATCATCAAAGGCAGAACCAGCACGACGACACACGCCGCGAGCAGCTGCAGAGCACCGCGCCAGCCCATCGCCGCAATCGAATTCTCGAGCAGAAACGGTATGACCAATCCGCCGACGGAGGTCCCGGTGGCGGCGATGCCCAGTGCACGACCTCGCGAAGCGCTGAACCAACGCGAGACGAGGGTCGATCCCGTGATCGGTCCCACTAACACATTCGCCGCGCTCAGAAGCACCGCCAACACGGCGGCGAACTGATAGACCCCCTGGCAGATCGACATCAGGAAGAGGGCGGCCGCTAGTGAGAGCGTTCCAATGACGATCAATCCGCGAGCGGACCATTTGTCGACGAGCGGTCCGATCAAAGGCGAAATGAGGGCGCCGGTCCACGCCCCGACACTGACCCCGAGCACGACGTCGGTCACGCTGGAATCGAACTCCTTCTGGACCGGGTCGACGAGGAGCGGAAACCCATAGGTGAAGAAGCCCACCATGAAGAGCTGTACGACGAATACGCCGACGACGATCACCCATCCGTAAAACACCCGCGCCTCCCTGCGTTTCTGCCCTGCTACCTTGCCGCCTTGCCGCTTTGCCGCGTCCCTGGACAGGACTTGATCCGAGTCTCGCACAACTCGAATCTGTGCACGACGACCGGATATGGGGGTCGAAACCACGCGAACGCGTTCTCCGGTTCCGAAAGGCTCACACGAAGTCTGTGCCGCTCGGCGAGGCGGAGCGCGTTCCGACGCGGTTGCTTGAAAGCCGTCCGAGGGGCGAGCCGCGCTTTCTCTTTCGAAACGCCTGACCTCCCAAGGGCCTCGCTCCGGTCGCGGTGTTGCGCACGGCGTCCGGCGAAGCTCGCTCGGGCCGCTACTGGCCCACGATCGCCAGGGCGATAGAATGGGCTTCAGGGCCGGGTCCCTCGGTGTCGATCCGTATTGCGCTGGAATCGCTGATGGCAGAACGGATGGTTCAAGAATCGACAACGACGCGCCCGCTGCGGCGCGGCGCCACGCTGGCAGCAATCGCGACGAGCCTCGTGGTGATGGTCGTAAGCCTTGCAGGCGCACAGAACGCAGAGTCCCCGCCCCTTCGCGGCACCGTTGGCCCCTCCGCCACGAACCATCGCGCGCCACTCGACCCGCACCTCACTGAAAGGCTCCTGGCCCGCGACTCGGAGGAGCCGATTCCGATCCGGATCACCCTCCAGTTCCGGGATCTCCCAAGCCCGCGCGCCGCGCGTCGGCAGGCAATCTCCGCTCGTCAGGACCGGGTCCTCGCCATCCCGTCACTCTCGGGCCTCAGCCTGCGCCGTCGCTACAAGGAAATCCCGGGCTTCGCGATCGCGGCACCCGCTGCCGCGATCGAAGCCCTGCGCCGGCATTCCGAGGTGCTCGCGATCCACCTCGACGGTGAGGTTCACATGGCCCTGAGCCAAGGACGGGCGCTGATCGGATCGGACACCTTCACGAATCCCGGAGTGCGTGGCGCGGGGATCAATATCGCCGTCCTCGACACGGGATTCGACACCGACCATCCCGATCTCGCAGCGAGCCTCGTCGCTGAGCAGTGCTTCTGCGACACACACCCATCACCGGTATTCGGAGGGTGCTGTCCCGGGAACACGTCGACCGCGTCGGGGCGCGGGGCCGCCGAGGACGACGAGGGACATGGCACGTCCGTCTCCGGCATCATCACGAGCGATGGTGGCACGGCACCGCTCGGGGTCGCGCCGGACGCGGGCATCGTAGCGGTCAAAGTCCTCTCGAGCGCGGGCGTGGGCACGGATTCGGATATCGATGCGGGGCTGGACTGGGTGCTCCAGAATCACGTCGGACTGTCGATCCGAATCGTGAACATGAGCCTCTCGGATGGCGGCGCGTTCGACTCGACCAACATCTCGACCTGCTCGACGAGCCCCGCCGCCGTCGCGATTGCCGACCTTTCGGCGGCCGGTGTCGCCGTATTCGCAGCCTCCGGCAACGATGGTCACGACCTCGGCATCTCCGCCCCGGCCTGTGTCTAGGAGGCGATCTCGGTCGGCGGCGTCTACGATGCCGCCGTGGGCTCGGCCGACTGGTGCAGCGACGAGGCTTGCACGACAGTCCTGTGCACCGATGCGACCGGCCCAGACGTATTCGTGTGTCATAGCAACAGCGGCTCGCTGCTCGATATCCTGGCCCCCAATTGGCGCACACGCACCACCGAGATGGGCGGAGGCGCCCGAAATTTTGGGGGGACCTCCGCTTCGAGTCCCTACGCCGCAGGCGTCGCGGCGCTGCTCTTCGAGCTCGCGCCTGGCCTCACTCCGTCGCAGCTCCGCGCGCACCTCATGGGCGCCGGGGTCTCCGTCACGAACCCCGACAACGCCCTCTCCTTCCCACGGATCGATGTCGAGGGCTCCGTTTCGACCGCGCTCCCCGATTGCGGCGACAACGTGCTCGACCCGGGCGAAAGCTGTGACGATGGAAACACCATCACAGGCGACTGCTGCAGCGCGATCTGTACGTTCGAGGCGATGGGATCCTCCTGCAGCGACGCGACGGTCTGCACGACCGGCGATCAGTGTGACGGCGTCGGCATCTGCACAGGGACCGCACTTATGTGCGATGACTCAAATGGATGCACTGACGATACGTGCGATCCCGTAGGCGGGTGTGAGTTCCCACCGAATAGCGCTGCCTGCGACGATGGCGATGCCTGCACGAGCGGCGACATCTGCTCCGCAGGATCCTGCTCCTCCGGTCTCCCGCTCCTTTGCGATGACGCGAATGTCTGCACTGACGATCGATGCGACCCGGAGAGCGGATGCAGCTTCGTGTCGAACAGCGTCGCCTGCGACGACGGCAGCGCCTGTACGCTCGGGACGTGCGACGAGGGCCGCTGCCTTTCTGGCTCCGCGCCCGACTGCGACGACCTCGATCCCTGTACCGCAGATGCCTGCGACGAAATCGAAGGCTGCACCCACGAGGTGATCCTGGATTGCGGGATGCCCGAGGTGCCGCTGCTCGGCCTCGAGGGCCGAATCGGCCTGATCATTCTACTCGCTTCGGTCGCGGCCCTGACTGCGCTCTTGCTCGGCTGGCGTTCCAAGGCGTAGAGCGCATCATCCGCCCGAGGAGACAGCCTCGAGGTTGCCGCCCCAGCCCCGCTCTCCTTCAGCCCCCGACCAGATCTGCGAATTTGACGACCTCGGTCTGCATCTCCTTGGGCTGGCTTCCCGCGGCCGCCCCGACGATGCGCCCGAGCATGCCGCCTTCGCTATGGCCGAGCGTATTCAGCCAATTGGGACATGCGGAGCCCGGATCCTCATGAGCGATCAGGATCTTCACGCTTCCGTCCTCTTCGTAGCGCGCCGTGAACTTGTTGACGGAGATATCGAAGAAGCGGTGTTCGAGAGACTCCATCCAGAAGTTCGAGAGCTGCAGGTTCCAGGTTGCACATTCGGGGATGTCGCGGATCGTCACCGCGAGCGCCTCGTCGGGCGCCAGCTGCCAATGACTCTGGTAGTAGTAGATCGTCGGATCACCGCCCGCGGCATGCAGAGGCACCTGGTCGTGGGCGGGCAGAGCGTTCAGGGTCTTCGCCTTGTAATCCGCCGTCCACCCGAGACCCAAGCCAATCGTGCTCTCCAGAAACTGGAGTGTTCGAGTCAGACGGGGTTCCAGCTCCGATGGATCGAGGTTGTTGTTCGCTCGTTCCGGGTTGAGGCATTCGATACGGAAGTCAGCGCGCTGCTCCTGCTTTCGATCGCCGAAAGTCTGGCGCACGATCACCATCCCGGACTTTTCGGTCATGGGGAGCCAATTGCCCGGTTTCTTCTCGCGACTCATCAGGATCTCGAAGGTCCCATCCTCGTTGATTTCCATCTGGGAGGAATCGATCTCGCCGGTGGTCGACATGCCATCGATATCGCCGCCGCCCGCCTTGACACCGAGGGTGAACCAGCGAACGGTGCCGCGGGTCCCGGTGATGCGGTAGTCGAAGCGGCTCTCGATCTGGCAGTTCTCGTAGTAGTTGTCGGGGTTGTCGTTGAGAATCTTCTTGGTGTCATCGGCCATTCGAAAGAAGGCGGGGTACTGGGGATCGGCATAGTCGACCGAGCTTTCCAGTCCGGCGCGCAGAATGCGGCTCAGAAAGCGGTAGCCGAGCGCTTGATTGTGGACGTCCGTCGGCGTTCCCGGACTTCGGATTAGCGATCCGGCCGCTTTCAGACGATCACAGAAATCGTCCCATACGCGACCACTGAGAATCCGTTCTTCTGCTTCGCTCAGGCCCATGCTGGTTCTCCATGCTGATTTCACGCCACCGATCGATGCCGCATTGGAACGTTAGCAGCCCGCCCGCGAACCCTCGCGCAGCCGGCTGCGTGGACCCGAATGCGCAGCTTCCGAGTGCAACGCAGAAGTCGCGACAGAAATCCGGTGAAGGGCCCAGCTGGCGACAGCGCGGGTCAGCCGGCGGGCTGCTAGCGTGCTGGGAGCCCGAAAAACCAGACGGTCCCGGGCCGTCCGAGGCATCCCATGAGCGCCGACCCTGCTACCAGCCGCCCCTGCCCCCTGGACCAGGTCCCCCGATGGGATTTCGAATCGGAGGTCGTCGTGGTCGGATTCGGGTCCGCCGGGGCCTGTGCCGCGATCGAGGCCGCGGACGCTGGCGCCCAGGTTGCGCTCTTCGAAGTCGCCTCCGGACACGGCGGGACCAGCGCCATGGCCGGGGGCGACATCTATCTCGGCGGCAACGGGGGAACCCCCGCCCAGACCGAGAACGGCTTCACCGACGAGACCGAGGATTTCTTCCGCTACATGATGATGGCCGGCGGCCCCGACGCCGACGAAGAGCGCGTGCGTCTCTACGCCGATGGGGCGCTGGCGCATTTCGACTGGCTCCAGGCCCAAGGGGTCCCCTATCGACGGACCTACATCCCCGGCAAGCCGGTGATGCCCGGGACGGGCGACTGTCTGATTCTCTCGGGCAGCGAGGAGGCCTGGCCCTTCAGTCTTTCGGCCAAGCCCTGTCCGCGCGGTCATCTGCCCGACGCGATCGGAGAGACGGGGGGATTCGTGCTGCTCGAATTCCTTGCCAAACGCGTCCAGGCCCTGGCTATCGAGGTTCGCTTCGATTCCCGCGCCCAGGCCCTGATCGTGGATCGGGCGGGCTGTGTGCGCGGGCTCGTCGTCGTGATCGGAGGCAAATCAAAATACGTGAAGGCCAGCCACGGCGTCATCCTGTGCGCAGGCGGATTCGTGCTGAACAAGAGCATGGTCGACCAATACGCACCCCAGATTTCGCGCCTCGCGGACGACGCGCTGAGCGGCGGCCACGACGATGGCAGCGGTATTCGCCTGGGCCAGAGTGTCGGCGGCGCTGCAATTCACATGAACGAGATGTTCTCGACTCTGCCCTTCTACCCACCGCAGTCGCATATCAAGGGAATCCTGGTGAACGATCGCGGCGCTCGCTTCATCAACGAGGACGCCTACCCGGGTCGCATCGCCACCTTCATCCTCGATCAGGTCGGCGATCGATTCTTCCTGCTGGTCGATGATGCGATCTTCGAGCAGCCCTCGGAGCTCTCGCGCATCACGATCGCAGCGGTCGGCGACTCATGGGGAGAGGTCGAGCGTGAACTCGGACTGGTCGAGGGAGCCCTGGTTTCGACTGTCGAGATCCACAATCGCTTTGCATCCAAGGGCGAGGACCCGCTCTTCCACAAGCACTCAAAATGGTTGAAGCCACTCGACGAACCGCCCTTCGCGGCGCTGGCCTGCCATCTCGGCGAGGCGTTCTATCCCTATTTCACGCTGGGGGGCCTGCGCGTGCGGCCCACGGGCGAAGTCCTCACGGTCGATGGCGACGCCATCCCGGGCCTCTACGCAGCCGGAAGAACCGCCTGCGGGCTGCCGCGCTGGGGCGCGGGCTACAGCTCGGGCATGTCGCTCGGCGATTGCACCTTCTTCGGTCGCATGGCTGGCAGGCAGGCCTGGCAAAACCCCCTGGCCGCGACGAGCGAGTAGCGCTGCGAGACGGCTCCGGGTTCCGCAAGCAAGTCGCTGCGAGACGGCTCCGGGTTCCGCAAGCGAGTGGCCACGAGGCGGCCCCGGGCTCCGAAGGCCTCGACTCAGCAGACCCGATTGGCTGCCCCCTCACCCCGTTGCCAGCTCGAGAGCGCCTCGATCAGGATCCGCCCCATGCGCAGTCGCGCCTCGATCGTACTGCTCCCCTGATGGGGAAGCATGAAGACGTTGGGGAGCTCGAAGTAGGCCGCTTCGATGCGCGGCTCACCGGCGAATACGTCGAGCCCGGCCGCCCAGACCCGCCCATCGCGCAACGCAGCGATCAGCGCCGCGTCGTCGACGATGTCACCACGCGCGATATTCACCAGGATCAGGCCGGGACGCGCACGATCGAGCAGCGCCGCATCGATCATGCCGCGCGTCGCGGGCGTCGATGGACAGGCGATCATCAACACATCGACCTCCGCGATCAGCTCTGCGGGAGTCGCGCGATACGAGAAGCCTCGCCACTGGTCGTCCGCGAGCCGATTGCGATTGCAGTAGAGGATCTCCATGCCGAAGGCTCGAGCCCGGGTCGCGATGCGCAGGCCGATGTCTCCCAGTCCGAGGATTCCGAGCCGACGGCCGGCCAGCTCGACGCCCACCAGCTGGGTTGGATTCCAGCCCGGCCAGCTGCCGCTGCGAATCAGATCGATGCTCTCGCTGGCCCGCCGCGCGGCGCCGAGCATCAAGAAGAGCGCATTCTCGGCCACCGAGTCCGCGAGCACGGAGGGTGTATTGAAGACGGCGATCCCGCGCTCGGCGGCGGCCTCGAGGTCGATGTGGTCCATGCCCACGGAATAGGTGGCGATGGCTCGGACACGAGGGGGCAAGGTCGCGATCGCCTCGCTGCCAAGCGACGCCCCGAGCGAGACCAGCACCACATCGAAGTCGCGACCACTGTCCGCGATCCACCCTGCTGGATCGCCGGTCTTTTCGAAAACGACATCGAAGACCGCCGAGAACTCGTCCTCCACCTCTTCGAGAAAGCGCAATGCGGAGAACACCGCCAGTCGTTCGTTGGTCTGCAGCGAACTCATCAGGGCTCCATCCGGAACTCTACTCGCACCTTCTCACACAGTCTCACTCCGTCTGGGCGGCCGCTTCGCCCGTGCGCCAGGCCAGGAAGGTCGCGCGGACGCGTTCGAGCCCAAGATAGAAGAGCGGCACGATCAGCAGCGTGAGCAACATCGAGGAGAACATCCCGGCGGCCGTGGCCACCGCCATCGGGGCGCGAGTTTCGGCGCCCGGCCCGAGACCCAATGCGGCCGGCAACACACCGAAAATCATCGAGAGCGCGGTCATCAAGACGGGCCGCATGCGAATCGGCGCGGCCTTGCGGATCGCTGCTTCGGCCGAGAGACCTTCTCCGCGAAGCTGATTGGCGTAGTCGACGAGCAGAATCGAATTCTTCGTCACCAGGCCAATCAGCAGCACGATCCCGATCATACTGAAGAGATTCAGCGACATGCCCATCGCCCACAAACCACCCAGCGCACCCACCATCGAGAACGGCAACGCGAGCATCACGATCAAGGGCTGCAGGAAGCTCTCGAATTGGGCCGCCAGCACCATGTAGATGACGAGCACCGCGAGAGCAAACATGAACACGAACTGCTCGCCCGACTCCCGCATCGATTCGGCGTCCCCGGACAGCCGCAAAACCATGTGCCCGGGTAGAATTTCTTTCGCGATGCGCTGCGCCCGCAGGGTCGCCTCCCCCAGGCTGATCCCGTCAAGATTGGCCATCACCTTGACGCTGCGCCGCCGATCGGTGCGCGAGATCTTCGCCGCGGTGGCGCCTTTCTCGATCCGAACGAGGTTTCGCAGATCGATGAGTTCCCCGCTTCGGGTACGCACCCAGAGGTCGCCCACCGCTGCGAGCTGACCGCGATTCGCCTCCTCCATCCGAATCCGGATGTCGTGCCGCTCTTCCCCATCCCGAAAGGTCGCGACATCGAGGCCGCCGATCATCGCGTGCACGATCTCCGCAACCGTCTCTGCATGAACCCCCAGCGCGGCAGCCTTGTCGCGGTCGGGAACGATTCTCGCCTCGGGCGAGCCCAGTCGAAGGTCCTTGTCGAGGTCGACCATGCCCCCTTCGGCATCGAGACGCGCGATGAGCCGGTCCGCGTAGTCGTCGAGCTCCTCGAGACTCGCATTGCCGAGGATCTTGACTTCGAAGTCGCGCTGGCTGGTGGCCATCGGATCGGCGATGCCGAACTCCTGCCCCGGAATCTTCGATATCGCCACACGAGCCGCCTTCATCAGGTCATCGGTGCTGCGCTCGCGCTGATCGTGGGGCACGAGTTGGGCATTCATGAAGCCGTCGCTCGGGCCGCCGATGTCCATCATGTTCGAGCCGATGGTCGCAAAGACCGAGGCCACCTCCGGCTGTTGCATGAGCCAGGCCTCGTTGCGTTCCAGGATCGCCACGGTGCCCTCGAGCGAGGTCCCAGGCGGCGTGCGAAATTGGATGGCCAGGAAGCCCGAGTCGGATTTCGGAAAAAACTCGGCGGGCAGCCGGCTACCCGCCAACACCGCCAGCAGCACTGCGCCCACGGCGATCGAAGAGGTCATGACTCGATGCTCGAGGCTCCAGTGCAGCACCTTCGCGTAGCCCGACTCCAGGTTGTTGAACCAGAGCTCGAGCCGATGGTGCAGGCCGCCCTCCGGACGCGGCTTCGGAGGCGGCATCCGCGAAGCCAGCATGGGAGTCAGTGACAGCGCCACGAGCAACGACACGATCACCGCCACCGAGACCGTGACTCCGAACTCGGTCAGGAAGCTGCCCATCTGACCCGTCGCAAAGGCGACCGGAAGAAACACCGCCGCAACCGAGAAGGTCGCCGCCACCGCCGCAAAGGTGATCTCGCGCGTACCGACCCGCGCCGCTTCCATGGCAGACAAGCCACCCTCGCGGTGCCTTTCGATGTTCTCGAGCACGATGATTGCGTCATCGATCACGACGCCGATCGCCAGCGTGAGTCCCAGCAGTGTCATCGTGTTGAGCGTGAAGTCGAGGACCCAGATCATGCCGAAGGTCGTGACCAGCGAGAGCGGAATCGCCGCTGCGACGATCAGGGTCGGCCGAGTTCGTCGCATGAAGACGAAGACCACCAACACGGCGAGCAATCCGCCAAAGACCAACGCGAACATCGTTTCCTCGAAGGATTCGCGAATCAACCTCGAGTTGTCGATGAAGCCCGCGCCTTCGGCAATTTCGATTCCCTCGGGCGTGCGTCCCCGCATCATGTCCATGCGCCGGTAGAACTCGTCGACGATGGCGACGGTGTTGCCGTCGGATTGCTTTCGAACAGCGAGCGAGATGCCCGTCTTCGCATTCATGTGCGTCGCCGTGCGCACGTCCTCGGATCCGTCCTCGACACGCGCCACGTCGCGGAGCCGAATGGGCGCTTCGCCCTCCCAGGACACGACCATGTCGGCGAGCTCTTCGATCGACCGAAACTCTGCGTCGGTCTTGATCGCCCACTCGATGGCCGCCCCTTCGACGAAGCCACCGGAACGTTCCACATGTTCGCGTCGCAGCGCCGCGAGGATGTCGCTCACGGCCAGCTTGCGGGCGCGAAGAGCATCCGGATCGACCCAGATGCGGATATTGCGTTCGAGGCCGCCGAAGAGGATGGCGCCGGCCGCGCCGGGGATGCTCTCCGCGAGGGGCTTCAGATGGCGGTCGATATACTCGGTCGCCTCGGTGATCGGCAAATCCGTGCTGATCGGGGCGTAGATGATCGGAAACTGCGAAAAGTCAGCTTTGCCGATCGCGGGCGGGTCGATCTCGTCTGGCAGCTCCTGCATCGAGGAGTTCAGCTTGTCGCGAACGTCCTGGGCCGCGACGTCGAGATCATGGTCGAGCTCAAACTCCAGCACGACGCGAGCCATACTGTTGGTCGCTTCAGAATAGACGTGACGTACGCCCTCGATCGTCGCATACGCCTCTTCCAGGACGTCGACGACCTCGTCTTCCAGGGTGGAGGGCGAGGCGCCCTCCATGACGATCATGGTTCCGACGAAGGGAAAGGTCATATCGGGGTATCGGTCGACCCCCAGGCGCAAAAAGCCGAGCACCCCAAAGGTGGCCAGCGCCAAGATCAACATCCAGGTCAGGACCGGACGCTCGATCGACAGGTCTGAGAGGCTCATCGCAGCGCCCCGTCGGCCACCACGGCGGGCGCAGTCGATCTGGCCGGAGGCCTTTCGCGAACCGCCACCACCATCCCGTCCGCCAGGCCGCCATGGCCGCGCTGCACGATCCAATCGCCGACAGCGACCGGGCCACGCACTTCGATTCGGCCGGCGTGATGGACCCCGGTCTCGACCGCTAGGCGCTCGACCCGATCCCCCTCGCCGACACGATAGAGATGGGCACCGCTCGCGCGCTGGATCACGGCCTCCTCGGGCACCAACAGCACACCCTCGCGCCGGCTCACCCCGAGACTCATGCGCGCAAACAGACCCGGACGCAGGAGCCCATCAGTGTTGTCGATCGCTGCCTTGATGCGCAGGGTTCGCGTCTCGGGATCGATGGTCGGCGACACGAAGGTGACGACGCCGTCGAACACGCGATCCTCGAAGGCCCCGACGCGCACCTCGACGCGCTGCCCCAGCCGCACACGCTCGCTGTCGAGCTCGGTCAGGCTGAAGATCGCCTCGAGCGGGTTCAGCGCGACGAGCTCGAAGAGCGACTTACCGGCCTGCACGTATTCGCCGAGTTCGACCGAGCGACGGGCAACGAGGCCT
>PVBE012478455.1_pt1 | contig 13535 bp, 11 predicted proteins | sample 1631181 | NCBI WGS metagenome assembly PVBE01 (sample SAMN08397723, study PRJNA350692) | Marine metagenome, whole genome shotgun sequencing project. | isolation source: water | place: Pacific Ocean | collected 2012-04 | reverse complement strand
GGGGCGAAAAATCGCCTTTGAAAGTTCAGTCACTCCCTAGTATCACATCGAGTGGGACTTAGACTGCGAGATAGCCTCCGTCGGCATAAAGGGTTGTTCCGGTTATGTAGACCGATCGATCTGAAAGTAAGAAGGCAATGCACCCCGCTATTTCGGAAGGGTCAGCGTAGCGTCTAAGTGGCACCAAGCCCTCCCGATGACTTCGGAGTGTCTCGTCGGACCAAATGTCCTCTGTCATCTTGGTTGTTGTTAGGCCGGGCCCTACACAGTTAACTCTAATGTTGTGAGGTGCCAGTTCTTGTGCGATAGCCCGCGTAACGGTACGAAGTGCCCCCTTGGCGGAGGAGTAGTGGGCCTGATCTGACTCAGCGACCTCTGACCGAATGGAGCTTACGTGCACGATCGAACCAGGTGCTTTCCGATCAATAAGGTGCTCGGCAACTGCTTTCGTCATGAACACCGGTCCTCGCACCAGCACGTTGCACATCCTTGTCCACGACGTCGTATCAATTTCAACGAGTGCCTGGCGATCGGTGTAACCCGCGATATTAGCTAGTGCATCGATCTTTCCATGCGTCTCAACAGTAGCGGCAACTAGTTGTTGGCTGGCTTCTACATCGGAAACGTCAAGCCACTGCGCAGTGACGCCTTCCCTAAGCGAGGATGAGGCGGTCCAACGATGAAGCTCATCGATATCAATATCGCAAGCGACGACCCGGTACCCATCGGTTACCAGTCGTTCTACACACGAGCGGCCAATGCCACGTGCGGCTCCCGTTACGATCGCTACGCGAGACATCAGTGCGTCAATTCTCCACCGTCAACCATGACCGTGACGCCAGTGACGTAGCTCGCGTCATCTGAGGCTAGGAAAGTCGCTAAATCAGCAATGTCGGAAGGTTGGCCGAGACGTCCCATGGGTATACGAGCAAGCTGATCACTCAAGGCATCGGGGTTTTCAAGCAGCGATTCCGTGAGAGGCGTTTCGGCTACTCCCGGGCCAATGGCGCACACCCGGATGTTATGGGGCGCTAACTCTACGGCCGCAGACTTTGTCAGCATTCGCACGCCGCCCTTGGAAGCGCAATAGGAGGTGTGAATAAATCCAGCCACATCTTCACGCATGGACGACATGTTAATGATGACCCCGCCAGCCGACTGGGTTTTCATTTGTGTCGCAGCCGCCCGTACACCGTGAAACACGCCCATAAGGTTTACGGCCATGACGGCATCGAATGCATCCACAGTCAGATCGAGGAACCGTTCCCGAATAGTGATGCCCGCGTTATTCACCATTACATCCAGCCGACCCCATCGTTCGGAAACTTGTACAACCGCTGCAGTTACTTCATCAAGACGGGTTACGTCGGTTTCTATAACTACTGCATCTCCACCCGCTCCCTCTATGAGCCGGAGTGTTTCTTGGGCTGCTTCAAAGTCTTTGTCTGCAAGACCGATCTTCGCTCCATCTCGGGCCAGGTTTTGACTAATTGCTCTGCCAAAACCGGAAGCAGCGCCAGTAACTAGGGCCACCTTGCCCTTTAGAGGAGCAGGGGGATTATTTGAGGAAGTCATACGGCTGCAGAGCCTAGCAAAACCGGATTGATGTTGTACTCGGTGGCCTGTTCATTCCTGCCCATCAGGATCTGTTGCTGGGTGTCTTTGAAGAAATCCCTTCTTCGATGTCTTCGAGATGCGCGCATGCTGCTCTGCCGGCCTTGCCACGATGGCTAATCACATCCTTTTCGGCGTTGGTAAGTTCTGCCATCGTTCTGTGCCGGTCATTAACAAGAAATATGGGGTCATATCCAAAGCCTCGGTGCCCAATGGGTTTCATTGAGATCTCCCCATCCACGGTGGCCTCAACCGTGTACACGATGGCTCCGGTTTGGTCAGCTACAGCAATCGCACATCGATAGCGAGCAGACCGCAGCGCTTGACCGACATTCCTCAACATACGGAGCACCTTTTCGTTCCGGTCATCGTCAGTTGCGTCTGCGCCGGCAAAACGACTTGAATAGATTCCGGGTTGTCCGTGAAGAGCGTCAATCTCGAGGCCGGAATCATCTGAGATAGCCCAGCAACCATAGTGTTGTGCATAACCTATGGCCTTTAGCGCTGCGTTTTGAGCAAACGTTGTACCAGATTCCTAGACTTCTATTGGGGCGCCAAGATCGGTTGGTATGCATAACGAAACTGATGACCCGACAAATATCCTTTTAAATTCTTCATGTTTATGATTACTTGATGAGGCGATTAGCAACTGCATATAGGCTCCAGAAGACGCATTCTGTTTAATTACCGCTTGCGCCTCAGCACTGCTGTCTTATAGCTAAAAGTTCTCAATCCTAAGGCATTGGGGGAGGATCAAGTTCGACTCATGGGTCTGCCTCTGTCGTCCTCAGTCGCTGTGTTCTTGACTTCCGATTTGTTCTCAGCAGCATGGCAATAGCCTTCTGTTTAGCGCGTAGAATTGTTATCTTGATGTGTTCAGGGCCTTGGCTTTTCCGATAGTCAAGCCCAACAACTCCAAGCGGGCTTTGTTCTTGAGTTGTGCCCTGCCCCAATGGGATGCAAGGAAGGAAAACATGTCAGCGATTGACGCCGAGCAGTTCTTTAAAGACTTGAGCAACGCGATAATTAAAGGTGAAGCCGAGGCTGTAGTAACGATCGTTAATGATTGTCTTGCTGCTGATATTGGGGCTTCAGAGATCATCAATGAAGGCATGATCCCGGGAATGGATGTCGTTGGGGAGCTTTTTCGTGCCAACCAGTACTACGTACCTGAGGTTCTCATCTCTGCCCGTGCAATGAAGGGTGGCATGGCCATTCTTCGGCCAATCCTCGCCGAAACAGGTGTGCAGCCAGTAGGTGAGGTGGTTATTGGCACGGTTCGCGGGGATTTGCATGACATTGGAAAGAATCTTGTTGCGATGATGCTGGAAGGTGCAGGCTTTTCGGTTCACGACACCGGCATCGATACGCACCCAGATGAGTATGTGCAGACATCTGTTCAGAACAATGCCAACATCATTGGTATGTCGGCCTTGCTAACGACGACGATGACTAACATGCGCAACACCATTGAAGCCGTAGAGGCCGCTGGCCTTGCTGACAAGGTTCACTGCATTGTTGGAGGTGCCCCTGTCACTCAACGATATGCGGACGAAATCGGTGCGGATGGATACGCGGCTGACGCAGCCTCAGCCGTCATTTTGGCCAAGAGGCTCCGAGGTGTTTTGGGCACTGATGATGATGGGGACGACATGGGGCGGGCGCTGTATCTCCAGGCTCGAGATGCATTACAGCTGGCAGTTCGTGAAGAGCCTGGAACTGATTCTCAGTCGGAGGGCTTGATGGAAGCCGAGGGGCTAGTGGAACAGGCTCGTGCGGCCGGTTATGAATTGACCCACATCGATCGAATCATGGCCGAGATTGATCGGGAGAAACAGCGCACCGCATAACTGCGCTACGTCCGTGATGACGTAAGGCCTATTTTCGCCGCAGTGCCTCCTAGAAGGTCTGCGAGGTCACTGGGGTTAAGGTTGCTGTTTTCTGCATGTCGCAACGCTTGTGCCTGATCAATTAACGGGTAGTCACTACCGAACACGAGCTTTCCAGGTGCAAGTGAGGACATCACACGGAAGATCTTTTGGTTATAGACAAGATGGCTAGCCGAGGAGTCATAGAAAACGTTTTCTGTCTGTTTGTGTATTTCGGGTATCAGCTCGTGGATCGCTAGCCCAATACCCCAGTGAGCCAGGATGACCGGTATAGCACCCTCAGTTGCATCAATTAGATTCCATATTGCATTAGCTGTGGTGGTGTTGTCTTTACCGGGATAGTTATGGCCAAGCAATTCACTGGTATGGACAAGCACAACCATTCGGAAATGCTTCGCGACATCCACAAATAGGCGAACCCTGGTTCTATCGAAAAGATTCCAGCCTTGACCCTGTGGAAACAATTCCCCGATACCGACCGCGCCACGGGCGCAGCAGCGCTCCACTTCCTGGGCACAGAAATCAATGTCGTTAGGAGGGGCTACACAGAAAGGAATGATCCGACCGTTTGATAACGCTGCGGCATCCAGGATGTAATCGTTATGCATTTGGCACAGGCCCGCATCTCTCCATGCAAACCCGAAAGCAACGCTGGCGTCAACACCCGCGTGATCCATGGATGCTATAAGGGCCTCACCGTTGGCCAGTTTGTGCCGACCGTTTTGGTAGAGGCGTCGAAACCATAGATCCGCCCCAAAGTAACGGTCTCGATGCTCTGCAATATCAGGCGGAAAGATGTGAGTGTGAGTATCAATACGTGGAGTTGTCATACGCACCTATATCTCAGAGCAAGATTGCATCGTTTCGACAATTAGAGTCACGTTTTGCCTCTGGTCTTAGCAGGATCAGCCGATTTGTTTTGTGGTTCGCAATAATTACCAGCCTAAACATGTATATACGTTGGCTACCACTCGTGCTTCAAAGAAGCTTGCCACTATACTCGTAGCGTAATAAGAGCATTCATTTCAAATGCTCTCACTAGTCGTTCTCACGCCTGTTAACAACGCCTTTCGCAACGCTCTTGTCCATATTTTGTCCATGTTCGGGGAGTTAACGTCCTGTTGCGGAACTGTGCGACTACGCATGTCTAACGCCGGACATTCATGCATGTAACAGGTTTAGCAGTACCTGTTTTCGTACCAGACCTAACGTCCTGTAATCTAATCGCATGCCTTCCCAAGCATTTATTGCAATTAAAATCCCTTTACAGTTCCGAGAGGCGTTAGCCGGTGAGGCTGCCAGCCTTGTTCAAATCAGCCGTCACAGCCGACCTGTCACGGTCGGCAATCTCCATTTGACTCTAGCCTTTCTTGGAAATGTGGCCTCGCAAAGCAGTGACAGTGTGATGTCAGCCATGGAAACGGCAGCTACCGGGTTTCAACCTTTACGTCTTGGGTTCGGTTCAGGCGGAACATTTCCTTTATACGGTGTGCCTCGTATCGCATGGGTGGGTGTAACTGGTGACCTGGAGCCTCTGCGCAAAGTGCAAGGGGCGATCACTGAAGCCATGCGAGGAATTGGCATCCGTGTCGATAAACGGCCGTTTAGCCCGCATGTAACCCTCGCACGGATTGGACGGCAAGCCACACCATCAGAACGAATCGCTGTTAGGCGAGGACTGGAAGCTCTGGATCTTAACCATCTTGGCGAGTTCGTGACCTATGGGATCAGTTTTATAGAGAGCGATCTAACGCTTGAGGGTGCCGTCCATCAAGAATTGTTCGAAGTAGAGTTTAGGCAGGGACGGTTTAAAAGAAAACGGCGACGGTTCGGATTGTTCTAACTTTTAACCGGCTTTGTGGGGCAACCCCAACCGCCTCCACCAGGGGTGTCAATACGGATCCGGTCTCCGGCTTCAAGGGAAAGCGTTGTCTTCCCAGGTAGTTTTTGAGTCTTTCCTCCTCTTCGAGTGACCTTGTTAAGCCCCCGATTCCCAGAGTGGCCGCCGCCGGACCCCCATGGACGCCGTAAGCGACGCTCAGTGACAACGGTGGCTACTGAAGGCACAAGCGCGACCAATTCTCGAATAATGCCAGACCCACCAGCGTGGAACCCTCGGCCTCCCGAGCCCCGACGCAACTCATATCGCTTCACCAATAAGGGGTAGGCTAACTCTAGAGCTTCAATTGGGGTGTTTCTGGTGTTAGTCATCGCCACTTGAATGCCATCAACCCCTGGCGCTAATGGACCACCTCCAGATCCTCCACCTATTGTTTCGTAGTACGAAAACGGCTTACTTCGAATAGAGTCATAACCGCCAACAATTAGATTGTTCATCGTTCCTTGGCTAGCAGCAGGGATGACATCCGGCAGCGCATGCGAGAGAGCTCCCCACATAGTGTCAACGATGCGCTGTGATGTCTCCACATTCCCGGCAGCGACCGCGTGGGGCGGACGAGGAGCTAATAACGAATCCGGAGGGATCGTAAAGGTAAGAGCAGCAGCGACGCCTTCATTTGCAGGAACGTCTGCCCCCATTAAGCAACGTGCAACATAGATCGCAGCAGAATGCGTAACTGACTTAGGAGCGTTCATTCCCCCCGCTACTGCTCCCGCAGTTCCTGAAAAATCGAAATGCAAACGCCCATCATCGACAGAAAGCACGAGGGAAATTCGAGTGGGTTCGCCACCAAGGCCATCGTCATCCAAAAAGTCCGAAAAACCGTACGATCCATTGGGAATGCGTTTAAGACGGGTCTGAGCAAGCCGTTGTGTGTACTCAAGTAACGTCTTGGCCTTTTCAGTCAATGTTCGATTCCCGTATCGATCAGCCAACGCGGCAATACGGCGTTCTCCAATTTGATGGGACGCGAGCTGTGCTGATAGATCACCTAAACGTTCCTCCGGGGTCCTTACATTCCTGCAAATTATTTCGACGAGCTGGGCATCGAGGACACCAGCGTCTACCAACTTCAACGGGGGGATGACCAAGCCCTCGTGGAAAAGCTCTGTACTTGGAGGCATAGACCCCGGTGCCATCCCACCGATATCGGAATGATGAGCACGAGTGGCAACCCATCCCCAGTGGGTTCTTGAGGTCCGTCGTCCTACGAAAACTGGAGAAACTGTTGTGATGTCAGGGAGATGGGTCCCCCCCATGTAAGGATCGTTAAGAATCACCACATCTCCTGAAGACGGGGGGTCTTTTCCATAACTCTCAATTGCCGCGGTAACAGAAGCAGGCATCGATCCCAGATGAACCGGTATATGAGCGGCTTGAGCGAGCATCTTCCCCGAACGATCAAAAACCGCGCACGAGTGATCCAAGCGTTCCTTAATGTTTGGCGAATAGGCACTTTGCTGAACCGTAACCCCCATCTCTTCTGCGACAGAAGAGAAAAGATGGTTAAACACCTCGATGTCAAAAGTTTTGGAGCTGTCGATTGTCATGGGGCCAGCATACCGACAAGTACCACGGGCCTCTTTCAAAGAAGACTCTCAGCGTTATACTCAACTTTTATCTAGATTCGTATCGATGCCCAAGACCTGGCAAGAAGAAGTTCAAGAAATTCTGGACGATTCGGCTCGCCGGCCTGCACGGCGTCCCGCTAACGTCATTAAAGGCATCCAAGGCCCAGCCTCCTTCCTAGATGTGATAGGCCGCTGGGTCAGGCGACGGTTTTCCACAACTGGTGAAACGTTGGTCACAGCCGCTGTGTTGATCGTGCTGGCTTTATTCCTTTCAATTTTCCTGCGGCAGCTAGCTTCAATCATGGTTGTTGCGGGCGCGATGGTTTTTGCGGGTGCTCTGGCCCGAGGGATCTACGAGCATCGAGGTAATCGCTATGCAACCAGGCGGTCCAACGGGCCAATCATGTGGCGAGGCCAAGTGATTGAGGGGCCACGACAGCCAGGCTCATTTCTTCATCGTGTATGGAGCGCGCTCCGACGCTTACGGAAGCGCTAATTAAGGTGATTCCTTCCTATGAATATTTCTGAGATTTCCGCAGGAGACCTTGTTCACAGCGTCTTTCTGGTTGCCGACGTAGATGTGCGTGAGACACGCAACGGTAATCCTTATCTTCGGATGACCTTGCGGGACCGTGAAGGTGACAGTATCGACGGCCTATTCTTTGGGGTATCCGAAAGGGACATTTCGGCGGTTAGTAGCGGGAAACCGTTTGAGGTTGATGGCGAAGCCGACGAATACCGAAATCGTGTAAACGTCAAAATCAACAGCATGCGAATTTCCGAAGAAGTTTGGGACGCCGAAGCGTATTTACCCCGATCAACACAAGACCCTGAAGCTCTGGTTGCCGTTGCATCTGAAGCCGTCGAAAGCATCACATCACCGTATATCCGTAACGTCATGCGCACCGTTCTCTCAGATTCTGAAGTGAGTAGTCGCTTGGCCCGATGGCCTGCTGCGAAAACCCGGCATCACGCTTGGCTTGGCGGTCTCCTGGAACATACCGTTGAGATGCTCAGGATTGCCGAAGCGGTTGCATTAGCATTCCCCAAACTTGACCGTAACCTTCTCATTGCCGGGGTGATCTTGCACGATCTCGGCAAGCTGGATGAATTGGGACTGGCTGCGGATATCGAGTACACAATTCCCGGGAATCTGGAGGGGCACATGGTTCAAGGTGTGCAGATATTGGACCGAGCCTTTTCAGAAAACTCGCCGCGAGAAGAGACTAAGACGCTGTTACGCCATTTGGTGTTAAGCCATCAAGGCCAATTGGACTACGCGGCAGTTGTAGAACCGATGATCCCGGAAGCCATAGCGCTTCATTACATTGACCAGCTTTCCTCTCAGGTTCGACCGGCGATAGAAGATATTGATGCGGCCGAAAAGAGAGGGGTTCACGGCGCGTTCATTCGTGGGCAAACAGCAATGCGGCCACTGTATGTTCGCTCTGAAGAGATTGACGAGCCGTACATCTAGGTAGCTCGCGATTCCGTCGAAGCATCCTATAAATGCCTAGCCTTTGAGGGCTTCCATTCGTTCCTTAACTTGGTCCACTCGATTACGAGCTTCTTTGGCACGCTGCTTTTCCTTGAGGATCACGGCTTCTGGCGCCCGGGCCATAAAGTTTTCATTGGCGAGCAATTCTTCGGCACGTCCCAGCGTTCCTTGAGCGTCGGCCAACTCTCGGGTCAGACGTTTTTGTTCGGTGGCAAGATCAACCAGGCCTGACACAGGCAGCGTGATTTCCGCGCTGCCAGCACGCACTGTGAGTGCTGGATCCTCGAATGTTGTGCCGGCGGGATGGAAGGTCAGAGGGTTAACGCGAGCCATTCGTTCAATCATTGAGGCCTCTTGCTGGAATCCGATGGCGCCGCCTGATATTCGCGCCTCAACCTCCCGACCTGGATCGACATCAGCTTCATGCCGGGCGTTCCGAATACCCTGAACAATCTCAATTACACCTCGGATCCTTGCTATGGATGCAAGATCTATTTCCGTAGACGGATCGCATATTTCTGCCGCAATCAAGAGCTTTGACGCACCTGGTTCGCCGCCAGCGGCACGAAAATGCTTCCAGATCTCCTCAGTTACAAACGGCATGAACGGATGTAGCAGCCTCAACATGCAGCCATAAATAGTTTCAAGGGTTGTGGCAACACGAGCAATAGCGGCTTCATCTTCGCCGTATAACCGTATCTTTGCTGCTTCGACATACCAGTCAAAAAATTCGCTCCAGAGGTACTCCTGCAATGCTCTACCTGCTTCTCCAAAACGGAAGCGGTCGATGTCGGCCACAACCTCGGCGTGCACCTGGTGCATCCGGCTAGTGATCCAGTGATCAAGAGCTGTTGGAGCTGCGGGAGCTACTGTCCCGGCTCGTTCCATCGCGGAAATAACAAATTTGGCCCCATTCCATAGCTTGTTAGCAAAGTGTCCCGAGCGTTCAATGCGTTCGAAATTGAGGCGCATGTCGTTCCCCGCGGTGCTTCCAGTCACGAAGGCAATCCGCATTGCATCAACCCCGTAACGATCGATGGCTTCAGCAGGGTCGTCGCCGGCTTGATAATTTGATTTCTGGACCTTGGTTCCGTCGAGATGGCGGACAAGGCCGTGGAGATACACGTCACGGAATGGAACATCGCCGGTGAGCTCAAGGCCTAACATCACCATTCGGGCCACCCAGAAAAAGATGATGTCGTACCCCGTTTCCAGTACATCCGTGGGGTAAAAGCGATGCATGTCGGCCGTGTCATCTGGCCAACCTAGTGTTGAGAAGGGCCAGAGGCCAGAGCTAAACCATGTGTCGAGAACATCTTCATCTTGCTCAAGATGTTTACTCCCACACGCATGGCATACCTTTGGTTCTTCTCGATCAACAATTACTTGAGAACAAGCCTGGCAATACCAGACGGGAAGACGATGGCCCAGCCACAATTGACGGGAAATGCACCATGGCTGAATGTCATCCATCCACCGCAGGAACTCCTCCTTAAATCTAGGGGGATGGAATTTGATTTTCTCTTCATTTACAGCCGCCGCTGCTGCGGCAGCCATAGACGTCATATCCACAAACCATTGTTCTGAAACGAGTGGCTCGATGACGGCGCCATCTCGGGAACAATGGCCGACCGAATGTTCATGTGTTTCCTCTCGCTCCAGCAAGCCTTCTTGTTTCAGGAATGCGAGGTATTCATCCCGGGCGATAAGTCGATCTTTTCCAGCCCATCTCCCTGCTTCTTCATTAAGAGACCCATCACCGTTCATAATATTTATGACTGGCAGTTGATGCCGCTGGCCTATTGCCCAGTCGTTTGGATCATGCCCTGGTGTAACTTTCACAGCCCCTGACCCAAATTTAGGGTCCACGAAACTGTCTGCGATGACTGGAATCTCTCGCCCGACTCCTGGCACAACCGCATGCTCCCCGACCACGGAGGCATACCTCTCGTCATCTGGATGTACTGCTATCGCGGTATCACCGAGCATGGTCTCTGGCCGAGTCGTCGCCACCGTAACGTGATTACCGTTCGCTAGGGGATAGCGAATGTGCCAGAGGCTGCCAGGGACATCTTGATATTCGACCTCAAGATCGCTTATTGCTGACTGGTCCTCTGGGCACCAATTGACCAAGTAAGCCCCTCGATAAACAAGCTTTCGTTCATAGAGCTGCACGAAGGCTTCACGAACAGCTCGTGAAAGTTGCTCGTCAAGGGTGAAGTGTTCGCGCGTCCAGTCGACTGAGGCTCCAAGCCGGCGCAACTGATCATTAATCGTTTCACCCACCGAGGCCTTCCAGTCCCAGAATCTTTCTTCGAACGCTGCACGACCAAGTTCGTGTCGTGTTGTCCCCTCTTCACTGAGGTTGCGTTCGATAACGTTCTGGGTGGCGATCGCGGCATGGTCAGTTCCAGGAATCCAAAGGGCTGCTCGACCTCGCATCCGTTGCCATCGAATCATTAAGTCCTGATACGCGACAAAAAGGACATGGCCGTTGTGCAGCTGGCCAGTGATATTGGGTGGTGGGATAGCGATAGTGAAGGGTTGGCGGTCAGGTTCCGCCGACGGTTGAAAGTAACCGGCAGACTCCCACTCCGTGTACAACCGGGCCTCTACCGAGCTATGGTCAAAGGGTCCATTCATGGCATCGAGCACCGACATCTTGTGCTCGGACGTCATTGGCATCTCCCGCAAGTATCGACCCGTGATGGGTCTAGGAACGCACATCCTACCTGTGGCATGGGTCGAGTCCTACATTTAGGAGAGCCTTGCATCGACTATTGTTTGCCAAACATCTGTCGCACGGTTGCCAAACCTTTGCTGATTAGATCCGTGCTTGTGCAGCGTGAAGTTCGTGATAGGCCCCTGGCTGTGATATCAGTTCGTTGTGCGTTCCACGTTGCACGATTTGGCCGTTCTCCAGCACTAAAATGACATCCGCATTGCGAATGGTTGAGAGTCGGTGTGCAATTACAAAACTCGTCCGATTCGCAAGGACGTTTATCAGAGCTTTTTGAATCTCGTACTCAGACTCGGTATCAATATCCGATGTAGCTTCGTCAAGGATGAGGATGGCCGGGTCAGCTACGATTGCCCGGGCTAGCGCAATTCGCTGCTGTTGCCCTCGTGACAAGCGAAGACCGCCATCACCAACTGCGGTATGAATCCCGTCTTTCAGGTCTTGCACGAACTCAGTGGCGCTGGCCAAGGCTACGGCGCGTTCAACTTCTTCGTCAGAGGCCGTCGGGTTGCCATAGCGAACGTTGTCCGCAATTGTCCCGGAAAAGAGAAATGTTTCCTGGGGAACGTAGGCCAAACTGCTTCGCAGTGTATTGATGCGTAAATCGTTGAGACTCTTACCATCAATCAATATTTCACCGTGGGTCGGTTCATAGAATCGGGCAATGAGGCTTACCATCGTGGTCTTGCCAGAACCTGTCGAGCCAACCAGCGCGACTGTCTGTCCAGCATTTGCTACGAAGGAGACCTCCGTCAGTACTGGGGTGATCCGGTCATAGCTAAAGCTCACCTGCTTAAATTCAACCTCGCCTCTAGGAGCTTCAAGATCCTGAGCATGCGGCCCGTCGACAATATCCTGGGGCACATCCATGAACTGAAAGATGCGATCTGCTGCCGCGAGACCGGACTGCACCACATAGTTCACACGAACAAGCTCCGTTAGTGGCTGGTGGAAAATTTGCAGATAGGCGAGGAAGGCGATCAGGGTGCCTGGCGTCATTTCTCCTAGGGTGATCTGCCAGCCTCCGTACCCAAGGATGGCGGCCACGCTAAGCGCGCTTAACCCTTCAATTAGTGGGGTTGCTACCGACTCAACAGTCGTCGTGCGGAGATTGGCCTGCAGGTTTTCTCGGTTTTCGTTCTGGAAGCGCTCCGTGTCCGCCTCTTCACGGGCAAATGCCCGGCTAACCCGCACCCCGCTAACATTTTCCTCGATTGCCGTATTGATATTGGCGATCGATTCCTGCACACGGCGATATCGGATACGTAATAGACGTGCGGTGACTATGCTGGTTACCACCATGAAAGGAACCACCGACAGGATGATCAGGGTTAACCTCCATTCGAGCATCAACATGACCACCAGATAAATAAGCATCGTGATTAACCCAACACCAGCTCCTAGGACCTGCCCTTGCATGGCTTGCTGGACGGCGTTCACATCTGCCGTCAGATGGGAGACGGTGTCTCCTGTCCGTTGGGTTTCGAAAAACCGCATCGAATGCCTCACCATTCGATGAAACATGTCTCGGGCCACCTCATAGACAATTTGCTGACTTGTTCGACCGAACAGGTAGAAATTGACGTAATTGAGGATTGCCCTGCAGACGTAGACTAGGATTAGCGCCCCTGCAATGCGGATCGCCCCGGCGGCATCTCCTTGCGTAATGAAGTCGTCCACTACGATTTTGGTCACCCATGGCGGCACGAGATTCAGAAGGGCTGCAATGGACAGGGCGCCGAACGCCAGTGCGACCTTTCGACGGTGAGGCCTCACGTATCTTAAGAATCGCCGTAGCGTTCCCGCGACCGCTCGTCCCGACAAGTTCGAAGTGTCGACATATGTGGCGCCGCGCATTTACGAGGTGTCGCCTTCGGTAACGGTCGTTACATTGTCTTCCTGAAGCTTGAACTGTAGTTCGTAGATTTTCCGGTAGCTATCGCTAGTCACGAGCAATTCTTCATGGGTGCCTCGAGCGACAATGGCTCCTTCATCTAAAACGACGATTTGATCGACTCGCCGAATAGTCGAGAGCCGGTGAGCAATCACGATCGTTGTTCGGTCCAACATTAGTTCTTCAAGGGCCTTCTGGATGGCTTGATCGGTCCGGGTATCAACACTTGAAGTTGCTTCGTCCAAAACCAGTATCGCTGGTTGGACGAGCATTGCTCGAGCAATTGCAATGCGTTGTCGCTCCCCTCCGGACAGTCGGACACCTCGGTCACCGATGATGGTGTTATAGCCGTCCGGCAGTTCATTGATGAAGTCGTCAGCCGCAGCAAGCTTTGTCGCGTGCCTTATTTGCTGCATGGATGCTGTGCTC
>PVBE011925927.1_pt1 | contig 13535 bp, 13 predicted proteins | sample 1631181 | NCBI WGS metagenome assembly PVBE01 (sample SAMN08397723, study PRJNA350692) | Marine metagenome, whole genome shotgun sequencing project. | isolation source: water | place: Pacific Ocean | collected 2012-04 | reverse complement strand
CCTCGCCCGCGCTGGTGAACTTGATGGCGTTGTCCATCAGGTTGAGCAGCACCTGGCGCAGCCTCAGCGGATCCCCCACCAGCTCCAGGGGTGCCTCGCGGTCGGTGCGCACCAGCAGCTCGATGCCCTTCTCGTCCGCCTTGAGCGCGACCATGGTGATCAGGTCGCGCAGCACCGCCGACAGGCGGAAGGTCACCGCCTCCACCACGAGCTGGCCGGCCTCGATCTTGGACAGGTCCAGCACGTCGTTGACGATGCCGAGCAGGCCACGCGACGCGTTGTCGACCTTGGCCGCGTAGTCCGCCTGCTTCCCGTCGAGGTTGGTGCTGCGCAGCAGGTGCGTCATGCCGATGATGGCGTTGAGCGGCGTGCGGATCTCGTGGCTCATGTTGGCCAAAAAGTCGCTCTTGGCCTCGCTGGCCGCGTCGGCGTCCCGCTTGGCCCTCTGCAGCTCCTCGGCGGCAGCGCGCTGTTCGGTGACGTCCTCCTTGACCGCCACAAAGTGCGTGATCTTGCCCTGGAGGTTGCGGATGGGCGAGATGGAGGCGCTCTCCCAGTACTCCCTGCCGTCCTTGGTCCGGTTGCAGAGCTCTCCGCGCCAGACCTTCCCCGAGGCGATGGTGCGCCACAGATCGGCGTAGAGATCATCCGGCTGGTTGTCCGCCTTGAGGATCCGCGGGTTCTTGCCCAGGGCCTCCTCCGCCGTGTAGCCGGTGACCTCGGTGAAGTGCGGGTTGATGTACTGGATCGCGCCCTCGCGGTCACTGATCAGCACCGACACCGGGCACTGCTCGATGGCCTGGTGCAGCCTGTTCAGCTCGGCGCTCCGGGCCTGGACCAGCTCCTCGAGGTGCTCGCGGTGCAGGGCCAGCTCCCGCTCCGCCTCCTTTCGCTGGGTGACGTCGCGCATCACCACCGAGATGTACAGGCCCTCGGGGGCGTGCACCGGGTTGAGCGAGATGTCCGCCGGAAACTGGCTGCCGTCCCTGCGCAGCGCGAGCAGCTCGGATACCTGGCCGAGCGGGAGGCTCCTGGGGCGCCGCACATCGGCCGTGGGGCGCTCAACGTGTTCCCCGACGTACCCGGGGACCAGCACCTCCACCGGAGTAGACATACTCCACGCGGGTGGCTCGCCGCACCGCCATGAGCACGTTCTTTTCACAAAAGGGCTTGGTCAGGAACTCCACCACGCCGGCCTCCCGGGCCATGCGCCGCGACTCCTCGTAGACGCTGCCGCTGACGGCGATGACCGGCGTGTCTCCGCCCCCGGGCAGCTCCTTGATGCGCCGGGTGGCCTCGTAGCCGTCCATCAGCGGCATGTTGAGGTCCATCAGCACCACGTCCGGCCGCTCCGCCCGGAACCGGTCCACGGCGGACCGGCCCTCCTCGGCCTCCAGCACCGTGAACCCCACGGCGGCGAGCATGCCCGAGAGCACGGCTCTGTTGTCGGGGTTGTCGTCGACCACCAGGGCGAGGGCCCTGCTGGTCCCCGGCGCCAGCCCGATGACCTGCCTCGACTCGTCCCTGACCCGCGCGGCGTCGCCCTCCACCAGCGGAAGGCGGAAGCTGAAGGTCGTGCCCACGCCCACCTCGCTGTCCAGGGTGAGGTCGCCTCCGAGGAGCCGCGCGAATGAGCGGCTGATCGGCATGCCGAGGCCGGTGCCGCCGCTGTGGCGCTGGCCGACCACCGTCTGCTCGAACGGCTCGAAGACGCACGCCATGTCCTCGGCGGCGATGCCCACGCCGGTGTCCTCCACCCGCACCAGGAGGTCGGACTCCACCAGGCCCACGCGCACGCACAGCCCGCCGCGCTCGGTGAACTTCACCGCGTTGCCCAGCAGGTTGATCAGCACCTGCCGGATCTTGCCCTCGTCGGACAGCACGGCCTGCGGCACCTCCTCCGAGACCTCCACCGACAGGGTCAGCCCCTTGGCGTCGGTGCGCAGGCGGAACATGCGCTCGATGCCCTCGAGCAGGTCGCGCAGATCGAAGGTGGTGGTGTGCAGCTGCATGCGGCCGGCCTCGATCTTGGACATCTCCAGGATGTCGTTGATCAGCTCCATCAGGTGGTCGCCGCTGCACACGATGCTCTCGAGGTGGTCTCGCTGGACCTCGGTCAGCTCGGTGTCGCGGCGCAGCAGCTGGGAGAAGCCGAGGATGGCGTTCATCGGCGTGCGGATCTCGTGGGACATGTTGGCCAGGAACGTGCCCTTGGCCCGGTTGGCCGCCTCGGCCTCCTCCTTGGCCGCCCTGAGGGCCTCGGCGGTCTCCTTGGCCCGGGTGATGTCCTCCTTGACCGCCACGTAGTGGGTGATCTCGCCCTTGTCGTCGGTGATGGGCGAGATGGAGGCCGTCTCCCAGAAGATCTCGCCGTTCTTCTTCTTGTTGCAGAACTCACCGCTCCATTCCTTTCCGGCCGAGATGGTCTCCCACATCTGCCGGTAGTGAGCGTCGGTCTGGACGCCGGCCTGCAGGATGCTCGGGTACTGGCCAACGGCCTCCTCTGCGTTGTACCCGGTCAGCACGCAGAACTTGGGGTTGACGTACTCGATGATGCCCATGGCGTTGGTGATCACCACCGACGCCGGCGACTGCTCCACCGCCTCGGAGAGCTGGCGCAGGGACTCCTCGCGCCCCTTGCGCTCGGTGACGTCGTTGCCCGAGACCACCAGCAGCTCCACCCCTCCGTCTGAGCCCTGCACCGGGGCCACGGCCACGTCCACCGCGTGGATGGCGCCGTCGGGCGTGGGGTGGTGACTCTCGAAGGCGTCAGTCCCCCCCGCGGCGGCCCCGCGGATGGCCTGGCGCAGCCGCTCGACCAGCGCGTCGTCGTGGGTCCACCATGGCGTCTCGAAGAAGGGGACACCGCGCACCACTCCCTCGTCGATGCCGCCCATGGCCAGCCCCGCCGCGTTGACCGCCACCACCTCTCCGTCAGGCTTGAGTACGGCCATCAGCTGGGCCGTCTGGTCGAAGACAGCCCGGAACCGGCGTTCGCTCTCCTGCAGCTCCCGGGTGCGCTCCGCCACCCGCTGCTCCAGGTTCTCGTTGAGGGCGCGGACCTGCCGCTCCACGCGGTCCTGCTCGGTGATGTCCTGCACCGTGCCGAGGGACCGCACGGGCCGCCCCTCGGCGTCGCGAGTCGTGCGCACGCGCTCTCGCACCACCCGCACCGTGCCGTCGGGCCGCACCACCCGGTGCCGCAGATCGTAGGGGGTGTCGTCCCGCATGTGCGCCATGACGACTCTGATCACGGCGTCCCGGTCCTCCGGGTGGAGCCGCTGGAAGAAGTCGTCGTAGTCCAGGGCAAACTCTCGCTCCGGGAACTGGTAGACGCTGCGCACCTGGTCCGACGTCACCATGGTCCCGGTGAGGTGATCGATGGTCCAGTGCCCCACCTGGGCGATCTCCTGGGCCTCCGTGAGCCGGGCCTCGCTCCCCAGGCGCCGGGGTCCTGCGCCGCCTGGGCGGTGGCGCTGTCGGCTACCAGCACACGCACCAGCTTCGGGAAACGCTCGCGCACCCGCTCGAGCAGCTCCACGCCCCGGGAGTCGGGCGCGCGCTGCTCGCAGACGATCACGGTCGCGTCCCTGTCCGCCAGCAGGTCCAGCGCCTCGTCGGAAGAGGCGGCCAGGAGCACCTCGAAGGCCTCCCCGTGCTGGCGCGCGAACCGGTAGCCCGTGGGCTGGTCTCGTCGATCATTGGGTCGCCCCCGCGTCGCCGCCCGCTCCGGCGTCCCCCCACGAAACAGATGTGAACGGCCGCCCGGGCCGGGCGAAGAGGAAGCCCTGCAGCAGGTCGGCCCCGGCCTCGACCACCACATCCCGCTGGGCGGCGGTCTCGATGCCCTCCACCACCACCATCATGCCCAGCTCGCTGCAGGCCTCGATAAGGGAGCGCACCAGGGTCCGCTTCCGCGGGTCCTCGTCGATGCCGTGGACCAGGGACATGTCGATCTTGACAACCTCGGGCTGCAGGTGCGCCAGGGAGGTCAGGCCGGCGTAGCCCGCGCCCAGGTCGTCGATGGCCGTGCGGTAGCCCTGGGCCTTGAGCCGGGCCACCCGCTCCTTCAGATCGACGATGCCGTCCAGGGACGCCCGCTCGGTGATCTCAAGCACCACCCGCGCCGAGGCTTCCAGCAGGGGCGCGCTGCCCGACGTCAGCTCCGGATCAGCCAGGTCGTCGGGGTGGAGGTTGACGAAGAGGTTCACCCCCTGCGGCGCCTGCCGCAGGTCCCGGGCCACGGCGCGGCGCACGGCCCGGCCGATGTCGTGGACCCGGCCCAGCCGCTCGGCGATGTCGAGGAAAATCCCCGGGTGGGGGATGGCCGGCTCGTCGGTGCGCAGCAAGGCCTCGTAGGCGAAGATCTCCCGCGTGGACCAGCGGACGATGGGCTGGTACGCCATCCACAGTCGAGCCAGCCCCTTGGCGAAGGTGGCCTCCAGGCCTGCCCGGTCGCTGATGCGCTTCTCCTCTGCGCCGAGCAGCGCCAGGGCCTGCTGCTTGAGGCGCGCGATACGATGCAGCTTTACGGCCTCGCCCATGGCCTGTAGCAGCTCTTCTGGATCCGCCGGCTTGGTCATGTAGCGCAGGGCGCCAAGCTCCACGGCGGCCACGGCCGTCTCCAGAGTCGGGTCCCCCAGTGATCAACACCACCGGCACGTCCAGATCGTGGCGCCGCACGTGCCCCAGCAGCTCGGTGCCATCCATGCCCGGCATGGAGATGTCGCTGAGCACGGCGCCGTAGTCGTTGTCCGCCATGAGGGCGAGGGCCTCGGCGCCGCCGGCCGCCGTGTCAACCGAGTAGCCGTCCCGGACCAGCAGGCGCCGGTGCAGCTCGAGGAGCGTGCTGTCGTCATCCACGACAAGGATCTTCGTGTCACCCATGGATCACTCCTGTGCTGACCAAATGGTGCATTGTGTAATCGGACGGGCAAGCTTTATTTTTAGATGTTATTTGGTAATTCATAACACAGTTATAATGGGTGGCGTCTCCGCGCCAGACAGAGCGGCCAGGCTCCAGATGATCTGTCCGGGATCAAAGATCCCGTCACCCTGGGTAGCTTGCGATCCTCGCCTCGAGCCGCGCCGCCAGATAGGGGCTGGCCTCGCCCAGGGCGTCGAGGATCTGCCGAGCCTCCTCGCGGTACCGCGCGCGCTTGTCGGGCGACCAGTAGTGGGGTGGCGCGCGCAGGTTGGAGACGCGGTCGGCCAGCTTGACCATCCACACCGCCCGCGGCTGCCCCCCGATACGCCGCAGGGAGTCGGCCATCATGCGCTGCTTGCGCTCGGCGCCCTCCGCGCCCTCGCTGGCGGCCTCCCGCTTGGACAGGGCGTCCACGCCATCGGCCACGGCCCCACCGAAGGCCGCCGCCAGCTCGCCGTGGGTCACCGCCGTGTCCTCGATGGTGTCGTGCAACAGCGCGCACCGCAGGGCCAGGTCCCCGTCCTCGTGGTCCTCGACGGCCAGGGCGGCCATGACCTCCTGGGCCACCAGCACCACATGACAGAGGTAGGGCAGGTCCGTGCCGGGGAACGTCTGCAACTCGGCAGCGTGCGCGCGAGCGGCGAAGAACAGGGCCTCGTCAAAGGCCTCCTGGGACCAGGGGCTGTGCGTCATGGAAAACCTCCGCGCAGAGGTATAGCACAGCCCCCCAATCCCCCGGCCCCGTCAGGGGCAGGCCGCGGAGAAGATCTGCAGCCCCTGGGCGTTGCCCTTGGCGTAGTTGCCCGCAGACGCGCCGATGCCCGCGCTGGCGTGGCAGATGCAGGTCTTGCCGCCGTTGGCCATCTTGAGGTACTTGGCGCAGGAGGCGCCCTTCTTGCCGCAGGACTTGGCGCACTCGGCGGGGCTCTTGTTGGAGCCGTGGAAGCCGTCGGTGAAGTAGGACGCGCCGGTGCACTGCTGCCAGGCCGTCATCAGGCCGCAGGTGGTCTGGCAGCCCGGCGTCTTGCAGCTCGTCTTTCCTGCGGGGCCGGCGCCGGGGCAGTCGGCGGCAAATATACTGTAGCCGGAGCTGTTGCCCTTTTTGAAGGGCGAGGTGGAGGTCTGGACCCCGGCCACCTTGTGGCAGACGCAGACGCTGGAGTTGTTGTAGTTGATCCACTTGGCGCAGCGGGCCGACTTGGCGCCGCAGGAGGCCTGGCAGGTGGCCTTGCTCGTGGCGTCGCCGTGGATGCCGCTGACATAGGAGGCCGTGGCGCACTGCATCCAGGGCTGCAGCTCGGCGCAGGCGGTGGTGTTGCAGCCCTTGGCATTGCAGGCCGCGGAGGCCGCCGGCGCCGCGCCGGCGCACTTGGCGTCGGCCACCTTGACCCCGTCGCTGCGCTCGCTCCACACGGTCCGGGCGCGGGTGCCGCCGCCGCAGGGCTTGTTGCAGGCGCCCCAGGCGCCGGTCTTCCAGGCGTAGGTACAGCCCGTCGTGGCAGCGCAGGCGGAGCTGGACGGCGGCGCGGGCTGGGGGCACCGGGAGGCGGCCGCGGGTTTGCCGTCGCAGGCCTTGCAGGTCACCGTGCGCGTACGGGTGCCCTGGCCGCAGGCGGCGCTGCAGGCAGACCAGGCGCCGATGGCCCACTTGTAGAGGTTCTTGTTCTTGTCCGGGTCCTTGGCGCAGGGATCCGGGGCCGCGCCGTCCGCGGTGGGCGCGGCGTCGGTGGCCGTGGCGCTGCCGTCCACCAGGACGGCGTCCAGCGCCGGGTTGGCGTCGCCCAGACCCCCGTCGGAGCCGCCGGGATCGCCGGAGCCGCAGGCGGAGAGCAGCAACGAGCCAGATAGCATGAGGGCGTACGGGTAGCGCATCGGTTCACCGTCCTTTGAGGATTCGTTTCGTCCTTCGGTCGCCACCTTTATCAAAGCACCAGCCGTGCCACAACAGGCTGTCCAAGGATTTCCGACAGTTGGCTTTGAGAGCCGGGGACATTGGACCCCGGAGTGGAAGGTGCAGTGGCGGGGTTTGTTGTCCCCGGAAAGCCCAGAAAGGGGACGAGATAGGATTTAGGTTTTGCACCCGGCCCCGGGTGTTACCATGGGCCCATGCGGTGGAGGAGCCTGATGGTTTGCGCGGCCCTGGCGGCCTGTACGGGGGAGGTGGGTGACTCCCCGGCAGGCGACGGGCCATGGCAGGACAGCCGCAGCGCCGACGCCGTGAAGAAGGACACCGCCGGCAAGAAGGACACCGGCGGCAAGAAGGACACCGCCGTCAAAAAAGACACCGGCGGCAATAAAGACACCGGCGGCAAGAAGGACACTGCCCCGCCCGACCCGTCGGCCTACCTCCACGCCAACGTCTGGAGCACCTGGTGGAACGACCGCACCCGCTGCGGCGCCGAGCGCACGTTTTTACGCATCTGCCAAAAGCGCGGCGGCAGCTGCGGCACCTACGCCAAGGCGGTGTCCGTCTGCAACCCGAGCAAGACCGTCAACGGTCAGGTGGGCCCGGAAAAACAGGGCGAGTCCCTCTGCAAGCAGAGCAAGGACCCGTCCATCGGCGGCTGCGTGGCGTCCAAGTACGACTTCGACAAGCTGCGCTTCTGGTGGTACGGCGCCGAGTGGCAGGGCAACTGGCCTGTGGCCACGATCAAGGTCTTTACGCAGGGGAAGGACTGGAAGGGGGGCGGCGAGCTCATCGCCCTGTCCAGCGTGCCCGGCGCCAAGCAGGCCGCCATGAGCGGCATCAAGAACCACGGCATCGGCCACGGCTGCGCCATGCTGGGCAAGACCTCGGGCAGCAAGGCTGACAAATACCGACGGCCCTTCGGCGGCTTCGCCTGGATCAAGGTGCCGACCAACCAGAAGCTCACCGTGGCGGCCCTGGCCGCCAGCAACTTCGCCGGCTACTCGTTCGCCGGCTGGATCTCGGGCGCGCCGGGGGCCACGCTCGGCTGCGTACACGTGCTGCAGAACGTGGTCTTTGCGCCGGGCAAGCACTACTACTGGAGCCACGGCCTGATCAAGCAGCTGCCCACGGCCGCCCCGCCCAAGGAGCTGGTAGACGGCTTCAAGCTGGTGGGCAAGAACATCACGAGCAAGGCGGCCTGCAAGCTGTAGCCTGGGCGAAGCGGGGGACAAGCCCCAGCCCTACATTCTTCATACAACCGATCAGCGAGCCCCCGGCTACGACGCCTGCTCCAGGCGGTCCTGCTTCCTTATCATCTGTAAAAGCAGCAGCGCCCCACCCAGGGCGACGAACACGTCGGCGGCGTTGAACACCGGCCAGCGGTGGAGGTGGATGAAGTCCACCACGTAGCCCCGCAGCACCCGATCGGCCAGGTTGCCCAGGCCGCCGGAGAGCAGCAGCAGCAGGGCCAGCTGGTTGAGCGCCGTGGGGCGAAAGTAACGGCGCCACAGCGCGAGCATCAGCAGCAGCACAACGGTGTTGGCGATGACCAGCAGGGCCATGCGCGCCCGCGGCGGGATGAAGCGCAGCAGGTTGAAGGCCGAGCCGTGGTTCTCCACGTAGCGCAGGTCCAGCACGCCGGAGACCAGCTCCACCGAGTCGCGCTGCTCCAGCTCTGATTTGGCCACGTGCTTGGTCACGTGATCGCAGCCCACGAGCAAAAACAGCAGTGAGACCAGCAGCAGGCGGGGCATCGGCTTCATGGCGTTTTCTCCTCTCATGACAACCCTCGCCGCGAGGCCGGTATTTCGTCGCCGCACATTTTTTCATTTTTTTGCGTCGCCGCCGCAACTCACCCCGCGGCGCCGTGTTTGTGCTCCATGAACGGCACGAAACAAACAACGGCGCATTAACCAAGGAGCATAACCATGAGACCAGCACACACCATCATCACCGCCCTCGTCACCGCCGCCCTCGTCATCCCGAGCGTCGCCCTGGCCACGCCCAAGACCGACAAGCTGGAGAAGGGCTACTCCAAGGGCTACACCAAGGCCCGCTTCAACAAAGCTGACCAAAACGGCGACGGCCTGGTCAGCCGCCAGGAGGCCGGCGCCGAGGCCCGGCCCCTGGAGAAGAAGCTCAAGGGCAGCAAGCGCTTCAACATGGCCGACCGCAACAAAGACGGCTCCCTGACCTTGCAGGAGGCCAGGGCGCAAAAGCGCCTGGAGAAGCGCGTCTACCGCTTCGCCAAGGCCCACCCCAGGACCTTCAAGAAGATGGTCAAGGCCATGGTCAAGCACCCCCGCATGGCCCGCCGCGTGGCGCAGCTGGCCCAGAACAACCCGAAGATGGCCCGCACCCTGGTCCGCGCCCTGGTCAAGCACCCCGGCGCCGCCAAGTCCATGCTCGGCGCGCTCAAGAGCAACCCGCAGGCCGCCCGCAAGCTGTGGTCCGCCATGAAGAACAACCCCCAGGCCGCCAAGGCCATCGTCAAGGCCGCGGCCAAGCACCCCGCCATGAGCCAGAAGATCATCAAGGCGGCCCTGGCCCACCCCCAGGCCTCCAAGAAGGTCATCGGCTTCGCCCTGAGCCACCCCGGTCTCTCCAAAAAGATCATCGGCGCCGCCCTGGCCCACCCCAAGGCCTCCAAGAAGGTCATCGGCTGGATGGCCAAGCACCCGAAGCTGGCCAGGCGCATCGCCAAGAAGCTGCGCAACAACCCGGCCCTGGCCCGCAAGCTGGCCAAGAAGCTGCGCAACCGCTAGCCGCCATGGGCACCGACAGCTAGACACCTGGGCACCGCCGGCTTCGCGCTGGCGGTGTCTCTTTTTGGGGCGCCAACCGAACCGGGATATGATCATGGAAAGACCGCCTCCACATAGGAAGAAACCGTTGAGCCGCGCGCCCCTCATCACCCTGCTGGTCCTGCTGTTGCCGTCGCCGGCGCAGGCCTGGGAACTGGAGCTGGACCTCGGGCTCTACAACCGCCTCACGGTGCAGGCCAACCACGTGGACCGCCTGCTGCGCTGGGACACCGCGGCCGGCGGGTTCGCCGTGGACCGCTACCTGGCGCCCCGGCTGGACCGGACCTACTACGGGCTGTACGCCCGGGCGGCCGCCCACCTGGAGGCCACCCCCTGGCTCGGCTTCGGCCTGGCCGTGGACTCGGGCCTGCTCGACCCCACCGGCCGCGTGCCCCGCGCCGGCGAGGTGCGGCTCGGCCCGGCCACCTACAAGGGCGTGAACCTGCCGGCCTACAACGCGCCGGTGACCACCACCGAGGACGAGCGCAAGGTCACCGCCAACGGGCAGCCCGTGGGCGACGAGGCGCGTCAGACCTTTTTTATCCGCCAGGCCTACATGCGGCTGTCGGCGCCGGAGACGGGCTGGCTGGCGGCGACCCTCGGCCGCCAGTCCCTGGAGGTGGGCGGCGGCCTGATCTACAACGACAGCGGCCTGGGCGCCGAGCTGCTCCTGGACTTCGAGGCCCTGCGGGACGTGCCCCTGCGGGCCAGCCTCAAGGTGCTGCTGCCGACGCGGGCCTGGGACGAGGGCCTGCGGTCGCCTCTGGTGGAGCTGCGCGTGGACTACGTCTTCTCCTCGTTTCTGTCCCTGGTGGAGTCGGTGGGTCTTTCGGTGGCCTTCTTCCACGACGGCGACGACAACATCAGCCGCTTGCTGGACAGCACCATCTCCGAGGCGGTGGTGCAGCACTACCCCGACGTCAACACGGCGGTGGTGGACTACGCGGCCGCCGGCGCTCTGGCTTACTCGCCCTGGAGCAAGGCCAACATCGTCTGGATCGGCCTGTCGGGGCGCAAGCTGCTGGGCGACCTGCTGCTGTCGGCGAACCTGCAGCTGGAGGTCGGCAAGCTGCAGCTGGAGAACCCCTTCTGGGCCCTCACCGGCGGCGCCGCGCTGCCGAGCTTTCTGCCCCAGGACGAGGTGCTGCGGCTGTCGACCCTCGGCTTCGCGGCGGAGGTCACGGCCAGCTATCTCGTCTCCGAGGCGCTTTCGGTGGGAGGCTTTTTTCTCCTGCTCACCGGCGGGGAGAACCCCTACACCCCGGGCCAGACCCAGGGCAAGTACGGCAGCTTCCTGGCGGTGATGCCGTACATCACCCACACCAACCTGTTCTTCTCCGGCGGCATGAACGAGACCTTCAGCGGGCGGCAGGCCACCACCGCGGGCATCAACGGCCGCGGCGTGGTGGCCTTCGGGCCCAACGTGGCCTGGGAGATCATCGAGGGGCTGGACGTCGGGGCCACGGCCGCGGCGCTCTTCGCGCCGGTGGCGTCCCGCACCGGCGGCAGCTTCTACGGCGTGGAGGTGGACCTCGAGGGCAGCTACCAGGTGCTGTCGTGGCTCAAGGTCTCGGCCCAGTACGATTTTTTGGCGGCGGGCAATTTCTTCCCCCGGCAGAAGGTGATCCACCAGTTTCTGTTCGGCCTGGACGTGACCTATGAGCGCTAGGGAGCTGGTACGCGTGGCCGCGGTGGCGGCCCTGCTGTGCAGCCCGCCGGCCTGGGCCCAGGGCAAGAAGGGCCCGGCCGCGCACAAACGAAAGGCGCAGGCGCCTGCATCGCAGCCGGCATCCGCGCCGGCCCGCAGGCGTGGGCCAGGCAAGGGGACCGCCCGGGCGCCGGCGCCGCGCAAGAGGCTCTCCAAAAAAGACCTGGAGGTGATCCGCAACCTGGAGCTTTTGCAGAACCTCAAGTTGCTGGAGGCCATGGATCTATTGGCCGACACCAGGAAAAAGGGCCGGCGGAAAAAATGAGCGCAACAAACCCGGCGGGCGGGTGTTTGCAGAGACAGATGACCAGAATGGATCGGAAGGCATAGATGAACCAGGCAGCCACAGCGGACGTCGACGCGCAGTGGATGCTGGCCTTCCAGCGAGGAGACGAGCAATGTTTCGACAGGCTCTTTCAGAAGTACAAGCAGCCGGTCATCAACTTCGCCCACCGCTTCACCGGCCGGCGGGACGTGGCCGAGGAGCTGGCCCAGGACATCTTCGTCAAGTGCTACACCGCGGCGCCGCGCTACCAGCCCTCGGCCCGCTTCTCCACCTGGCTCTTCCGCATCGCCCGCAACCACTGCCTCAACGAGGTGCGGCGGCAGGATTACCGCTACCGCACCGAGCCCCTCGAAGGTACGGCCGAGCCGGCCAGCGACACCTCGCCGGAGCAGCAGGCTCAGGCCAGCGACCTGCAGCGGGCCCTGCTGGAGGTCATGGCCGCGCTGCCCGAGTCCCAGCGCTCCGCCCTGCTGCTGTCGCGGCAGCAGGCCATGTCCTACGAGGAGATCGCCGCCGCCATGGAGACCACGGTCAGCGCGGTCAAGTCCCTGCTCAACCGGGCCAAGGTCACCCTCACCCGGCGCATGGCCAAGTATCGGGAGAACAACCATGAAGTGTAAGACCTGCCAAGAACACCTGCCGACCCTGCTCGACGACGAGCTGGACGGGGCCCTCGCCCGCCGGGTGGAGCAGCACCTGGACGGCTGCGAGGCCTGCGCCGGGCAGCGCGCCCTGCTGGAGCAGGGGCTCGAGGGCATCGACGCCCTGCCGCAGCTGGAGCCGTCCGCCGGCTTCGACGCCGCCTTCGCCCGCAAGCTGCAGGACGCCAAAAGAGAGCAACGCCTCGAGGCCGAGGAAGATCGATCGACGCCGTCCTGGTGGCAGCTGTGGCGCCTGCCGGTGCTGGCCACCGCCGGCGCCTGCGCTGCCCTGCTGGCGGTGGTGCTGCTGCGGGATCCGCCCGCGCCCACCGCTCCCGGTCCCGCGCCGGTGCCCGTGGCCGAGCTGGTCCGGGAGCTGCCCCTGCTGCAGGGCTACGACGTGGTCACGCGGCTCGAGACCCTGGAGGACTTCGAGGTCATCTCCCGGCTGGACACCCTGGAGGAGGAGCTATGAGACGCCTGCTGATGGTCGTTTTGGTCCTCGGCGCCGCGCTGCTGCACGCGCCGGACGTCGCGGCGCAGCCCACCCCCGAGCAGCTAAAGAAGTGGCAGTCGCTGACCCCGGAGAAGAAGGCCGAGCTGCGCAAACGCCTGGCGCAATTCAAGGCCATGCCCCCCAAAAAGCGGGCCGAGCTGCGCCGGCGGCTGGTGCTGTTGAAGAACTTGTCCAAACAGGAGCGCCAGCGCCTGCAGCGCAACTACCGCACCCTCAAGAAGCTCAGCCCCCGGGAGCGCAAGCGGGTGCGCAAGCTCTTCAAGCGCTACAAGAAGCTCTCGCCGACCAAAAAACGCCTGCTGCGCAAGCACCTCAAGAGGCTGATCAAGATGCCGAGGGCCAAGCGCAAGCGCTTCTTGCGCAACGCGGCCCGTTGGAACAGGCTGACTCCGGCCCAGAAGGCCAGACTACGCCGGGCGTTCAAGAAGCGGCGGTAGGCGCCTCGACGATCCTGGAAAAATCGATGACGCGTGCCAGAAACGCGCTGTCGGCCACACCCTCGGTGACGCCGTTGACGTGAACCAGCACGGGCAGCACGGACGCATGCCGCGGCTTGGCCAGCCTCGAGCACTTCTCCTTCAGCTCAGCCAGCACACCACGGCCCACGGCCTTGCGCAGGAACTTGACCTCGCACAGGTAGAGCTGACAGCTGGTCCGCCTTGCCTGGCAATCATTTAATCGACAAATGTCATTTTCATGATCGTTCCTTGTTCCTTGTTCCTTGTTCCTTGTTCCTTGTTCCT
>PVBE011255189.1_pt1 | contig 13535 bp, 15 predicted proteins | sample 1631181 | NCBI WGS metagenome assembly PVBE01 (sample SAMN08397723, study PRJNA350692) | Marine metagenome, whole genome shotgun sequencing project. | isolation source: water | place: Pacific Ocean | collected 2012-04 | reverse complement strand
TGGCCTCTGGAATCATCGCGAAGGCAACTACAAGACCGGAAAGCAGATCTCGTTGGGGACTGCCGAACCATTGTTTGATTAGTGATGGTTCTGACCGGGAAATCATTGAAAGGCTTACTTTGAGGCCAGACCTTATCTCATTAAGCTTCTAATCGGTTCATATGTCTGAGAACCCCTGCTTTCACTACATTTACCAATTCACCCTGATTGCGCTTTCCTCAGGGCTTGTACCTACCATCATGAGTACAGGCATTCCAGCTCATCGCTGAGAGGGTGAATCATTGCTTTCCCTTGATCAACGATGACACTCCTGATCAGCCCAAGTGTTCACAATGGCATCAAGGTCAGGCAAGTGGTAAAGCCTGCTGCTGCAAAGAGCAAAAGCAAGGCGCTTCTACGAGGTCGGAACAAGCTTTCCTCAAGCTGCTTCTGAGGATCGCCTGGGAACGCGCTCCCTCTCTTCTAGATGCTCCTGTCTCTGCGATAGAGGATCGTATAGATCCGCGCCTTATAAATCCAAGCCATAGACTTGATAGAAAGCGGAGCTTTTCGCTCCTTATGGAATAGGTGAAAATCAAATATGTCGCTTCATACTTCCATTACATGCTCCTCTTGCGTTGCTAATTGCTGAAAGCGTTTGGTTGGTTCTTTTATACGGCAAACTATCTGACCTGTATGTAACTGTTACTGCTGCACTGGAAAAATCTAAATGAAAAATACTTATGGTTGCCAAAGAGAAGGGTCGGATTGCTTCTTTAGTTGTATTTATTAGTTTTTATATGTTGCAAGAAGGGTTAATGCTGACTACTAATGTGATTAGCTGTTTCTATTTGCTACGTGGCTCTTTATGAAATAATCATCGCTGATGGGTTTGGTGGTTGTGATTGGGCTGTTTGGTAGTTGGGCAAGGAAGAACCGCACATAGTCACTTTTTAGATGGTCCCATCTTGGGTTCTAAGAGTCTTGTCTGTTCACCTCGTTGTTGTTGCTGCATTTGATATTCACGATGCCGTAGCTATACAAATCACACTCATTTAATTTGACTATTGAGTAGCTTTAGAGTAGTCCTTTTTTGATACACTAATTTTCTTGAAGAGCTGTCTATTCTCTCACTAGGAATAGCAGACGGGTTCTAATCCTGCATCCATGGAGGTGTATAACTGCCAGGCTTTACCCGACCCTTGCATCTATCCATAGATTTGAGAGAGGAATATGAATGTATTAGCATTTGCTGCGCCGCTTGAGCAGGAGAGTTTGCTGTTACGGGGGTATACCACACATCAATAATCTTATTTCGCTCCATCGCTCCAAAACGACTGGCGCCTAAACAACTAGTAAAATCATCTCGATCAGGTGCCCATGATGTACTCGCTCCACCGTAATCAGTACCCGAATTTCGCAACATATAGCTTGCAGCACAAATGATTGCACTGTTATACCGCCTCATTATATCTACGTATTGCGTATTGTAAATATCACATTGGGCATTACTATCGCTATAGCTTGCGTTGATCAGCTTTGAATCTTCATTCTTTGTTTGTTCTTTAGGGCAAAGACTAGGATCTGGTTTGCGATTGTCTCCAATCCAATTGCCCTTAACATTTATCCTTTTGTTATTACATATTATGTATTGAGCAAATGCAGGCGCGCTTATCGCCAAGCTGCTTAATATGTACAGAGCGACTGCAAGTTTCCTAGGCATGACAAGAGTAATCTTTATTGCCATCATGGCTTCACTATTCAATTGAGCTTTTGTGTATGAGAATAAACTTGACATGAAATAGTCATTCCTTCAATTAAAGTTCCCAGTAACAACCTGAATGCCTAGAATTTTAACCGATTTTGAGTCACTTAATCAGTAAGCTTTGACAAGGTTAGGCAAACTTCATATTCAGGAATGAAAGGATTGTAGATCTACCTCTCATGTCAGAATAACAACTCAAAGGCATTCAAAGTCAAGGCGTCAAGTAGACGCTTTCCTCCCTTGACAAAGTAACGCCTTGTAGGCAGAGAAAAGTTTGGCTCATAGCCCCAGCGATGTGAGATAAAGGAAGGGTGTGAACGGTTGGATTAGGTAGAAAATATGTAATCATGAACGTCTGCGAGGTCTTTCTATTGCCGGCTCATGCCGGTCGCTTCCCGTTAACTTGAATCAATACACTTTCATCCTCAGGAAGTACAACAAACGTTCCATTGACCTTTTCGTCAACTTCACCAGCGAAGATGTTGATAAAATAATCGTCAATCTGCATGGTTACAGCACCGATATTGACAGAGTCGAATTTATTGAGGGTAACTGACAGAATCGTTCCAGTGGGGATTTCACTGACACTACGGTCTCTATATATGCTTTGTTCTTCACGGCTTATTGGATCCAATGAAGGTCTTTCTCCTTTTAGCTTCAAGACTTGTAATCCCCATCCCTGATCATGTTGATATGTCATCATGTGATACCACTTCTTATCAACGTATAAGTAAATACTATCGAACTGCAAGAAGGGTATTGAGTCGTGATACCAAATTATAGGTTCATCATTATCTGGACAGCCCAATGCCATTTCGCAACCAAACCATTCCGAAACATTGCAACCCTTGAAGTTCTTAAAGTTGGCGTATTGGTTGTAGCTCCACCAGCTACCCCTCACGAAGGAAACCCAACGAGATAACTTTAGTGACTCAATCAAGCTTGCCATGAGCCAAGCCTAGATCCTTGTTGAGCTATAAAAGTCACAAACTGTTGAACTGACAAGGCGTATCTGTTGCATGTAAGAGGTAAAGCTTATTAACTAGTGTTCAGTTGATTGATGAAAGGTACGCTTTTTAATAGAGCTTGCAAGTGCTATCAGGATTGAAGAGGGCTTAGTTCTGCAGATGAACCACGATTGTGGGTCTTGTTGCTTCAGCGATCTGAGCAATCGTAATTACACATGCATGACTTGCCTTGGCGTCTCGATGTCGGTAGGTATAAAAGGTGAGCTTCTCCACGTTCTCTTTGGCTTCGATGACCAGACTCTGCCATATAGGCCTACGAAGCCAATAAGTCCTCTCGGTCCACTGACGCGCACTTCAAAGTCATGAAAAAGTCGCCCTTATCTACATAAAGGCGGCAAAGTGCCGTATGGGTCATGACAAGCCTTCAGTTCTTGCAATCCAGGCAACCATTCGCCGAATGCTGCCTTGAGCTCCCGTTGATGCCAGGGCAGATGGGGATGCATTTGAGCTAGATGAACACCATCACAACAGGGTTCAAGAGTTGCCCAGACCTGCTCTAGCCAGTTGAGGCTTTGCTGTTTGATATGGGTGTCTCCTGCGGGCCAGGCTGCCGTGATCCAGGGTTTCCAGATAGCCTGACGATGGATAAATGAGCTTGCATCTTTACTTATTTGTCTTGTAGCTCCGCCAAGCTGTTGAGCAGCCACGCAACACCTTGGATCCGGGCGTTTTGCCATGAGATCTGCAAGGGACTTCATTAATTGATCGCAGGAATTACCCCAGGTAGGACTCAGCAGTCCGACTACTTCAGAGTGAAAACGGTCAGTTGGTGCTTTTGAGCAGGTTGGCAACATAAATAGCGGCAGTTCATGCAGACCGGCTACATCATCGATTTTGATGATGTTCTTGCACAGAAGCGTTTTTTGGAGCTGCTTGAATGTCTCAGCACCATCATTGTCATTCAAAATACTTACTCCATAGGCCTTGATTTCATTACCCCATATCCACTGCAGACTCATCGACTGAGGCCATATTTCAGCCTGATGGATGAGATCCAGCAGCTGTTCATAGTGCAGGTTGAATTGCCAGATGCGCAGCGGTTTAAGTGGCTGCGTTGCAAGTTTTAGCCCCGTGATTACAGCGAGAAAAGGGGCTGCACCACAAAGGCCTCGCCAGGTCAATTGATCTTTAAGGCTGGAGGAAGCTACTGGTTTGGATTGAACGAAGCTTTCTCCATTACCCCATACACCTTTGATTTCAATGATCTGATCAATGGCTAATCCTTGGCTTCGACTCAAAGGACTGATTCCTCCGGTGAGGATGTAGCCAAGTCCTGGCAGACCTGATAGGCCGCCTGGAAAACTTCGCCTGTACCTTGCCAGTTCACTAAGCAGAGTCTTCATTGAGTGACCAGCACCAAGCGTTACGTGGCTGCTGCTGACATCTAGATGTAACTGACGGTAGCTTTCGCGCAGATCAAGAGTCCAGTGTCCATCTGCGGCACATCGACTACTTGTTCCTCCGCTGCAAACCAATAAAGGTTTGGGCTTGATTTGTGCCGAGCGCATCAGCGCAGGAAGATCATCCGCCTTGGTATTGAAGACTCCTGCAATACAAGCGTCCTCGGCAAGAGTATTGGGAACATGGAGGCGACGATTAATAACGTCCTCTCAACCCATGGCTATTAAGCGTAACCAGCTTGATCTATTGGAGGAAGGCCTTGCCCATCAAGCTGCAGTGATTACTGCAATCAAGATCTCGGGCATGGCGTTGCTTATGTCATCAGCACAACAGATATGGTCTTCCTAGGTCGCGCTTGATTGTGAATTCTGCATCCCTAGATAATCCAGATGGCAATCTCGGTATTTTGATCTGCGGGCATGGCAGTCGAAATCGGTTGGCAGTGCAGGAGTTTGCGCTGTTAGCAGAGGCGCTTAAACCTAGATTTCCTGGAGTACCAATTGAATACGGCTACCTGGAATTTGCTCGTCCCATTCTTAGAGAGAGCCTTGATCGTTTGCGTAATCAACAAGTCAAGAGGGTTCTAGCGATCCCGGCGATGTTATTTGCTGCCGGTCATGCCAAAAACGATATCCCCTCAGTACTTAATAGCTATGCAGCTGAAAAGAGTCTGACCATTGATTATGGGCGCGAACTCGGTGTTAATCGTTTGATGATTGGTGCAGCGGGTGCTCGCTTGCAGGAGGCACTGGATTCAGCACCTTCTCTGCCTCTTAGTGAAACGCTTTTGGTGGTAGTAGGTCGCGGCTCGTCAGATCCAGATGCAAACTCAAATGTGGCCAAAATCACAAGGATGCTTGTAGAGGGCTTCGGTTTTGGCTGGGGTGAAACCGTTTATTCAGGAGTCACCTTCCCCCTTGTGGAGCCTGGCTTACGTCATCTTGTGCGTCTAGGTTTTCGGCGCATCATCGTGTTTCCTTATTTCCTTTTTTCAGGGGTATTGGTGAGTCGTATTCGCCAGCACACGCAGCGGGTTGCCGCCGATCACCCCGATGTGGAGTTTCTTGCGGCTAGCTACCTCGGAGACCATCCGCTTGTGATCGATACCTTTCGGGATCGGATTTACGAGGCATTGCAAGGAGATACAGCAATGAACTGTTCGCTATGTAAATACAGATCTGATCTTCTGGGTTTTGAAAGCGAGGTGGGACTGGTTCAGGAAAGTCATCACCATCACGTTGAAGGCCTTACGGACAGTTGCACTCTTTGCGAACAGGAGTGCACAGGAGCCTGTCAGCCTGATGTCAGAGCGGATCTATTCAAGGAACATGATCATGACCATGCGGCAGCTCATGCCCATGACCACAGTCATGGGCACTATCCCTATCCCCATGCAGAGCATCCACTTGGCCCCATCAGCTTGAAAAAGCCAACCACCGACGAAAGCTAAAAATTTTCAAACAAAAGCTGAGGAGAGCAGTTTCGTTCTCATCTGGGATAGGTGGGATTTTCCTTGTATAAGCATTTCAAATGGCCCCCGGATACGTCTTCTCTTTCCGAGGGCTTTCCACAGTTCAGTGGAGGTTTTCCACTGCTTGTTTGGTGAGAGTGGTGTTGAGGAGGAGGACCTGTGGTTTATCCCTTTTGTCGCGGATGTTGCTTGACAGCAAAAGTCTTTTGATTGCGCTCGCTGCTCTAAGCAGGCATATGAAGTTAAAACGCTTGTAATTACATGAGTCTTGCCTGCTTTCAGGACAGCTAAATAATTGCCTGCAATCTTTGACGCAGCGTCCAAAAATGTGGCTTGCTGGTCTACATAAAGACCCTTCTACGGAAAGCGCCGCATGGATCGTAATTACCTTGAGCGCTGCGTTGAAATCAATGAAGCGTGCTCAACCGCTGCAGAAACACCCACCTATGTGAGCCTGGAAGCGGAAATACCTGAGGTGCTTTACCGAGGCATGAAGGATTTCATTAGCTCCAATCCCAACTGGGATCAATACCGGGTAATGAGCTCGGCACTTGCCCATTTCTTGTTCCAAAACGGATGTAGCGATAGGGCCGTCACCGAGAGATATCTCAATGATTTATTCAGCCACGCTGAGAGCTAAGAGCTTCTAGGCAAGCTCGCCTGGTAATTGCCATCATTGTGAGGGTGGGACTCTGCCACGCAGAGGTTGGCCAACAGGCCCCATCTACTACGAGCACATTTGGACATCGCCAAAGACGGTTCCAGCGATCCAAGACGCTGCATTCTTCACTCTCTCCCATTGCGGCCCCTCCGACCTCATGGACGTAATAACCCGGCGGTGGTGAGGTCTCACGTAGAGCAAGAGCACCTTCTAGAAGTGGCTCTAGCACCGAGAGTTTGACCAGATCTTTGAGTGGCAACATTGTTCCACCAGCTGCCTTTATTACCTCATTGATCGTGCTTTGCATATGGCAGACCATGGCCTGTTCATTCTCACCCCATCTGCTGTCGATATGGGGTGCCTGGATACCCCAGCGATCCAAGACGTTTGACAAGGTCACCTTGTTGTGACGTGCAGCCAGCACTTCTCCATGGCCGATCAAGAAACCTGTAGCTGACTCTGGAATACGTTTCAAGAAATCTGGTGGTTCAAACCTATCAATCCCGCCCCAGATTCCATATCCTCTCAAAAACAATGATTGGTCTTTAGGGCTTAGATCAGCTCCAAATGGAAGAAAGAAACTTCCAGCACCAGAAAGCACATTCGCAGTTGAATCAGCTTGAGAAACTTGATTTATTTTGCTGCGTGGTAGAGCAAAGAACCGACATGTTGAGACGTGGTCCATCAAATAGCAACCCAGGTTGCCAGAGGGATCATTAAAACCATCGCTCTGATGACTGGCTTCTGAACTCAACAGAAGTCGCAGACTTTGAATTGTGGATGCACAAAGCACTACTAGTTTGCTATTTAGCTGCTGACGGCTTCCATCTCGCTGATCTATTACCAGCACACCTTTTGCAGAACAACGATCCGGATTCATAAGCAATCGTTCGGCCTTATGGTTACTTAGAATTTCTACTTTCCCTGTGGCAAGTGCCATCTTCATGGTGCTGCCTGGACTACTTGAACGAGGCCAAGCACCATCGACTAAGGGATTGTGAGGCCCGAACCCTCGTGAATGAATTACTGGATAGCCAAGTGCTTCATCAACGGCACTGGCGAAATGCTTTTCGCTTTCAGTGAATGGTAATGGAGCGATGAAGTTGCCATCAGGTAACTGCTTCAATCCATCTCGATGGCCATGAACCTGCAGGCGATCTTCAAGGGCTGAGTAATGCGGAGCCAATTCGGCGTATTTAAATGGCCATTCAGGCCCGTAGCCATCTCTGCATGCAGCCTTGAAGTCTTGATCTGAAAGGCGAAGAGTAATCCCTCCCCAAGTCAGGCTCCGTCCACCTACTTGATTTCCCTGAGTCCAGATAAAGGGTTGATCATGCGGGTATGTATATGGATTTTTCTTTTCATTGGCATAGAGCAGGGGATTCGCCTTCCAGTAACCCGGATGTTGTGCTTGAACTCGATGCTTCCCGCTAGATAAACCTTCCAATCGCCTGAGGGTATTACATGGTTCAGATCCCAATGCTTTTTGGGCAGATAGCATTGGTCCTGCTTCTACTACGAGCACACGGGCACCTGCTTCTGCAAGGGTCATTGCAGCAACACCTCCAGTAGCTCCAGATCCGATTACGATCACCTCATAGGGGTGTTGAATCACGGTTGTATGAACGTCATTTAGATAGTTTCGCCCCTGAAGCGCGATCAATCATCATGATCTCAATCCAATGGCAAAAGGTTTGATACATCAGGAGATGGATTTAACACTGCAATCCTGATCAGAGCAGATGGTTCATGTACTAGTAGCTTCGATGCAATGTACGCTGAAACGAAATAATTGATTGCTGAAGCCATTGAATCCGAATTCTGGTGCTTATACGACTCAACAAGGTGTTCCGCCACAAGAATCCCAGGACCGTTGGTTCCGCTCAGACTTGCTACGTAGGGAGGTAAACCTTTCAGAGTTGTACGAACTACCTCAAGGTGAACTCGATCTGCTTATGGCAGAAACGGCTACTATTCGTAGTGATCCAGAGTCAAGTCGAAATAATCGCGGCAAGTTTGTCGTGGCTGGTTACTTTCTTGAGTTGGCCCGGATCATTACTGATCGCCAGACAGCAGAATAAACTTGCTTATAGTTGTTATTACCTGGATGATTTTATTGGATAATACACATTAAGATTGTATATTTGGAAGATTCACAAATAGATAATTCCAATTGATTTAATTACGTAACATCCCCCTTCCACTTCCAAGAATGCCAAAATCTATAAGAATGCCAACTGCAAGAACAAATAATCCACTGAAGCTGCTTACCCCATCATCCATGGCGACTGCCAAGCAATAAGCAAGGGTTGTTGTTGGCAGCAAAAACAGGCCTAGTAGTGGCCAAATCCATGCGCCGGAGAATGCCACCATTACAAACGGTTCGTTAAAGAACCAAAGAGCAATTAGCACCACTCGTGGTGCCAGGATTCCAAGCAAGCCGATTAAGCACATGGTCCATTAACCACTATTTTGCCAATAACTAGCAAATGTTGCTTGGTAAGCATCTGCGCTGCTAATAAATTCATATCAGAAAAAAATTGATTTCTGCGCCATATTGTCAAAGCTCAGCTTTGACAATATGGCGCAGACGAGAATTCCAGAATAGAGCCTAGCTCTTGCAGCCTTGATAGGGCCTCAGGCAGCCAAGCAATTCATCAAGATCAAATATGGATTGGCCTTTGACTCTTGTGGCTATCACAAGAGAAGAGCCATTGGTTAAAGAGGCAGCCCAAGCGTTAGCAAAGCGGTGATGGTTATTTTGTTGATCAGATCAGTGTATTAATGCTCAGAAGCAGTTGTTATGCCGTAAACAGACAGGCTTGCTAATTTCCCTGCCAGACCTTGTTACGACCTGTAAGGGGTATGCATTGGCACGATAATTACCACCCTCCAAGGTTCATGGAGGGTGATGTTTGTCAAACAAAGCCCTGTTGGATGCTTGCCTATTGAGAGGCAGAGGGCTTAGCTCTGCTTCTTAATGAATACTTGCGTGGCAAGCAGGAAAAGTCCTCCAGCAATAAGCAGTGCTATCTCGGGACGGATTGAAGGCCCGACTGCGGACGCAAAGTGCATTGCAGGCAAAACCACGTCCATGACGGCCATTCGAAAAATCGCACTCATATCTAGCACCGAATACCCCCCCCTCGTCCAAGAACGTAATCAAAGGCCATGTCAGCTCATCAGCTTTAGGCCATACCAGCCTCAAGCGCTGTAATCAATCAGCAAGCAGCACACTCTTCGAAATCAGCGAAAAAACTTGGTAAAGGTTGCGTAAGAATTCGTCTTTAACACTGAGTCTTGGGTTTATATAGATGCCCCACACAGAGAGCCAGGCATGAGCAACCATGGCCCCAACCCCCAAAAAACCGACAAGTCTCAAGCCCAACGCAAGACCACCTTCAAGTGGAACAGCAATGGGGAGCTCTCTGCCGTTGATATGGCAAGGGTTCTAGAGCGACTCACTAATCCGGCTCTTACTCAATGCGATCTGGCATGCAATCTTGATCAAGTCGACTAAAGGCATGTCTTTCGCGCAAAGCCTGCGACTTACCGGTTGATTGCTAAATACAAGAGCTCGTGCCAGCTAACAAGTATCATCAGCTTCGGCAACATAATAAAAAGATTGAGGAAGTCATGAAAAACTTCAAGAATTTTTTGAGCAAATCAATGTCAGGAGTGGCTCTCTTTGCATTAATTGTTCTTGTTTTTAGCACTGCTTTCCCCCTAAATACCCTTGCCTTTGAAGTCGTAAATACAGATGAGGCCAACCCCATAGAGGTCAAAGTGGCGAAAGGTTATTCAAATAAATTCTGCAACGGAATTGCTATGGGACTTACTAAACAAAGTGCGCTTAATATTGCAATAGCTGAGAACAGCAAACCTTCATTTAATCCTTCTTTATGGACCGCCCTAGTTTCTAATGATAAGCAACTCGAGACTATAGACAAAGAAAAGCTCCCAACCCTTGCTGTATCAATGGTTGCTAGAGACTGTGGTGATCCAATTGGACTAAATAAGCAAGCTGAACTTGATGAATTTGCTGCGGATTTCACCTCAGCGCTAAGAAATTCCACTGAAGAATCAACAAATACTCCCAGCAATTGAGCTGAAAACACCTCGAACTATGTTTTTAGCGGACATGACCCTCGAGGATTCAATCAGGCAGCCTTGTAGTGCAGCCAGTGCAGCATTAGACCTTGAGAACAAGTCGATTGGAAGTTGATCTGGTTTCCTAGGCCACACTGAGCTAGTGCTCCCGATGGTGTTGAGCTCCTCAATCAGAGTGGGTGCCATCCACCATATGGGTAGAAAGTTCCATAGGCTTTAGTTACTGCGAACTTTGCATGGAAACGCCTTTTCGAAACGTCACTCCCAATAGCCCTGGTAGCGCTGCGTCACTTCTTATTGTTCTCTTGTTTACTAGCTTCATACTGATTACCCAGGCCCTTTTCATTGTCCCAGCAGGCCAAGTTGCTGTGGTAACCACATTGGGAAAAGTCAGTGGTAGTTCAAGGTTGCCTGGGCTGAACTTGAAGGCACCCTTCATACAAGCTGTTTACCCGTTTGATGTGCGCACTCAGGTGAAGCCTGAGAAATTTGCATCCCTTACCAAAGACCTTCAAGTAATTGAAGCAACTGCCACGGTGAAATACGCAGTAAGACCAAGTGAGGCTGGGCGGGTATTCAGCACAATCGCTAGTAATGATCGCGAAGTCTATCCACGCATAATTCAACCTTCTCTTCTCAAAGCACTTAAGTCAGTATTCTCTCAATACGAACTGGTTACTATTGCCAGTAAGTGGAGCGATATCTCAGAACTAGTAGAACAGGCTGTAGCCGAAGAGCTAGACAAGTTCGACTATGTAGAAGTTCGCGGCCTTGACCTCACTGGTTTGCAAATTGCAGAAGAGTACAGAGCTGCTATCGAACAAAAGCAGATCGCAGAGCAACAGCTGCTCAGAGCGCAAACAGAGGTCAAAATTGCTGAGCAAGAAGCACAGCGATATGAAACTCTTAACCGCACCCTTGATGACAAGGTCCTGTTCAAGCTTTTCCTTGATAAGTGGGATGGCCAAACCCAAGTTGTGCCAGCCTTGCCTGGCACACTAGGTGGATCAACTCCTGTAATTGTCGGAGGGCGGCACTGAAGAATTTATTTATGCAAGCCACTAGGAAGTACAAGTCTCTTTTTTCCTGGAACCATTCGGCTATAGAAGATTGATCCCAATAAAAAGGTGCCCTCCACTAAGCGAGGGCAACCGCGGGTAAGGGTTGTTGCTGTACGTCCACTTATCTTGAAATCATCTTTGAATATCATTTGTTTGGACTGTTCGGTTCAATAAGCAAAACCTAGTCAAGGGGAATGGCAAAGGTGATGTGGATAAGCAGTTCAATATCTCTTTTGAGCAGATGATTAAAGCTGATCTCTTGAGATTTAATCAGCATAATTGCATTAAAGGCCAAGACCTTTCGCCAAGCATGAGGGTTTTGCTGGGTACTTTTGCTTACCTAGAGAAAGGAATTAGATTGATATAGCTTGCTTTTGATGCAGCTTCTTACGCGCACGTATAGGAGAAGGCAGGACGTGAGAAGAGGATCCAACGCTAGGTAATTGATTTGCAAGTGGCCCCCATTCAGGGATAGGTGCTGGCCTAGTGGCACGATCAATATTTTTTGCCGGTATTGGATCTATAGATGATTGAGCTGGTTTCTCTTGTCGTTGCGAGTGCGATCTGCTGATTACCGTGATTAAAAAAGCGATAGACCAAACTAGTAGGGGCCGTAGCGTGAACAATGTGAAACGCACTCCAAAAAACAGGGCGATACCTATTACGAGAATTAGCTCATATGGGTGGGGAGATTTCCTCATTACTTGTGCTCAGATGCGACAGTACTCAAACTTTTAACTCATTGCTCCTTTTATGGCAAGGAACGCGTAGATATTCAATCTGGCTGATCCAAAGGCTAGCTATTCATATCCCTTGTCAGCAAAGAAAGTCCTTCTGGTCATAGTTGGATATAGGCATGGCTACGAATAAATCTCAAAGGCAAGCAGAATAATGATCGTGGGGCTTTGGCTTTGCTCATAAACAAGGCGATCTAAAAGCGTTTCAGATGCTCAAATCCATTATCCCAACTGCCTTTTCGAGTTAGGAGATATGCTTATCGATCAAACCTCATTGGTGTTTATTTACTTGCTTATCGGGTTCTCAGAAGTATTCACAGTGTGGTGGTGACTATCGAACGCTTCGTTTGATTTAGTTGGCTAAGCGCAGGCTTGCTTTTAATTTACTTGCTCTGATCTGACTCAACTTCTACGCAATGCTCAAGAATCATTGGCATAAGGGCCGAAATGTGTTGCGCATTTTGCACCACAGTGAGCTCCTAGGCTAATTGCTTGTTCTACATTCCAGCCTGCTGCTAAACCAGCAGTGACTCCAGCGGCAAAACTGTCGCCACAGCCGTAGGTATCAAGCAAAGGTGATTTCAGAGGTACGGCTTGATAGCGACCTCCAGGCCATGATTGACCACCTAAAGCTCCACTTGTGGCAATTCTCAGCTGGGGTTCTGGAAATAGGGAGAGTGCTACCTCAGGAATCTGTTCTCCGGGGTCTAGTCCACTGCCAATTAAGGCATCTAATTTAATCGCGGCTTCTTGAAGTGTTTTTAGGCGTACACGTGGAGTAGCAGCTAATACTCCAGCTCTACGGCAAAGATGCAAAGCCGGAGCATCTGCAGCTGTCACAAATACACCGTCGTATATGGCAAGGTCATCCCAGGGCAGTTCATCTTCTGCACTTGGTTGCAAGCGCTCGCCAATCACAGTAATGGCCCTTTCCCCTTGAGGGTCAACAAGGCTTATGGCACGTCGAGTTGGCTGATTGCGCCAAGCTACAGAAACGTTCAACCCAAGCTGTTGCAGCCTTTGAAGACTTCTTTCCCCGAAGCTATCTCTACCTAGAGCTGTTATGAAATGAACTGGCTGTGCCACAAGCCGTGCCAGTTCTACTGCGACTACAGCTCCTCCACCGGCAGGTTGCTCCAATTGGTGATTTGCATGGCCAATTACACCTGGCTGGGGGAGTTGATCTACGTCTAAGAACGTCACCCATTCGACGTGGCCAACAACTGCCAACTTCAGCTTGGGGAGGTGTGGCAGCTCACCTAGTTCAAAGATTTTCATAGCTGATCAGTGGCTGGCCAACAAAGCATGGATCATTTCGATTT
>PVBE010610914.1_pt1 | contig 13535 bp, 13 predicted proteins | sample 1631181 | NCBI WGS metagenome assembly PVBE01 (sample SAMN08397723, study PRJNA350692) | Marine metagenome, whole genome shotgun sequencing project. | isolation source: water | place: Pacific Ocean | collected 2012-04 | reverse complement strand
TTGAGCGAGGACGACGTGCGACGCGCGCGTGCCGAGTTGGCTCGGATTCCACGTGCAGCCTTATCGAAGCGCTTGGCGTTCTCCTACGCCGAACTCAATGCGCGCGTGTTCGCGGGTCATCCAGACCACTTGCCCGACTCCGTGCTCAGAGTCCTCGACGACTCGCACAAGGCGTGGCCGCAGCACGTGGGTATCGGCGAACTCTACGCCGACGTTCTCCTGCAGCACGGTGACGGCGCGCGGGCCGCTGAAGTGCTGACGGAGACGATGCGGCGCACCTCCAAGGGGCAGGCCCCAAGGGTCGCAGAACGCTTGGCTCGCTTGCACGCCGACCTGGCCCGCACCGCCTTGCATAGCGGCGACCTCGCGCTGGCCGGCAAGAACGTCGACCGTGCGCTGCGCCTCTTTGAGAGCGAGGAGGCGCGTCTCCTCAAGGCCGACGTTCACCTGGCCAAGGGCAACGCGGACGCGGCCCTGGCTGTCTTGTCCGACCTGGCGACACCCGCCGCCAAGGAGCGGCTCGCGGCGCTGCTCCGTCATGAGGCCGCGCCCTTGACTCCCCGCGTGCTCTTGAGTCGCGTGCCGCGCCGAGACAGCCTCGTCGTGCTGGCCGAATGGTACCTCGAGAACGGCGAGATCCGGCGTGCGGCTCGCGCACTCGAGGTGTGCCTGCGCAGCGGCCCGCCATCACCTCGCGTGCTCGCGCTGCTCGCCTTGGCGCGCCTGAGTCAGCGTGCGCCCGAAGCCGCCAATGCCGCGCTCGAACGCGCCCTGACCACGCTCAGCGCTCGTGGCGCGCCGTAGCAAGGCCGCGCATCCGAAGCTATCCTCCGGCGCTCCGCGGGCCAGGATGGCGGAATTGGCAGACGCAGTGGATTCAAAATCCACCGGTGGAAACACCATGGGGGTTCGAGTCCCCCTCCTGGTACCAGGTTCTCGGCGGGTGGAGAGATCCAACCTGCGTTCTCCCCGGGGCGGATGTGGATTGTGGAAAACTCTCAATCAGGGTGCAACCTGGCGGCCTCCTCCGCCTATCTGGGGGAGAGAGAGACGTCGGGCGGGCTAGCCCTGCCTGACACTGAGAGACGCAGCGGGGGCTGGTCACGCCGAAGGCGGAAGACCGGCCTTCGTTCTTTTGGGGGCGGATCAGGCGGCGAAAGTGGGCCGCCCTGTGCAATCGGGAATCGGGAGAGCTTTCCCACGCCGCTAAGATCCAGCGCGATGCAGGAGGCTCCCCGACCGGCCCCGGCCGCGGCCGACCCACGGCTCACAGCGCGCAACGAGCTTGCAGGGCGAGCGCTGCGCGTCTTGTCGAGGGGCTTGCTGCACCGGCTCAACAACACTCTAGCGGTGTTCTCCTCGCATGCGCAGATGCTCGAGATCGAAGCGGACGGGGAGGCTTCCGGCGCCGCCTTGAGCCGTGATGCCAGCGCCCTGCGCAGCGCCGTCGAGGGTTCGCAGGGCGCCGTCGACGTCGTCGAACAGCTCTTGCGCGAGCCGGAACGAATGTCAGTGTGCCTCGGTACCTGTTTGCGAAAGCTCACGGACGTCTTGTTGCTGGAGCGCGACGGAGTCCGTTTCGCCATCGAACTGAAGGCGGCACCACACGTGTTCACCTCGGCTCCCGGCGCTGCCGTCGTGATCCTCGCGGTCTTGCTGCTCGATGCCTTGATGGGTGTCGCCACCTCGCCCGCCACGATCGGGGTCGACGTCAGGGCCCGAGGCAACGGCGAGGCCGAGGTCGTGTTGGGCTTGCGTCACCCTGCCGGGCGCCTCCCCTTCCGGGTCAAGGTCGCCCAGCCCAGCGTGGACCTACTTGAGTTCGCCCGGCGAAACGGGATCCTCCTGGCAGTGCACGAAGATCCCGGCGCTTACTGGCTGGGACTTCCCGCCTCCTCGTCGTAGAACGTGCAGTCATGATGACACCCCAGGAGATTGATGACCGCGTCAAGGGCGTCCTGCCCGATGCCGAGGTCGATGTCGTGGACACGAGGGGGGACGCCCAGCATTGGCGCGTTGTGGTGCGATCGGCGACGTTTGAGGGCATGTCGCTCATCGAGCAGCACAAACTCGTGATGTCCTCGCTCGGCGATGAGATCGGCAAGCGCATGCACGCCGTCGAGATCAAGACGATCGTGCGCGCCGGCTGATCAATCAGCGGTCTTCTTCCGGTTCTGGCGGCAAGGTGGATTCGGACGCGGCAGGCTCGCGGTAGAGGACCTGGATCTCTGGTGGCAGAGGCGCCTTGTCGACGATGAAGCTGGAGACCCTCGCCGTATGACTCGAGCGTGCTGCCGCCACGATCGGACTACTGTCCGGCAAGACCCGATAGAGGAGGCCGAGCACGGCAACGATCAGACCGCTAGCGGTCGCGATGCCGAGCAGGCCGCCGCCGAGGTGGTTGTAGAAGCCCATCTCGAGCTGCTTGACCAGGCGGTTGAGCAGCATGGTCATGATGCTCAGTACGACGAGTGCGGCGACGAGCACAATGAAGAACGCCAGGTAGAACGCCGGCTCACCCTCGAGTTCGCTCCAGATGCCCTGCAGGAGGCCCTGCAGGTCGACCGCGAACAGAGTCGCCAACATCCAGGCGAGGACAATGGAAACCAGGCGTGAGGCCTGCCAGACGAACCCTCGAAACAACCCGGCAATCAGGAAGTAGGCGACGATGGCCAGGCTCGTCCAGTCGATCCAGCTCAGCTCGTTGATGATGGACACTTTTCTGACGCCTCCTCAGGGACGGGAGGGACTCTTGCGCACCAGGTGCGACAATACTCAGGTGACAGAATACTCCTGCGCCCGGATGGCCGCATGACTGCATTTGCCGAAGCCAAGGCTGGATTCGACGAGGCCCTGCTGGCTCTGATCGCCTTCGTACGGGTCGACCGCGCGTTGAGCAGCCAGATTCCGGCCGGGCGTAGCGAGTTCTTCGCTCTCGACCCAGCACCTGCAAGGGTGGGTGGGGGAGGGCCCGAAGCGCAACGTTTCCTCGAGTGGTTCGCGCTCGAGCGCCGTGCCGACGGCACCGGCGGACCACCGATCATCGCCTTCGCCAACGCCGGGTGTCCCGGGCTCGCTGCGCCACTGCGTCCGTTCGTCGAGGCACTGGCGGAATCGCGGGTCGGGGTCTTTGCGGTGCGCGAGGCGGACGATCAAGTGTTCGAGGCCGAGGAGGCAGTCACCGGCGTTGCCTACCGCATCTGGATGCCGCTCGAGGAAGGCCGCGTCGCGGTGGGGGGCACTCTCGCCGGGCGTGTTGCGCGGATCCCGGATCCGCTCACCGAGGACGAGGTGTGGTTGTGCACGGACTCGACCGAGGCCTTCGCTAGCCTGGCGCTGTTTGAAGCCTATGGCGAGGAAGCCAGACGAAGCCGACTCGCCGGCAAAGAGCCACAGCTACAGCAACTGGAGCTCGAGCAGGTACTGCGCAACACGGCACTCGGGGCACCAGAACGGATTGGAGACCTCGAAGCGGAGTGCGCCCGTTACCTGGCTGAAGCCGGCGCGACCGCCCACTCACTCCCTGGCGTGGACGAGCTTTCGTATGCGCTGTCCACGACGACCTCCCCGGGCTCGGTCATCGGTCCCTTCCTGGAGGAGGTGGCCTTCCACAGCGAGCTGGATCTCGAGACCGGGCAACGACTCTGCCTGCGTTTGTGGAACGCCCACAAGGCAGGCGACGCCATGAGTTTGAGTGAGCCCAAGGCCGACGTCGAGGAGGCCGCACCGCAGCCGCCGCGCGTGGTACCCGAGCGCCTCGGCCAGCACGTGCTCGAAGAGCTCGAAGAAGGTCTGGTGCGCGGCGAGGACATCGAAGGTCTCTTCGGTCGCCTCGAGTCGATCGTCGAGGACGCTGCGCCCACCGTAGGTGAGCCAGAGGAAGCAAAGTGGCAAACCGAGGACCAGGGTGACCTCGCCGCGCTCAGCGCTGAGTACTTGTGGGAGCGTGAACGGGGCAATCAGCCGATGGCGCGCCCCGATCAGGAACGCCTGCGTGGCCTGGTCAAGCTCTTCGAACAACGCGGCAGTAGCGTGCTTGAGGCGCTCGACGAAGAAGACCTCGCCGCGGTGCTGGTGGACCCCTGGAGTCGCGGGGACCTCGTGGCGGCTGTGGCCATCGTGGACTGCCTCGCCGGCCTCATCGCTTGGGCAGAGCGAGTGCACCACCTGAGTCCGAGGCTCGAGCCGAGCAGCATCGTCCCCTTGGTCGAGGAGGAACGGCAACGGACCGAGGCCTTGGCGCAGCGCCTCGAGAGCGAGGCCGTCGATGGTGGCAAGCTCGGCTCGTGGCGGGTCACCGAACACAGCGAGGATGCTTGGCGGCTCGAATGCGAGAACGAGGCGCTTTGCTTGCCCAGCGACCTGCCGTTGCGGGTGGGCGATCTGATTCTGGGTGAAGCTGGTCTCAGCGGCTTCGTGACCGGGTTCCGTGTACTGCCGAGCTTCATCGCCGACGCGGTCTGACCGTTCGCACCGGGCCAGCGCTGCAGGCGCAGACCTGCTAGCACGCAGGCTGTTCTATGCAGGCTTCCCTTCCCTCGAGGTCTGTCTGGAAGAATTGGCCGGTAAGCTCAGCGGAGAGGCCGCTGCGACGACTTGACGCAGGATGGGAGTGAAACTCGGCGCGCTCACGCCCCTATGAGGGGTTTGTCGCTCGGCCCCGTTGTCCCGAGCCCCTCCCAGTCAAGAGCCCTTGAGAGCCGACTGCGTGCAAGCCATCGATTGGCAGACCGTCCTGAGACGTGTCCCCTGCCACCTCCTGTCCCTCCGAAAGGGCGCCAGCCTCAGCCATCTGACGGCCGTGGAAGCCCGCCTGCATGAGTCCCTGCCGACTGCCTATAGGGAGTTCCTCCTCTGCAGCGATGGTGGGTGGGTGGGGGACATCCGCCTCTACGGCACCGACGAACTGGCCCAACTGCTGCATCCGCGAGCCCCAGGCACCCGTCCCTGGCCGCATGAGCGCCGCCTCCTGCCCTTCCATCCAGTCGATCGCTACGGCGTCGAGTGCATCGACCTGGACCGGAACGGCCACCCGATCGTCTGGTGCCGGACCCAGGACCCGGCGAGGGCACACGACCCGCTGGGCGGGGTGCACCCGCTCGCCACGCGAGTCGCTCAGTGGCAGGGCCCGAGGCGACCGGCCATGGACGACACCTACCTCGACTTCCTCGACTGGGCCATGGACATGCTCTTCGAGGTGGCGCTCGTCTGAGCAGCTGCAGCTCAGGGGATGGGCCCGGTACTTCCGATAATGTATATTATGTTGCGTTGATGGCGCCCGCCTAGCCGGCCGTGGCGCCCCCGCACGAGGAACCGCCGCCGGCCGTGCAGCCAAAGCAGTGATTGGCGGTCGCTATATCACGGCTCACGAGGTCGCCGTCGAAGTCCCGCAGGTGCTGGCGAGCGCCGTTCACCCCAAGGCCGACCATCTGGTTGAAGTCGCAGTCGTAGAGCGAGCCGTCCGGGGCGACCGAGATCTGGTCGCGGCACATGGTATTGACCGCCGCCGCTGGATTGAAGCTCGCGCGTAGCTTGGCGCGGTAGGGCTCTTCGTTGCCCGTGCGCTTGAGGAAGGTCAAGAAGCGCGCGATCGGCAGATTGGTCAGCGCGTAGAGCTCGTTGAAGAACACACCCCAGTCCGAGCCCAGTCGCGCCTTGAAGTCCCGTTCGAGGTCTGCCTGCGGGCCCGGTAGATAGGCCCCTCCCGGGTTGTAAACCAGGTTGAGCCGCAGCTTGCTGCCCTGCATCCCGTAGCCCAGCGCGTTGAGCCGGCGCAGACCGCGGATCGAGTCGTCAAAGACTCCGCGCCCGCGCTGGCGGTCCGTGCGCTCGGCCGCGTGGTAGGGCAGCGAGGCGAAGATGTCTACTTCGTGCGCCGCCAGGAATTCCGCGAGGTCCTCCTGGCCGGGCACGAACAGGACGGTGAGGTTGCAGCGGTCGATGACGGTGAGGCCGAGCGCGCGAGCCTCACCGACGAGCCAACGGAAGCTCGGGTTCAGCTCGGGAGCCCCACCCGTCAAGTCGAGCGTCGTGAAGGACCCCTGCTGCAAGGTGGCCAACACCAGCTCCGCGGTCTCGTGACTCATGTTAACGTCGGCGCCGGTCTGATTCGGACCGGCGTCAACGTGGCAGTGCACGCAGAGCTGGTTGCACAGCTTGCCCACGTTGACCTGCAGGGTCTCCAGCGCCCGCGCCCGCAGCGGGAAGAGGGCGTGCTGCTGCAGTTCAGCGTCAAAGGTCGTCACATCGATACCGAGTCGTGCTTGCTACGCATTTGTATCGCATGCGCCAGGCACGAACCCGCCTTGAGCGCGCCAGCGACGTGAATGGCTTCGGTCATCTGTGCCAGGTCAGCGCCGGATTCGAGGCACTTGGTGGAAAGGGAGTCGATGCAGTACGGGCACTGGCAAACATGCGCGACGGCGAGCCCGATCAAGGCCTTTTCCCGCTTGCTCAAAGCACCATCGCCGCCGACCGCCTGGCTGTACCACGCCAAGAAGCTCTCGAAGAGCTCAGGGTTGCCATCCGCCACTTGGCCGTAACGCTCGAGGTCCGCATCGTCATAGTAGCTAGCCATGCCCTGAGCCTAGCCGCCGAACGGCAGTTCACCAGGACAGGCGGAGCGCGGCGTGGAAGGTGACGTCGGGCGATAAGCCGCGAATGACGTCCTCACCGAGGGCGATCTCGACGTGGGCACCATTGGCGAGGCGGATGCGGGCGCCTGCCCAGAGAAAGCCCTGACTGCGATTGGCGTGGGTGTCGTCGAGCCGTTCCAGGAGCGAGTGCTCCCAGTTGACCTGCACCAACGCGGACACATGCTGCCCCACGGCGACCTCCCCACCGATGCCACCAGAGGCAACGTCGATGTAGTCCATCCCGGCTCGTTGGGCACGCGCCGCCGTCCCGACCCACGACCAGCCCCCCCACCCAAAGATCGCCAGTGGACCCTCGTGCCAGCTCGCCGCTGCACCCAGCATCGCGTCGAACTTGCCGTTGCCTAAACCGGCTGCCTCATCACCCGTGGGAAGCTCGACTCCGGCACGCAACCCGGCTCGCCAGGGGCCATCGTCAATCGGAAACCAGCCGAGTTCGACGGGAAGGTCACCGAGGCTGATGGGGCGCGCCTGCATCTGGTAGGCGGACACGAGCGAGGCGTCGGGCTGCCTGCGCTCGAAGCTGACCTTGAAACGATTGCGTGGGAAGAGTTCGCGGTGGCCATCCACAAAGCCGCCGAGGTCGTGCCAAAGCTCGATCAGGCGGTCGAGGACGCCGCCGGCCGCGTGCATGATCGGTAGCTCCACCGCGAGGTCCAGGTCAGCGCCGAGCCCGACCCGCAGGCGGGGCGCTAGCCGCACCAGCTCTCCATCGGTTTCGAGTCGATCGACCCCTGCACCGTGTCGCAGCCAGAGATTGGTCCAATCGACTTTCACGAGCAACTCGGCCGCACCAGGGCTTACCGCACGTGCTGCGCGCGGCGCGAGCTGGCCGCCGGTGAGCTGGACCGGGTGCTGGTTGCGCGCATCAAACGGCGCCGGATCCACCAGCGTTCCGAGCTGACAGGAAGCGGACGCGAGAAGGACGATGGGCCAGGCCTTGGACATCTTCGGTGCCTACCCTTGCATCGTTCGCGAGGCTCCGCAATTCTTGCCCGGGAAGTCGAGAAGCCTGCCCCTGAGGGTGACATCGTGGCAGAGTTCGACCGATGCCCCCCCCACCCCACCACTGAGTTCCAGGTGAACGTCCTCACGTGAGCATCCAGACGACCAACGGCTACACGATCGACTTCCCGAAGGGAATCGACGAGCGCCCCGAGGCCCTGATGGAGTCCCCCTTCCGCGGAGAGACGGTGGCGATTCCGTTCGTGATCCGGGGCACGCCGGGACTGATCGACGTGCGCTTCAAGATCCGCAAGGTCGGCGACACTGCTCTCGACTACTACATCGAAAGATTCACCGCGACGCTGCGCCCTGGGGGCTGGTTCACGAACGCCTTCGGGCACAAGAGGGAAGAGCTAGTCGGCGAGCTGACCGTGCCCAGGCGACTGTTCCCGATCGAGGTGGCCGAGGTGCTCGTCGACAACGTGAGTGACCGGCTGGTACAGCGCACGGACCCTTGAACTAGCGGCCGCTCCAACTCGTCGCCGGCTCCTCACCTCATCGATGGGTCGCAAGATGGGGATGGTCGCACTGCTGCTCCTGGGTTTGCATCTGGCGCCCGGTCTGCAGAGCTTCTCGAGCCCCCCGGTGAGGCTCTCAGCGAGGGTGTCGCCGGCATCCTCGACCTGCTCTAGCCGCTGTCCGTCCACCACGGTGCGCGGGGCATCGTTTCGCTGGCGGAACGCTGTACCCCAGCAATCGCTACGATCGCGAAACCACTTCTGGGCACGGCTCCGGGGCCTTCGGAGGGAGCATCAAGGAAGCGGCTGCTGACAAACCAGTTACGAGCATTTATCCTTACTGCTGATTTGGCCTTGTCTGGTCCGGCCCTTGCATTGCCAGAACCCCGATTACAGCTTCTTCGAAGCCTGTTCGGCTTCCCTCAGAGGAGACTTATGCGGACCAAGCTCATTGCTTGCGTGGCTATCAGCGGCTCACTGCTGCTACCCACCGACCTTTTCGCCCATGGCGGGCAGTATCGTGGCCCTGGCGACGTCGTTCCCCCCGGTGGTGGTGGTGGCGGTGGCCAGAGCGGCAACCCCGGCGGCCCGACGACTCCTGGTCCCGGCGGCCCAACGACCCCGACTCCGGGTGGTCCGACGACACCCGGCCCGCAGACGCCGACCGGCCCGACCGGTGGCGGCAGCCGAGCTGGTCCGACGACCGGTGGCCCGCGCGGCGTTCAGCTTGGCGATGACCTCAACCAGTGGCAGTTCTGGTGGGAGTTCAACAAGGACCCCTACCTCAACCTGAAAGCCCGCGTTCGCGCCGGCTCGACCACGACCGGTTCCGACGACTTCCTCATGGGCCGCGGTCTCAAGAGCGAGGCGAGCGACACGCTCGCACCCTCCGAGCGCGACCTCAAGGGTCTCGTCATCCCGGCCTTGAAGAAGGTGCTCGACGATCCGGCAAGCAACCGCGACATCGTCTCGTCCTGCATGATCGCGCTGGCGAAGATCGGTAAGGACCCGACCATCCTGGCGCTCTTCAAGAAGCACCTGAGCGACAGCGACCAGGAGCAACGCGAATCGGCAGCCCTTTCGATGGGTATTGCCGCGATGCAGGAAGGCGTGGACGACCTGCTCGACATGGCCAAGGACACCTCGAACGGTCGCAAGATCTCGGGCAGGCGCAATGGCGTCGACTTCCGCACTCGCTCGTTCGCCTGCTACGGCCTGGGCCTGATCGCCCATCGTTCGCGCGACCTGGCGATCAAGCGCAAGATCTGGGACTCGATGCACGAGATTCTGAGCAGCAAGACGCGCGTGCGTCGTGACGTCCAGATCGCTGCCGTCAATACGGTTCGCCTGCTGAACCTCGATGCGACGCAGGAAGGCGGCAAGGAGCTCCGCGACGAAACCGTCAAGTTCCTGCTCGAGTTCATCGACAACGACAAGGTCTTCGAGCAGATCCGCGCGCATGGCTACCAGGCCATCGCCAAGCTCATGGGCCGCAACGACACCAAGAGCACGATCAAGAACCGCTTCCTCAAGACGCTCAAGACCAAGCGGCAGCGCCACTGGATCTATCAGTCGGCAGTGCTCGCGCTTGGTGAGATGGCGACACCGGAGGACACCGCTGCGTGCAAGGCCATCCAGGATTATCTGGAGAAGGGCAAGAACCAGCAGGCGAAGCACTTCTGCGCCGTCGCACTCGGCCAGATCGGTGGCCCGCAGAACAAGAACTTCCTGCGCACCCGCCTGATCAAGTCGCGCACCAAGACCCTGGAGAAGCCGTGGCTCGCGATCGGCCTCGCGATCATGGACTTCAAGGCTCGTGAAGCGGACAAGTCCCGCGAAGTCGACTCGACTGCTCGCGACATCTATGAGCAGTTCCGCGGCACCAAGAGCCCGATCTTTGCCGCTGGCCTCGCCGTTGCGCTGGGCATCATGCAGGACAAGGACTCTGGCGACGTCCTGCTCGACCGGATGATGAAGTACAAGAACCAGGACGAAGCCGGTGGCTACGTGGCCGTCGCCTTGGGCCTCATGGGCTTCCAGGAAGCCAAAGAGGACATCAACACGCTGGTCGAGAAGGCAAGCCGCCGCCCGACCCTCTTGACGCAGTGCTCGATCGCCCTCGGTCTGCTCGGCGACAAGGAGATCGGTCTCAAGCTGATCACCCGCATGAAAGAGCAGAACACGGTCGCCGTGTTCAGCGCTCTGGCGCAGGCTCTCGGTTTCATCGGTGACCGGCGTGTCCTGCCGGGGCTCGTCGACCAGCTCAGCAACAAGAAGTTGCAGCCCTTGAGCCGCGCCTTCTCCGCAGTGGCGCTCGGCCTCGTCGGCGACAAGGAAGAGTTGCCCTGGAACAGCAAGATCTCGGTCGACCTCAACTACCGAGCGAACGTAGAGACGCTGACCGGTAACGGCGGCACGGGAATCCTCGACATCCTGTAAGCGTTACGGTCGAGAAACAAAGGAAGGCGGTCGGCCCGATGGGTTGGCCGCCTTCCTTTGTTTCGGCAGAGCAGGCCTCCTCCCCCACCCGACTGCAGGGAGTGGGGCCTTGCGCTTGATCCCTCTTGGTGCGGGCTCGAGGACCTCAGCACCTCCCACCCCGACCGCTTGGGCCGCTATGCTCGGTTGACGTTGCGACGCCGCCCAAACCTCCTGATCGCCCTTGGGGCGTCCGTGCTCATCGCAGGTCTCGGCATGGCCCTGACGAGCTACGAGTCCTACAGCTCGCTCTACGACGCGACCTATGTCGGAAGCAAACGCTGCGGCGAGTGCCACACCCAGATCTACCGCGAGTGGCAGGCCTCGCCGCATGCGAACATGATGCGCGCCCCGACGCCCGAATCGGTCGTCGCTGACTTCGACGATCACGAGTGGCGTCCCCCGCGGATGGAGGGCGAGGGTCCAGCGGTCGCGCGCATGCGCAAGGAGGGCGCTCGCTACGTCATGGAGCTGCGCCATCCCGATGGGGAGCGCTACGTGGAGTTCCCGGTCAAGTACGTGATCGGCTACCAGTACCGGCAAGCCTACGTGTTTCAGGCCTGGGACTGGCAAACCGGTGAACCCACGGGCGTACTACGGCGCTTCCCACTGCAGTGGTCGGTCAAGAGAGGCGAGTTCTTCCCCTACTGGAACATGCAGGAGAAGAGCGAGCCGACGATCCCGGACCTGTGGCAGCAGATGACTGGGGCAACCCACAACTCGGCATGGAACCTCTTCTGCGCCCGCTGCCACACGACCAACCTTGAGATCGTGAGCGAGGATGAGCTGCACACGCGTGGCGAGACACGGTGGAGCGAGGAGAGCATCGGTTGCGAGGCATGCCACGGACCCGGCAGCAAGCACTGTGACTACTTCGCGACCAACTACGTCAACCGCATCGCACACTTCGCCATTGGCAGCCTGCGCGGCGAGCCCGTGGCCTACATCGCCAACCCGCCAAAGCGGAGCAAGGGTGGTGACGTCAGCACCTGCGCCCGCTGCCACGGCCCGGACATTCCGACGATCAACACCGAGATCTACCGCCGCTACGAGCCCGGCTACAGCCGCGAGGGCAAGGTGAACGACCTGACCCCGTTCTTGAAGAGCGTGCCACTCACGCCCGGCCGCAGGAACCCGACGATCGAGGTCTGGGACGACGGCATGCCCAAGGGCATCGGCATGTTGCTGCGCTCGTTCATCGAGTCCAAGTGCTGGGAGGCGACGCCGGAGGGGCAGCACGCACCGGCCTGCTAGGACTGCCACGATCCGCACGCCAACAAGCGGCCGCGCAAGCCCGGGATCCTCCAGGCCGGTCCGGTCAGCGACGCCTACTGCGTCCGCTGCCATGAGGACATCGGGCGCGACCCGGTGGCGCACTCACACCACAGCGCCGGAACCTCCGGCGCCCACTGCTACGACTGCCACGTGCCGCGCACGCTGCACAACGTCGTCGGCGGCTACGAGAAGTGGACGCGCACGCACTGGATCAGCTCCATCCCGAAACCGGAGGCGACCATCGAGCACGGCGACGGCGGCGCGCCGAACGCATGCAACCAGTGCCATGCCGACAAGGACGCGAAGTGGTCGCTCGGCTGGATGCGCAAGTGGTGGCCTCGGTGAGCCTGGCCTCGCCTGCTTGTGTCTCGGCCTTGAACCAACGAGCCACACGCCGGACCACTGCCTGAGCCTCCCGAGGCCGAAACCGTCCAACGTGCGCTTCGTGGCCGAGTTTGGCTGAGGCGCGGGAGGCCATGCCTCGAGGGATCGACAGTTTATATATTTTGCGGATAGGCTATCGCCATGCGAAGTCTCCTCCTCGGTGGCGTTCTGGCCAGCATTCTCTTGGTGAGCACGGACGGTCTTGGGCAGTCGGTGCCACACACGCGGACGATCCCGAAGCTCCTGACGGGCACGTTCTCGGGGACCGCGAGTTCGTTCCCGTTTGGGCGGACGGGGGGCAGGGTACAGTACTGGTTCCGTCAGGATCAGCTCCACGCGACTTCGCTCGTGACCGCGATCGGCTCGCGTCCAAGTAGGGGCTACCAGAGCAACACGGGCAGAACCCAGTCGATGGAGGTGACGGCCGCCAACACTGCGCTGACCTACGCGCAGTTCACGAACGTGTTCACGACCAACCTCGGAGCGGCGAAGGTTCTCTTCGCGCGTAAGAACGTTTCGATCCCGCCGATCGTGGCGAACCAAGACCCAGACAAGTTTGCCGCGAGCATTGCGCTCGATGCCCCCTTCCTCATGCTCGGCCCGAACCTGGTGCTTCAGTGCGATCTCGGGTCGGCGGTGGGCGCGAAATCCGCGCCGTACAACACCGACTTGTTGAACGTACAGGGCGCAGGCAAGCACTTCACGAGTGACCCCGGGTGTGGAGGCTCAATGGCGGCGACAACGACGCCTGCCGCCTACAGCCTCGTCGTCACGGGTGCGCCGGCGTCGACGGTGGTGCTCTTGTTCCTGTCGAGCAACGCGACAAAGTGGGGGCCGATTGACTTGCCATTCAAGCTCGACGGGCTTGGCATGAAGGGCTGCCTCCTCGGTGTCGACCCGCAGTTCGTCCTCGGCATCGTCGCCGACGCGAGCGGGCGCGCCACTCTGGCAGTCCCGTTCCCGACTCCGAAGGCGTCTCCACTGGTCCTCTACTCGCAGGCCGTGCACGTGAGTCGATCGACGGCGAATGGACTCGCGACGACGAACGTCGTCCGTTCGCTCATCGGCAACGTCGGCTTTTGTCGCGTCATGTACAACTTCACGGCGGATGGCCCGAACGCACAGTATGGCCCATTCGACTGGCAGCCCGCCTTGCTGCTGAAGCCCTGACCCTGTTCCCATCTGGATCAAGGCGCGCCGGAGGCGCCCCCTAAGGTCGGCGCCGCCAGCGTGGATCCGTTTGTGGTGCGAGCCCTCCTGCTGCCTCTGGGCTTGCCGCCCG